>Ga0102832_1000787_pt5 | contig 14169 bp, 9 predicted proteins | sample EBPBio282013_DNA_FD_88942 | JGI IMG/M metagenome (GOLD analysis project Ga0102832, IMG submission 88942) | Wastewater treatment Type I Accumulibacter community from EBPR Bioreactor in Madison, WI, USA - Reactor 2_5/28/2013_ DNA (Illumina Assembly) | ecosystem: Engineered > Bioreactor > EBPR >...
CCTGCCCCCTCACGATACTCGAGCGGCCGCCCACGCAAGCTGGCCAGCGAGCCGACATCGCCGAGCAGGGCATGCGCCGCCGCACGACCCAGCAGAACGATCAGGCGCGGCTGGATGAGCTCGATCTGGCGTCGCAGGTAGGGCGCGCAGGCCACCATTTCGACAGCTTCAGGGGTGCGGTTGCTGGGCGGGCGGCACTTGACGGCATTGGCGATATAGACATCTGCACCACGCCTAAGATCGATAGCCGCCAGCATCGCGTCGAGCAGTTTGCCGGCGGGGCCGACGAAGGGCTCCCCACGCGCATCCTCTTCGGCTCCGGGCCCCTCGCCAATGAACAGCCAGTCGGCCCCGCGATCGCCGACGCCGAGAACGGCCTGCCGCCGCTGCTCGCACAGGCCGCAGGCGCGACAGGCAGCAACGCTCTCGGCCAACTCGTGCCAACCCAGGCGGGCAATCTGCTCGGCCCGCTCGGCCCGCTCGGTCCGAGCGGCCGACGGCACGTCGGCAGAAGCGCCGCCTGGTAAAGGTCGCGCCTGCTCCACCGCCTGCTGATGAAGCCCTGCCCGTGTCGCATCGGCAAGCACTACAGATGGCTGACGCCCCACTGCAGGCTGCTGGCGTAGCCGCCACTGCGGAGAGAAGCCCATCTCGCGCAACAACTGCGCGCGCTGCCAGCGGGAATCTGGCGGCTGGCTCGCGTTCATGCCGAGTCCTCTGCCAGGACATGCTTCAACACCAGCGCATCCTCGCGCCCCTGCGCCGCCGGGTAATAGGCACGGCGCACACCGATCTGCCGGAAACCGAAGCGCCGGTACAGCGCCAGGGCCTTCTCGTTCGAAGGGCGCACCTCGAGCAGGAGACTCGTCGCTCCTGCCTGACGCGCGCCCTGCCTGGCGTGATTCAGCAGGCGGGCACCGAAACCCATCCGCTGGCGCTGCGCGGCCACACTGATGTTGAGCAAGTGTGCTTCATCGACTGCCATCATCAGCACGAAATAGCCGACCAATTCGCCGTCGACTCGATAACCCCAGGCGCTGTAGCCGGAAGCGATCGAATCGACGAAGTTGCCGCGAGTCCAGGGAAACGGATAGAGATCCTCTTCGATGGCCAGCACCTCGTCGACATCATCGAGGCGCATCGGCAACCCCTCGATCGCCGGGAGGAGTACGGCGCTCACGCCTTGCCTCCGCTGGCCAGGCGTTCGGCAACCGTCAGCGCCACCCGGTCACGGACATAGAGCGGCGCCGCATCAGCCGCATCGACGCCCTCGCCGCGCGCCAGGCGCAACGCACCGAGACGCGCGACGGCGCCGGCGTCGGGCATCCGCTCAGGTTCCCAGATCGCCACGCAGTCTGACAGCCGGTCACGCACCAGCGGATAGGCGGCGAGTCCATTACCACAGGCCAGCCAGCCAGACGAATCAGGAACCGGAACCTCGGACGGATGGCAGACCCTCACCGCACCCTGCGGCACTCCCGCGACCCAGGAGCCGCAATAGACCTCGCCCATGCGCGCATCGAGTGCAACGATCACCCGCGCCCCGCCGCTTGCGAGCGCCATGGCATCGAGCGTACCGACCGGAATGACCGGTAGCTGGTGCGCAATAGCCAGACCCTGGGCAACGGCGCAAGCGACGCGCAAACCGGTGAACGAACCGGGACCGGCCGCGAAGGCAATCGCATGCAGATCGGCAAAGCCGAGACGCGCTTCGCACATGGTGGCACGGATCAGCGGCAGGAGAGTCGCCGAGTGCGAAACGTCGGCAGGGCAAGCGCGCTGCAGGATGTCCCCGTCCCGCCAGACAGCGATGCTGCCCAGCGCGGTCGACGTCTCGATGGCGAGTAGGTTCATCCCGCACATTCTACCCGTCCTCCTCGCCGGCGTCGCCTGGACCACCACTTGGCAGCCCTGCGTTTGCCTGGGCGGCTCGTCGGCAGCAGCTGCTGGCCAGCGTCTTTGCCGCCCGAATCCCGAAATTGGCGTGCCGAATAGACTGCCGGATTGGTCGGCCAACGCCTTTCCCGATACAATGGCAGGGCCTTCGGAAGACGCGCGAGGAGCGCGTCCCACCCCACAACCACAGCTTAGAAAGTGCCTCGATGAAAGTACTCCTATTCACGCGAGAATACCCTCCCTATGTCTACGGCGGAGCCGGTGTTCACGTCGAGTATCTGGCCGGCGAACTCGCCAAACTGATGCATGTCGAAGTCCGCTGCTTTGGCGATCAGGACACTGTAAACGAAGGTGTTCGGGTCAAGGGCTTTCCCTTCGGCAAGGGCAGCTTCGCACACGTTGACAAGAAGCTCAGCGGCGCACTCGACACTTTCGAAACCAACCTCGAAACGCTGAGCGAGCAGGTCGACGCCGACCTGGTGCATGTGCACACCTGGTATGCACACCTCGGCGGCATCCTGGCGAAGACTCTCTACGGCATTCCGCTCGTGCATACGGTGCACTCGCTGGAGCCCTTGCGGCCGTGGAAGCGCGAGCAACTCGGTTGCGGCTACGACATGTCGTCATGGATCGAGCGTACCTCGCTCGGCCTGGCAGATGCCGTAATCGCCGTATCGCAGGGAACCAAGGACGACATCCTGGAGCATTTCGACATCGACCCGGCCAAGATCACCGTGATCTACAACGGTATCAACGTCGACCAGTACCACCCCACCGACGAGACCGCCGCACTCGACAAGTACGGCGTTGATCCGAACAAGCCAATCGTCCTCTTCGTCGGCCGGATCACTCGTCAGAAGGGAATCGTTCATCTGGTGAACGCGGTGAAGTACATCAACCCGGACGCGCAGGTAGTCCTCTGCGCCGGAGCTCCCGATACCAAAGAGGTTCTCGCCGAAATGGAAGCGGCGGTCAAGCATGTGCGCCAGGAAGGCTGCAAGAACGTCATCTGGATTCAGGAGATGGTGACCAAGGACGAGGCCATCCAGCTCTATTCGCATGCCACCGTCTTTTGTTGCCCGTCGATCTACGAGCCCTTCGGCATCATCAACCTGGAGGCCATGGCCTGCCGCACGGCAGTCGTCGCAAGCGCTGTCGGCGGCATCAAGGAGGTCGTCATCGACGGCGTCACCGGCTACCTCGTGCCACTCGAGCAGCTGCACGTGGCACCCTTCGAACCGGTTGACCCCGACGTCTTCTCGCGTGACCTGGCTGCGGCCATCAACAAGGTGCTCGACGACCCGCAACTGGCCGACGCGATGGCCGCCGCCGGCCAGAAGCGTGCGCGCGACGTCTTCAGTTGGGCGAGCATTGCACAGCAAACGAAGGATCTCTACGATTCGCTGCTGAAATGACCCCCCTGCACGCCTTCGCTGCACGGCACGGCGGTCGCCGCGCGGCGAGCGGGTGGCACTGTGGCGTCCCGCGAGGGCCGCTTCAGATCAGGTTTGACTGTTTTCTTCCGGCCTCGCCGGTTCAGTATTTAGGAGCAGCATAATGGTTCCCCAAGACTACCCACGTGTGATCATCGAAGCGGTCGAACCGCAAGTCGACGGCGGTCGCTTCCCCATCAAACGCGTCGTCGGCGAGAAGGTTGCCGTCAGCGCCGACATCTACAAGGAAGGCCACGACAAGCTGGCGGCTGTGCTCAAGGTGCGCAAGGTCGGCGAGAAGAAGTGGCAGGAAAGCCCGATGACCCAGGGCGACAACGACCGCTGGCAGGGCGAGTTCACGGTTACCGCAGTGGGTCGCTGGGAGTACACCATCGAGGGCTACGCCGAGCGCTACCTGTCATGGGTGGACGAGATCACCAAGAAGAACGTAGGCGGTGCCACTTTGAGCAGCGAGTTGCTCGAGGGGCTGGTGATTCTCAAGAAGTCGGCGGCGGCGGCGGCGGGCGGTGACCGCACGCGCATGAACGGTATCATCGCCGCCATGGAGAGCGCACTCGCCGCGGGTGAGCAGCAAGGTGCCATCGACATGGGGATCGGCACCGTCATGCGCAGCATGATGGCCAGATACCCGGATCGCAGCGAGGGCTACGAACTGGCGCCGGCGCTGAAGATCATGGTCAATCGGCCGATCACGCGTTTTGCGTCGTGGTACGAGTTCTTTCCGCGCTCGCAGGGCACCGTGCCGTACCGGCATGGCACGCTGCAGGACTGTATTCGTCGCCTGCGCGCAATCCACGCGATGGGCTTCGACGTCGTCTACCTACCACCCATTCACCCTATCGGTGTCAGCTTCCGCAAGGGCAAGAACAACAGTCTGGTGTCCATACCCGGCGATGTCGGCAGTCCGTGGGCAATCGGCAACGAGCATGGCGGCCACATGGCGCTCGAGCCGCAGCTCGGAACGTGGGACGACTGGGATCAGTTCGTCGCCACCTGTCGCGAGCTGGAGATCGAGATTGCCCTCGATTACGTCATGAATTGCTCGCCGGACCATCCCTACGTCAGCGAGCACCCGGACTGGTTTTTCCATCGTCCCGACGGGTCGTTCAAGTACGCCGAAAACCCGCCGAAGAAGTACCAGGACGTCTATCCGCTGAACTTCGGCACCAGCGATCGCGCCGGGCTCTGGCAGGAAATGCTCAAGATCTTCCTGTTCTGGGTCGGCAAGGGCGTCACCACGTTCCGCGTCGACAACCCGCACACCAAGCCGGTGCCGTTCTGGGAATGGGTGATCGGCGAAGTCCACCGGCAACACCCGGAAGTCATCTTCCTGGCCGAGGCGTTCACCAAGCCGAAGATGATGCGACTACTGGCGAAGGTAGGCTTCGCCCAGTCCTACACCTACTTTACGTGGCGCAACGAGAAGCAGGAGCTCACTGACTATGTCAACGAGCTGACCAGCGGCGAAATGAAGGAGTACTTCACCGGCAACTTCTTCGCCAACACGCCGGATATCCTGCCGCCTATCCTCCAGTACGGTGGCCGGCCGGCATTCATCATCCGGGCTGTTCTGGCGGCAACACTGTCCAGCGTCTACGGCATCTACAGTGGCTACGAACTATGTGAAAACCAGGCGATTCCCGGCAAGGAGGAATACCTCGACTCCGAGAAATACGAGATCAAGGTGCGCGACTGGAAGGCACCCGGACACATCGTGCAGATCATCACGTTGATCAACAACATCCGCCACGATTCGCCCGCCCTGCAGACGTACAACAATGTGCTGTTCCTGACCACCGACAACCCGAAGATCATCGCCTACGCCAAGATGACCGAGGACAGGTCGGACATCATCGTCTGCATTGTCAACCTCGACCCCTTCCACAAACACTACACGACGCTGCATGTGCCACTCGCCACCTTCGGCATCGACGAGGACGAGCAATACCAGGCGCACGACCTGCTTTCCGACGAACGCTACCGCTGGCGCGGGCCGACGGCTTACGTCGAACTCAGCCCGAGCACCAAAATGGCGCACATCATCAAGATCCGTCGCTGGTAGGAGGTCACCCGGCAAGGTGCGCAAGCACCTTGCCGGGTGGAGCGACCGACCCCACCCCGGCCGAGGCAGGTCCTCGGGGAGCAATGACGGGGGGAAGGCTCCCCCCGCCCTGCTTTACCCGGCTCCCGCGGTGGCGCGCCTGAACTGCATGTCCTCGGCGGAGAGTTCGGTGAGCTCGATGCGTACCGGCTTCACTTTCCAGATTTCCTCGCAGTACTCGCGGATGGCCCGATCGGACGAGAAGAATCCCGAACGCGCCACGTTGAGAATGGACATGCGCGACCAGTGCTCGCGGTCGAGATAAGCGGCCGACACCCTGGCCTGACAGTCGATATACGACTGGAAGTCGGCAAGCAGCATGTACTCGTCGTGATTGAGCAGGTGATCGATCATCGGCCTGAAGACGTCGCGATCCCCCTTGGTGAAGAAACCGGAGTCGATCAGGTCGATCACTTCACGCAAGTGCGGGTTCGTTTCGTAGTAGGTACGGGGTCGGTAACCCAAGCGCCGGACTTCCTTGACCTCGGGGGTGGTCATTCCGAACAGGAAGAAGTTCTCGTCGCCGACCTCTTCGCGGATCTCGACGTTGGCGCCGTCGAGCGTGCCGATGGTCAGCGCGCCGTTCATCTGGAACTTCATGTTGCCCGTCCCCGAGGCCTCCTTGCCGGCAAGCGAGATTTGTTCGGACAGGTCGGATCCCGGAAAGATGAGGTGCGCGTTCTTGACGTTGTAGTTCGGCACGAAGACGACCTGCAGCTTGCCGCGCATGGCTGGATCGCGACCAATCACATCGGCAACGGCGGTGACCAGCCTGATCATCAGCTTGGCCATGAAGTAACCCGGCGCCGCCTTGCCGCCGAAGATCACCGTGCGCGGCGCCACCTCGAGGTTAGGATTGTCCTTCAGGCGTTTGTACAGCGACACGACGTGCAGCAGGTTCAAGTGCTGCCGCTTGTACTCATGGATGCGTTTGACCTGAACGTCGAACATCGACGCCGGATCGGCATCCACGAAGGCCACGCGTTTGATCTCGCCGACGAGCCGGTTCTTGTTCCCTGTCTTGACTTTGCGCCAGGCCTCACGGAAGGCCGGATCGTCGGCAAACGGTTCGAGTTCGCGCAAGCGCGCCATGTCCTTCGGCCAGCCGCTGCCAATCGTTTCGTCGATGAGGGCCGACATCGTCGGATTCGACAGGAGCACGAAGCGGCGCGGTGTCACGCCGTTGGTCTTGTTGGTGAACTTTTCCGGCCACATCTCGTAGAAGTCCCTCAGGACATCAGACTTCAGCAACTCGGTGTGCAGTGCCGCCACGCCATTGACGGCGAAGCTGCCGGCGACTGCCAGATGTGCCATGCGCACATAGCGTGGCCCATCCTCGTCGATCAGCGACATCCGCCGAAGCCTGGCATCATCGCCCGGAAAATGAATTCGCACATCGTCGAGGAAACGCTCGTTGATCTCGCAGATGATCTCGAAATGCCGCGGCAGCACGCGCTGGAACAGCGGCAGCCGCCATTTCTCGAGCGCCTCGGGCAATAGCGTGTGATTGGTGTAGGCAAACGTCTTGCGCGTAATCGACCAGGCCTGGGCCCATTCCATGCCGTATTCGTCAACCAGCAGGCGCATCAACTCGGCCACGGCAATCGACGGATGCGTATCGTTGAGCTGGACGACGAACTTTTCGTGAAAGTGATCGAGATTCTTCTCGCGCTGCAGTTGCAGGCGAATCATGTCCTGCAGCGAGCAGGAAACGAAGAAGTATTGCTGTTCGAGCCGAAGTATCTGGCCCGCTTCCTGTTCATCGTTCGGGTACAGTACCTTGGTAATTGTCTCCGACGAGATCTGTGCATTGACCGACTCATCGTAGTTACCGGCGTTGAACGCTGCGAAGTCGAACTCCTCCGGCGCCTCTGCCGCCCACAGCCTGAGCCGATTGGGCGTGTTCACGCCATAGCCAAGGATGGGCATGTCCCAGGCGGTACCGCGCACGAGTTTTCCGGGGACCCACTGGACGCGCAAGCGACGACTACCGGTAGCCTCGTACTGATGTTCGGTATGGCCACCGAGCTTGATGTCAAAAGCAATGTTCGGACGATGGATCAGCCATGGACTGCCCGCACGCAACCATTTGTCGGTCAGTTCGACCTGCCAGCCATCCCGGATCGTCTGCGTGAAAATACCGAACTCGTAGCGAATTCCATAGCCGATGGCGGGAATCTCGAGGGTGGCCAGCGAATCGAGGTAGCACGCCGCCAGGCGCCCAAGGCCACCGTTGCCGAGGCCAGGCTCACCTTCCTCATCGAGCAGCGAATCGAGATCGAGCCCGAGCTCGCTCAAGGCTTGCCGGGCGGTCTCGTGGATGCCGAGATTGATCAGGTTGTTGCCGAGTTGCGGACCGATCAGGAACTCGGCGGACATGTAGCAGACGGTACGACTGCCACGTTCGCGGTAGGTGCGGGCGGTCTGCACCCAGCGTTGCAGCAGACGGTCACGCACTGCCTGCGCGAGCGCATGGAAGCAGTCGCGGCGCGTCGCCACAGCGGGGAAACGGGCCTGCACATACACCAGCTTGTCGAGCAGGGCACGCTTCAGCGCGTCCACGCCCAGCCCGGTGCGCCGGTCCTCCCGGCCGACAAGCGGCAGCGCAGCCGCCGGCGGTGAGGCCCCGCTTGCTCCCAGTTGTTCATCGTTCATTTCAATACCTCCTCCATTTCCTGGTCTCCGGTGAGTGAGTAACCGTGAATCTCCTGCCCATGATCCACGCCGGCGTCGAGTCTATAGCATTGCGCCGAAGTTCGCACCCATGGTCCGGGCACGGATTTTTTTGGACGTTGCTCCCGGTGCTTCGTCCGCCGGGCCCTGCGGTTTCGACACCACGGCGGAGAGCGTCCCCAGGAAGCCATCCTCCTGACGATCGGCGTCGGTCGCGGAAACACCAAACGCGTGAAGTTCGGCGACAATAGGCGGGGGGCCAGCGCCTCGCGACTCCTTCCCTGCCGACCATCCGTCTGAAAACGAAGAATGAACAAGACCACCGTATTGCTGTTGGCGGCCTTCACCGCACTCGCCCTCCCGGGCTGCCAGGAAAAAGCGGCGTCGTCCCAGGCAAGCCCCGCCACCAAGCCGGCCCTCACCGCCACCACAGCGACCCCGCAACTGCTCGACTGGCCGCTGACCCTTGCCGCCGGCGGCAACGTCGCCGCCTGGCAGGAAGCGGTCATCGGCGCCGAACTGAGCAATTACCGCATTACCGAGGTCCGCGCCAGCATCGGCGACGAGGTCAAGAGAGGTGACGTTCTGGCCCGCATTGCCAGCGACGCGGTGGACAGCGAACTGTCGGAAGCCCGCGCCAGCGTCGCTGAAGCCGAAGCGACGCTGGCCGAGGCGCGCGCCAACAACGAGCGCGCGCGGCAGTTGCGGGAGCAGGGTTTCTACAGCCCGCAGCAGGGCATCCAGAGCCAGACCGCGGCGGCGACCGCGCTCGCCCGCCTGAACGCGGCGAGAGCGCGGCAGCAATCCGCCGAATTGCGCCGCTCGAAGGCCGTAGTCCTTTCGCCCGATGATGGCATCGTCTCCGCCCGCGGCGCGACCGTCGGTTCGCTGACACAGCCGGGAGAGGAACTGTTTCGCCTGATTCGCGGTGGGCGCCTGGAGTGGCGGGCCGAAGTCACGGCTGCCGAACTCGGACACTTCACACCTGGCCTGGCGGCACGCGTGGAGAGTCCGAACGGCGTCAGCGTTACCGGCCGTGTTCGCAGTGTCGCGCCAACCGTGGATCCGGAAACCCGTAACGGACTGGTCTATGTCGATCTCCCCCTGCAGGCTGCCCGGACCTTGAGCGCCGGCATGTTCACCAGCGGCCAGTTCGAACTCGGGCAGCGCCCGGCGCTGACCTTGCCGCAATCGGCGGTGCACCTGCGCGAGGGCTTTGCCTACGTGTTCCGCGTCGAGTCCGCCAGTCAGCCGGCAGGTAACGCGCTGCTCAAGGTGACGCAAGCGAATGTCACCACCGGCCGCCGCCGCGGCGATCGGATCGAGATCACCAGCGGACTCGATCCCTCGGCACAGGTCGTCGCCAGCGGCGGCGGCTTCCTCGCCGACGGCGACAGCGTGCGCATCGTCGCCGCCGATCAGCAGCCATGAACGTCTCCTCCTGGTCGATACGCAACCCGATTCCGGCGGTGTTGCTGTTCGTCATGCTCACCCTGTTCGGCGTGATGTCCTTCAAGGCCATGAAGATCCAGCAGTTCCCGGACGTCGACCTGCCAACGGTGACGGTCAGTGCCACTCTGCCCGGCGCCGCGCCGGCGCAAATGGAAACCGAGGTGGCACGCAAGATCGAGAATTCCGTCGCCACCGTGCAGGGCGTCAAGCACATCTATACCAAGGTGCAGGATGGTACAGCGACCGTCACCGTCGAATTCCGTCTCGAGAAGCCGACACAGGAAGCGGTCGACGACGTTCGCGACGCCGTCTCCCGCATTCGCTCCGACCTCCCGGGCGACCTCAAGGATCCAGTGATTTCCCGAGTCAGTCTGGCCGGGGCGCCGATTCTCACTTACACCGTGGCAGCAAGCCGGATGGACGACGAGGCTCTGTCGTGGTTCGTCGATAACACCGTCACCAAGACCCTTCTGAATGTCCGCGGTGTCGGCGCCGTAACCCGCGTCGGAGGCGTCAGCCGCGAGATCCGCATCGAGGTCGATCCGGCGCGTCTGCTCGCGCTGCGCGCGACGGCAGCCGATATCTCCCGCCAACTGCGACAGATTCAGCAGGAGGGTTCAGGCGGCCGCGCCGACGTCGGCGGCGCCGAACAGGCCGTGCGAACCATCGCTACCGTCCGCAGTGCCGAAGAGCTTGGCGCGATTGAAATCGCCCTCACGGACGGTCGCCGGGTGCGCCTCAACCAACTGGCGACGGTGACTGATACGGTCGCCGAACGACGATCGGCGGCCTTGCTCGACGGCAAGCCGGTCGTCGGCTTCGAAATCGTGCGCGCCCGCGGTGCCGGCGAAGTCGATGTCGCCGACGGCGTGCGCCTCGCCCTGGCGACACTGCAGACCACGCATCCCGACATCGACATCACCGAAGCCTTCAATTTCGTCGACCCGGTCGTCGAGAACTTCGAGGGATCGATGTGGCTGTTGATCGAAGGTGCCGTTCTTGCCGTCATCGTCGTCTGGCTTTTCCTGCGCGACTGGCGGGCCACCTTCGTTTCCGCGACGGCGCTGCCGCTGTCGATGATCCCGACCTTCGCGGCGATGCACCTGTTGGGTTTCACGCTCAACGTCGTCACCCTGCTTTCGCTGTCGCTGGTGGTCGGCATTCTCGTGGACGACGCCATCGTCGAGATCGAGAACATCATGCGCCACCTGCGCATGGGCAAGACGCCCTATCAGGCGGCGATGGAAGCCGCCGACGAAATCGGCATGGCCGTCATCGCCACGACCTTCGCGCTGATCGCCGTCTTTCTGCCGACCGCCTTCATGAGTGGCGTAGCCGGCAAGTTCTTCGTTCACTTCGGGTGGACGGCAGCGATTGCCGTCTTCTTCTCGCTGGTCGTCGCGCGCATGCTGACGCCAATGATGGCCGCCTACCTCCTGCGCCCGCCGAGGAGTGAGCACGGCGAAGCGCGCTGGCTGGAAATCTACACCGGCTGGGCTGCCTGGTGCCTGCGGCACCGGCTGAAGACCGTACTCGCCACGGTCTGTTTCTTCTTCGGTTCCTTCGCGCTGGTGCCGCTCCTGTCGACCGGCTTCATCCCGCCGGACGACCTCTCGCAGACCCAGGTCTACCTCTCGCTGCAGCCGGGCAGCACCTTCAAGGAGACCTTCGCCGCCGCGGAAACGGCCCGCCGCGTCGTCGAAACCAACCCGCATGTCAAGTTGGTCTATACCGCCATCGGCGGCGGCGCCACCGGCAGCGATCCGTTTGCGCCGCGCGGCGCCGCCGAGGCGCGCAAGGCGACGCTGACCATCAATATGACGCCGCGCGCGGAGCGTCGGGGCGTTCGGAAGCAGGATGTCGAGCGGCAGTTGCGCGAGGCCCTGGAGGTGTTGCCAGGCGTCCAGGTCAGGGTCGGCCTCGGTGGCTCGAGCGAGAAGTACGTGCTGGTGCTGGCCAGCGAGAACGGCCCACTGCTCACCGAGCATGCCCGAACCGTCGAACGCGAACTGCGCACCCTGCCCGGTATCGGCGCCATCACCAGCACCGCCAGCCTGGTCCGTCCGGAGCTCGTCGTGCGCCCGGATTTTGCGGCCGCCGCCGACCTCGGCGTCACCTCGGCGGCGATCGCCGACGTGCTGCGCATCGCCACCGCCGGCGACTACGACCAGAGTCTGGCCAAGCTCAATCTGGCGCAGCGCCAGATCCCCATCGTCGTCAAGCTGCCGCAAGAAGCGCGTGAGGACTTGAGCCTGCTCGAACGTCTGACCGTGCCCGGCAAGAACGGCCCGGTGATGATAGGAGCCGTCGCCAGCCTGAACCTCTCCGGCGGACCGGCCGAGATCGACCGCTACGACCGCCTGCGCAACATCAACTTCGAGATCGAACTGAACCAGCAACCGCTCGGCGAAGTGGAGAAGCTGGCGCTCGCCCTGCCGAGCCTGAAGCACCTGCCTGCCGGCATCCTGCAGACGACGGTCGGTGACGCCGAAGCGATGGGCGAACTCTTCCAGAGCTTCGGTCTGGCGATGCTCACCGGCGTCCTCTGTATCTATATCGTGCTGGTGCTGCTGCTCAGGGATTTCGTGCAGCCGGCCACCATTCTGGCCGCGCTGATCCTCTCGGTGCCCGGCGCCTTCCTGGCGCTCTTCGTCACGCAGACCGCCGTGTCGATGCCGTCGATGATCGGCCTGATCATGCTGATGGGAATCGCCACCAAGAACTCGATCCTGCTCATCGACTACGTCATCCTCGCCCGCCGCGAGCACGGGCTGGACCGCTGGAGCGCACTGCTCGACGCCTGCCGCAAGCGTGCCCGGCCGATCGTCATGACGACCGTCGCGATGGGCGCCGGCATGCTGCCGATCGCCATCGGCCTGGGCACCGATCCGAGCTTCCGCGCACCGATGGCGATCGTCGTCATCGGCGGGCTGATCACCTCGACCTTCCTCAGCCTGCTGGTCGTTCCGGTCGTCTTCACCTACGTCGACGACGCCATTCACCAACTCAAGAAGCTGCTGCCGGGACCGCACGCCTGATCGAACGCCAGCCGGGTGATGGGCGTCCATTCACCTCACCGTCGCAGGTTCCGGCGAGATCGTTTCTCGCCCATGTCGCATGGTTCGCGAGCGGCATCCGGGTGGCTCGCATATTTCTTGGCACAAGTTCCCTTTCCGGGCCTGTAGGCATTGCACCGTGTCATCCGAATTCGGTATGATCGACCGCAGCAGTTTCCCGCGACGTTTCCTCCAAACCACTCCCACGGAGCTCGATCATGGCAAAAGCCGAAAAAGCAAAGAAGACCCCGAAAGCTGAACAAACCGAAGAGGTGGCACCTGTCGCCACCCCTGAATTCGTCAAGATTACCAAGGTCGTCGGTCGCCAGATCCTCGACTCGCGCGGCAACCCGACCATCGAGGTCGACGTTACCCTCGACAACGGTTTCATGGCGCGTGCCGCCGTACCGTCGGGGGCGTCGACCGGCGAATTCGAAGCGTGCGAACTGCGCGATGGCGACAAGAAGGTTTACCTCGGCAAGGGCGTTCTGAAGGCTGTTGGCGCCGTCAATACCCAGATCGCCAAGCTCCTCAAGGGCAAGAACCCGCTCAACCAGCGTGAACTCGACGAAGCCATGATCGCGCTGGATGGCACGCCCAACAAGTCCAACCTGGGTGCGAACGCCATCCTGGGAGCGTCGATGGCGATTACCCTGGCGGGCGCCAACGTCAGCAAGATGCCGCTCTGGAAGTACATCGGCAAGATTCACAAGAACCGCGATTTCGCCTTGCCGACGCCCATGGCGAACATCATCAACGGTGGCAAGCATGCCGACAACCTGATCGACTTTCAGGAATTCATGATCATGCCGGTGGGCGCCGAGTCCTTCTCGCAAGGCCTGCAATGGATTACCGAAGTCTTCCATGCGCTGAAGGCGATCCTGAAGAAGGGCGGCCACGTCACCGCCGTCGGTGACGAAGGTGGCTTCGCCCCCAACCTGACCAACGACGAATCCCTCGAAGTTGTCATGCAGGCGATCGTCGCCGCTGGCTACAAGCCCGGCAAGCAGATCGCCATCGCCCTTGACTGCGCGTCTTCCGAACTCTTCGACGAGGGTGGCCGCAAGGGCTACAAGTTCTGGAAGTCGAATCCTGACAAGCTGTTCACCGACGACGAGATGATCGCGGTGTACACGGACTGGTGCAAGAAGTACCCGATCGTCTCGATCGAGGATGGTCTCGACCAGAGCGACTGGGAAGGCTACGTCAAGCTCACCAAGGCGCTCGGCGACAAGGTTCAGATCGTCGGCGACGACTTCTTCGTCACCAACCCGGTTCGCCTCAAGCAGGGCATCGACATGAAGGCGGCCAATGCGATCCTCATCAAGGTCAACCAGATCGGCACGGTGACCGAGACTCTCGACGCCATCAAGATGGCGCAAAAGGCCGGCTACGGCGTGATCTCGTCGCACCGTTCCGGCGAAACCGAAGACTCCTTCATCGCCGACCTGGCCGTCGGTACCGGCGCCGGCCAGATCAAGACCGGTTCGCTGTCGCGTACCGACCGCATCTGCAAGTACAATCAGTTGCTGCGCAT
>Ga0102832_1001894_pt1 | contig 14163 bp, 9 predicted proteins | sample EBPBio282013_DNA_FD_88942 | JGI IMG/M metagenome (GOLD analysis project Ga0102832, IMG submission 88942) | Wastewater treatment Type I Accumulibacter community from EBPR Bioreactor in Madison, WI, USA - Reactor 2_5/28/2013_ DNA (Illumina Assembly) | ecosystem: Engineered > Bioreactor > EBPR >...
GAGTACGGTATTATGGCAATAATTTCCTAACTCAAACCATTAAATGAAAGAAAGTAAGATTTATTTTGTTCTCTTTTATCACTCACTGGAATAGAACTAATTTTCAACTCAATTTCTAAGTGTTTGAGACTATTATTGATCGTCTTTATCAAGTTTTAACTCAGTTTTTATGACGAAGAGGTATTAAATTTCCTCTACAATGTTGACATCAGTTTGAAAATAAGTTCAGAGTTAATCTGCAAAGAATTTGAGTTCATAATGTACGACATCAAAAGTGGATTTGTCTTTTACTGTAAGCTAAGGCGATCTTTTAGGTTGCCCTTTTTGTGAAGGTAATATTGTGCACGACTTTATAAAACCACACTCAGTTTGCTAAGACAACTCTTTAAATCCTTATTGTCTGATTAACTCAGTTATTCCTTCAACATTTAGAGAAGACAGTCATTCTATTTATTTTTTATGAACATCAAATAAACTGCGAGTAACATATGGTTGAGATCTTTGCAGCTGAAAGATACCAGATTTTGGTGATCCTACAATTTGGAGGATTACTTTTTGTTTAAGGTTCGTTATTGATCTCTCATTTTGTTGATTGAGGGAGTTAGCTTATTGTATACATTTTTCAATTCCTAAACCTATGCTCTAGAAATAGTTGCATGACTTGCTTTCTTTATTGGGTTTATAAGGTAGTTTTAAAATATTCTGTCCTCATTTACTCTTTAATCTTTAACTTTATTAGTTATCTGTCCATCCTAATAATCTTATCTCTCTTATCTCCGCATAATAAACTAAATAAATATTACTTTACAATCTAATAATGATTGATCTATGAATTTTTAATAAAAAAATAAATACTTTTTATCACTAATTTCTAACATACAATCCAATACAATACAATATAAATTGAGAGCAGTAATTCTTATTTATGATTGATTTTATTTATTTATCGATAATTTTAACTTTTATTTTATTTTACATGGAAAATCACACTCAATTTCTTTATCATTTCAGTTTCGTTTTTAACTCTTTTTACAACTCCTTCTCAAATTCTAACAATTGATGTAAAAATCCTTTGTTTGGATTCACCATGTTCCTTCGCCTTTTCACCTTATTCAGAGCCTTAATTAAATTTCATAAAATTACATGAGTCGATGAATACTTTTTCAGTTTCATCAAATAAGCGATTACTATTGTTGCACTTCTGCTAATTCCTGCCGCACAGTGGACAAAAACATTGCCTGATTTTCTATGTTTTGAAATAAACTCAATGCACTTTGTAAAATGATGTGAAATATTTTCAAACGGACTGTCATCGATTTTGATTTGGTGATGGAAAACTTTTCCGTGAGTAATTTCAACATCTTTTTCTGACATTAACGATAATATTGCAGTAATTTTATGTTTTTTCATGATTTATTTGTTTTTAGTAGCTTCATAATTTCCCAAATACAGTCCTCCACTGCCTGTCATACTGGGACCAATAATTTAAGTAATCTGAGAAGTGAAATCTTATGCTAAGTGAATTGTGGCCATTAATCAGTCTGAAAAGTCAGATAAACTTAATTTTCCTTAAAGGAGTATATTTATTAGTTTATTTATTATCTAGCAAATCTAATTTAATCATGATTTTGTTAACAAAAGATAAGAAAAATATAAAATTTGAAAAAATGAATTGAATCTTTTTTTTACTTTAAATTTTATTAAGAAAGTATGATGAAATTTTTCAACAGCAATTTTTGTTCTTTTTTAATGTCCTTTAAGCCTTACCTCCTGTAAAATTATTTTTCAAATTGAAACTTTGAGACTTCCCAAATTCAGGTACTGTCATCGGTTGTACAAGTTGTTTAAAAGATGATGAAGTTTGATATTTTTTATAAAGTCCTTTGGACACTTTGTCAAAAAGCTACTTAATATTTTATCCAGTTTTAGAACTTACTTCAATAAAAGATTGAGCATTGATTTTATTCATGTAGATTTTTCCCTGTTAAGGGGATACTTTTCTGATTGGATCAAGGTCCAACTTGGTCCCAATTAAAAATATCAAAGCTTCTTAATGTGAATGTTATCGAATTTACTTCATCCAAATGTTTAACTGATCATATGTTTATTGTTTATCGATTGAGTAAACTAACAAAATGGCTGTCACTCCTTTATAAAATGATCTTACAACGGACTTGTATGCCTCTTGGCCAACCTGATTTATAAACAAAAGTACAGTATCCCAAATTTGGAGTTTGATGTTTGTTTTTTCATTGATCTGAACAGTTTTTGTGAAGTATTAAACACCGGTTGTGACTTGATAATCGTATGAGAAAGTGTTCTTGATGTACTTCATTAATAAAGAAGATTTTCCAACCCCTTTTTTACAATGATTGGGTACCTGAGGATCCGATAAGGAGTATTTTGAACAATATTGGTGGTTATTTCGACATTTGAGATTGATTTCTCAATCAGACTGTTTTATATACAGTTTATTAATTTAGTTGATTTTAATAGTTTTTTCTCTTTATTAACTTTTTTTAAAAGACTTTTTGATAATCCTTACTTGATTCAACTCTTTTATTAAATAAATTATCTTTATTTTGAAATTAAGTCATGAAAGCTTTTACATTCTTAGAATTAAAAGAAGTTGAAATGTACACTTGATCTTTTTAAGTTGATGTATGCAGATTTTTAGAGATTAAAAACCTAGAATTTTCTATTAACATCTTTTTCAATAATTTTATCATTTATTTTTTAAATTTGTATTTCTTTGATATAAATCATAAAAAAATAGTTATACTTATAAAAAATTTAATTTCATTTCGAAAAAATACAAAATGGCCGACCAATTGAACGAATAACAAATTGCCGAATTCAAAGAAGCCTTCGCTCTTTTTGATAAAAATGGAGATGGTTCAATCACCACCAAATAACTCGGTACTGTCATGAGATCTTTGGGACAAAACCCAACTGAAGCCGAACTCCAAGATATGATCAACGAAGTCGATGCTGATGGAAATGGTACAATTGACTTCCCTGAATTTTTGTCTTTGATGGCTAGAAAAATGAAAGACACCGATACTGAGGAATAATTAATCGAAGCATTCAAAGTTTTCGACAGAGACGGAAATGGTTTGATTTCAGCAGCTGAGCTTCGTCACGTTATGACAAACTTGGGTGAAAAACTTACTGACGAGTAAGTCGATGAAATGATCAGAGAAGCTGATATTGACGGTGATGGACACATTAATTACGAAGAGTTTGTTAGAATGATGATGGCAAGATGATTTGTTACAAATACAAAACGATGATATTCTGATTTCGCTTTCATCTATTTTATCTTTCTGTCTATTATTTTATACTTTTTGATGATCATTTGATCCCTGTTGATTCGGGATTAAATTTGAAACTTATTCAAAAATGTATGAAATTTTGTATATTTTTGAAATCGATCAAACTAGAATGAGATATTTTTGAATTTTATCATTTATTTTAAACAGAGTCGAAATAAAAAATATGGGAGATTTCTGGAAACCAACTGCTGACATGTTTACAGGGCTCATCTAAAAGCCCAAAATGACTGAAAAGCTTCTTTCAAAACCACCATTCAAATATATATTTGATATCATCATATAAACATCCAAGAAAACTAACTTTGCCCGAGGTATTTCAAAATTTAACTTCTTAGGACTCTACACAGGACAATAATTAAATGGCGACTACTATAAAGATAGAGACACTAAAATCGCTTTCCTTTAAAAAATCATCAAATTAACAGAAATGATGACAGGCGCTAGTATTGAGGCTAAACCTCAAAAAATTGTTGCCGGTCTCGAACCTGAAGTATTTTTTAAAATTATTCAAGAATACTAACTTAATGCTTCAAGAAGTCTACAAAGTTGCATCCAGTGGTAAAAATTCAGATTCTTTTGTTAAAAAAGTACTAGGAGGAGGAGCCTAATAATAATAAGAAAAACCCGAAAAAAAAGAACCTGAAAAGAAAAAAATCTAAAGACCCCCATCAGCTGCCAGACTCAAAAAACCACAAGATCAAATCCCATCAAAAAAAGTCGTCGAACAACCAGAATAACCACAAATTGTTTAGAAATAACAGCCAAGTAAGAAAACTATCGAATAAAAAAAGCCTGCACCTAAAAAAGAAGAATTTTCTAAAAAAGTTCAATAACTTGAAAGATAAGCAGAAGAATAAGCCGCGATTTAAAAGAAGTAAGCTCAACAATAAGAGCAACCTCAAGAATCCAAAAATAAATTGGGTAACTTGAGAAAAAAGAAGAAAAATGACAAAGCAGGTGGATAAAAGTTTATATCAACTACTGGCGAGTTGAATGAAAAAGAACTGTAAATGTTGCAATCAATGATTCAAACAATTTGTCAAAACACAGCACCTTTAGGCAAATCAGTTTAATTCATTAACGATGATGTTGAAGCTATGAACAAAGAATTACAATTTTGGAGAAGACAATATAACGCATCAAAAGGAAAAATGCAAAGCGAACTTAAAGTTACTTAAGAATCTTTGTTACCAGTTTATGATAAAATTGCTGAGATTTAAGACCAAATTAAAGACCAAAAAGCCAAAATTCAAAATGCAAAAGCTCAAATCATTAAGAATGACTCAACAATCAGAGATCTTTTAATGTCAGTGGTAACTACCAAATGATTCATTCAAAAAATTATTAATTTTGTTTCGATAAATATCTTTTTAGATTACATTTCTAAAATTATTATAAAATTTTGTAAAATGGTGCATAATAATTTTAAAAATGAGTGAACTCAGGGTTTCATAGAAACCGACTTTAGGGCTGCTCCTATCGAATCCATAAACTGAAGACACTTCTCAGGTCGAAAGATAGAAAATAAAATTTCCTAAAATAAATACAAAGTTAAAGAAAACTCATTTCACAAAATATCATTCTTCTTTTATCAGCGCAAAAAGTTGTGATATTTATAAAAAATCTTAGCTAAATGAAAAGATTTCTTATTAATCTTTCATAAATAGAGTAAAATAATCACCATTCAAAGAATTGTAAAAAAGAAAGTAAAAAAGAAACACTGAAATAAATTAAAAAGTATGGAAAATTAATCAGAAACATAACAAATCATACTCTGTTCGTTCACCTTATAAATTAAACCAGTCGAGAATCTTATGTTAATCTGAAGCTTAATAGCCACGACACATCAATAAGATACAATATTAGCGACCAATTTAGGAAAATAAATCTTTTTCTGGAGAAAAATTTGCATTATTGACTGAAATTAGAGATCTTAATATTTCACCCATTTATAATTCATAATCTCAAAAATAAAAGAATCGATATTCAAAGAAAAGTGAAGAGATTAATGATAGCATAAGGCGCTCCAATAATATCATCTAACTAATCGAGAAAAATTATCAAAAAGGTTTTTTCAATGATAATATAAATCATTAGAAAAAATTTAACTAACTTTAATAAAAGCTAGGACTTTTTGCATATTTAAAAAGAGATTTTGTAACAAAAAAATAAACTCTAAGTCCTTAAAAAGTTGACTAATACTTTAAGAGACCTTCCAATAAAAAGCTTGAGGCAAAAATAGATTTAGAAGCCAGATGCTTTCTCAAATAAAAACTTCATAATGACTATCGTTCGCATAAATAAGTGTAGAAACTAAGAGGTGAACTATCTCATAGAGCTATCGAATAATGTAAGATTTATTTTAATAAAAGAAATTAAGAGTAAAAATACTGCTTTTCATAAATAGTACAGAAAAAAATACAATATTCCTTATTTTTCATTTTTATCTTTGCCAAAGCATTTAAAAGTAAAGGTCTTGTAGAACCTAACACAGGAGCTAAAACAAAGGTTAAAAAAATGATCTTTTCTTTTTTTGCATAATTTTAACGGTTTGAATGTAAAATAAAAAATAAAATACTTGTGATAGGTAAAATGAGAAATAAGAGTTGAGTTTCTGATAAGTTTAATAAATATTATTGTAATAGGGCATTAATAAATGAATATTAGTATTTGAAATATGTTCTTAAATGGGAAATCTACAGTATTTATTGTCTTGTTGAACATTATAGTCAGTCAAGTTTTATAAGATACTAGTTAAGCTGATACCATCATAAATCAACCTATCACAGTAAATACAGATAAAGAAATTTGTGGGTGCCTCAACAATGGTTAATGTTACTCACCATTATCTGAGGATATTACTACGAACAAAAAAAAGTAAGTGTATTGTCGTTGCCCTGTACCTTACATTGGGTAATACTGTCAATTTCAAGGCTTTGAGCTTTTCAATTCGAAATAAATGAGTCAGAGAATAAATATTCACAACTATAAATATTTTTATTTCGAACCGATCGAGTAAAATATGTACTCTTTTTCATTCGAATTGTGCTTCGATAATAAAACTTCTTCTAAAATTAATGATTAAAAAACGATTGATGATCAAATCTCTTTCTTCATTACTACTGAAAACTAGTATGGAGTCTTCGAAACTGATTAATAATTAACAAAAGCAACGACTGTTTCATTCTAATCAGATTAATGTAAACAAATTTCTATCGATTATACTGTTTTATTGATAACAAAGTTAAAGACCATCCAAAAGCTCATATTTGCTGTAAAATTAGGTGAAAAACTTAATGTCAATGATACAAAAATAGAAAAATAAATTTACAGGTAAAAAGAAAACATAAAAACAGTATAAAAATAAATTAAAAAAAGGTAGCCATCCTAAAATTAGGACATTTAAGTCGTCAGTAAAGCTAATGACACATCTTCAATTCAGAATTCAGAGATATAAAAAATCAAAGATTAATTAATTTCAGATTATCATCCAATTTCTTACAATATTTATTCCCAAAAGAAAAAGTCAAGCTCAATGAAATAAGAAGAAGGTAATAAAAAGGAAAACATTAAAAATATTAATGACTTTAAGTCCAAATCACCCTCGAAACTGAAATAAAACGATGATCCTTATACTTCAAAGTCATTGACAATCAATTTTTCTGCATACCCTTTCATGGTCTAATTCGTCGTTTTTAACATTCTTTTTTCACTCACAACTTTGGTCGCGTTCATTGTTGTTGGGATCATTATCTTTATCATAAGAAGTAGAATTCTAGGAATCACAATTTCATCAACACTTGGGATCAGTTCGAGACTTATTAATGACTTAAAACACTTTGATCGGTATTTACCTGAATAGAAGTTCATAAAAAAACAAAAAAAATAAGGCGATATAAGTCCCAACTCTTCAGAAATATAATGCGCAATATGTTTAGTGAAATTTTAAGAAATGGACTCAATTCGTAAAACTCCTTGTTCACATTCATTTCACAAATCCTGTATTGACTCATGGTGTCATGAAAACCTCACATGTCCCATGTGTAGAAAAAGTTTGACTGAAAAGAATCTCATGTAATATTACAATTCGACAGCGTTGGAACTGAAGAACAGTCCCTAAAGTGACTAATGAAGTCACCTTTAATATAAATTTTCTAGTCTTGATATGTCAATTTTTCATTTCATAACACAAGCTTTACTTTTTTTAAGAAAAGGATTTTTAATGATTTACTTTGATTTAAGAAAGATTATCTGAAATTTTATAAAAAATTAGAGTTTAATGTGATAAGTATCATAAAAAATCATAAACGGACATTTTTATGAGTGAATAATGGATTTTTTATATTAATAATTCAATATCAAATGTTAGCAAAATTAGCTCCAAGATTCGTCATCAGCAGAGTCATTCAAAACGCTTACTTCGTCGATATGATGAATGTTGAACTTCTCAAACAACCCTTCGGTACCCATAGAAACTACTTCGGTACTGTAAACCCCGAAAAGTTTTACGTAACAACAAATTTATTCAGGAATGCAAATTTTACGGATACATTTCATCTCTCTCAGCCCCAACTGAGTTCAACAACAGATTTGAAGCTGAAACATATCAACAAGCATGTGAAAAGTTTAAAACCTTCAACGAAGTCCTCGCCCTTGTTGAAAGTATTGACGAATTCAATAATGAACTCAAGCATCTTTACAGTATTATCGAAAGAAACAACAGCAGCGCTAACTTTTTCGCTCATCACAAAGAAACTACTGATGTACATTTTTATCAAATAAGTAATTCTAACATGACGTATTGAACGCTTTGGACAGATATAACAAGTTCATCACCGATTTGGAACCATTCGAAGGTTGGAAAAAGAAAGTTGAGGAAGAAGTCGGAAACTGGATCCATCAAATTTACAACAATATGGAAGAATCAAAAGCCAAGAGAAGAATCTTCATGAAAATGGTACATTTACAATTTATTTCAGAACAGACAAGAATATTTCATCTGATTCCAATGATCGTTCTATACTTTAAATTAACATATCTTCTTTATTCATCATCCATGGATTTTAAATTTATGCTCAATAATTATAATTAGAAAGTAAAAAAAAAGACTATTAATCAAATACTTTTGATTTTTGAAGCTAAATCCGATGGTTACTCGCTTTTCATAAAATTATATGCATGTATTTAGTTTTTGTGAAATTTTCTTTACTTTTTGTATTGGGTAGCGAGTCCAATAAAATATCATAATCACTTTGTGTAAAGTTATTGTTGCCTATAAAGATTTCCCTCAATGAATGTGGGGTCTGAATATAAAGGGACAGTTTTCGGACTGTCATAGTTGATAAAAGGTTAGCTTCCAAATCGAGAATTTTTAGATTTGTGTTAAATGTGAGATCTTTAAATAATTTTGCTCCAGCTTTATCATCAATTGAGTTCAATTTGAGATTCAAATACTCAAGTGTAGAATTAAGTTTTAAAGCTTGCGCGATGTATCTTGAGCCATCGTAACCAATCGTATTATTACTTAAATTTAAATGGGTTAAAATTTGGTTCTTAATCAAATATTTTGAAAGCCTTTTTGCCCCATCATCACCAATTTTATTGTAAGATAAATTTAGTTAAACCAACGTCGTGTTGAGCACCAAACCAGGAGAGACAAATTTGAATAATTCATCATCGATAAGATTTCCGGAAAGATTCAAAGATATCTGAAGTTATTTTTAAAGTTACCAAGCTGATTGAGTTTTTCAGTACCTAAGAAATATCTCTGGCTTATACGAATTTCATTCCAATAATTTTCTTTTTGTAGTCAGTATTCTTTCCTTCTCCTGATCTGATTTTCAAATCAATTGTGTTACTCAATTCTCTCATAATTTACTCAATTTTCAAATCATTAGCATTTATTTTCATCTACAGGCTAAATATCCATGGATAGATGATTTTTATTGTTCTGATAATCTATTCTTTTGATTTTCCTACATTGTATAAAAAAAAATACCTTCGTAATTTTGGCAATCTTCGATCATTTGTTATAAAAACTTTTAAAGAAAAGCAATTTTGTAACTAAAGCCATGATCTTACAATTTTATTGAATTAAAAGTGCGTTTATTTCGTTGACAACAAGCTTTCCAATACTTTTATTGACTGATATGTGGAGCCGTTAGTAAGACGTTTTATAATGAATCACTACAATACTCAATGGATTTTTCAATTATCTTTATCAATCAAAATCTTACTGTCTCTTTTACACGGTCACTTAAGCCACTAAGTTAAGGATACAAATGGTAATTTTTTGCTACGACATCCATCGCCAAACTCTGAAGAGTTGGAAATTCCTTCTTATCAATCATTCTAAAATACAAATTTTATATTTTTTAAATCTTATCGATTCATTACATATTTATTTTTAATTTTTTTGATTACTTTAAAAAATGCAAAAAAAATGCAAATTTCTTATACTATGATCATAAACTTATTGAAAATTTTTCTTATCATTTCTATCTAAACTTAGTTAATTCGATAAATGATGTATTTCAAATTTAGAAATACAATTAATACTGTGATCTTAATAAAAAATTGATATTAATTTAAAAAATGGGATCACGCAAAAATCTCGACGACATCATCGAAAGTCTCAAAAAAGGGTAAAGAATTCAAGAAAATACCATACAAAAATTATGCGAACAAGCCAAAGAAATACTTCGATAATAACCCAATGTTGTCAAAGTATCATCACCAGTTACCATTTGTGGTGATATCCACGGTCAATTTGATGATTTACTCGAGCTTTTCAAAATTGGAGGATTTCCACCATATTCAAATTACATTTTTATGGGCGATTACGTTGATAGAGGAAAAGACAGTGTTGAAACATTTTTACTTTTGTTGGCACTTAAAGTACGATATAAAAACAGAGTTACTCTTTTAAGAGGAAATCATGAATCAAGAATTATCACTCAAGTTTATGGATTTTATGATGAATGTATCAGAAAGTATGGAAGTTTAAATGTATGGAGAAGTTGCACTTAAGTATTCGACTGCCTTACACTTGGAGCTGTTGTGGATAATAAAATTTTCTGTGTCCACGGTGGACTTTCTCCCAACATAAAATAAGTCAACGATTTGAATTCAATTGATCGTATTAAGGAAATTCCTCAAGAAGGAGTTATGTGCGATATTTTGTGGTCAGATCCTGATCAGATTGAAGGTTGGTCAGTTTCAGGAAGAGGTGCAGGATATATTTTCGGAAGAGATACTGTCGAACAATTTTGTCATAACAACGGACTTTCTTTGATAGCTCGTGCACATCAATTGGTTATGGAGGGTTACAAATACATGTTTAATGAGAAACTCGTTACAGTTTGGTCAGCTCCAAATTATTATTACAGATGCGGAAATATCGCTTCAATCATGGAGTTAGACGAAAATTTACAAAAATATTTTAAAATCTTTGAAGCTGCTCCACTTTAAGATAAAGCTTCTGATGGAAAATCTGTTCCACATTATTTTTTGTGATTGAAATCATTGACGGATTGAAATTGATTTATGAATTTTATTTGTAACAAAATTTTGTAAATCTTCAATTTTTTTTCATGAAAGTTTACTTTGAGAAATTTACGATTTGTGAAAATGAAATCAGTGAAATAAAATTGCTTACATATCATTCGGTCTTAAAAAATACGACCAATATCATCAAGGATGGGCAGTTCTTGGCCTTGATATCCTGCTTCTTTCCACGAATTACATTTATTTGGCTAATTAATAAAAATCAGGGACTGACTATTTCTTTGAGATATTGTCCTTGAATTTAAGATTTTCTTTCCATTTAGTCATCCAAATTTATCTTCCATAAGGAGAATTAACGTTTTATATTTTTTGGAGTATCTTCATATTTTCCTTGTTAATTTAAAGCTGTTGATGCTTTCTTTCCCTGACTTTAAGTTGTGAAAAAGTTTGTTTATTTGATGGAACTGTTAATGGTATGTAATTTATGGTTTTTCTGAATGGTTCAGCTTCTATTTCCATCATTCTTGTTAATAAGTTGCTATTTTGCTTCTCTATTTTGGTTTAAACAACTACGGTTATTAAAAATGTACATTTATGGTATTTATTTTTTCTTTTAGAAAGGGAAAAAGATGGCTTCCATGGTTACTATATTTTCAATGTCGATTTAACTCTCTTTAAATTTTACAAATGGGTTTTATATGACTCAACCTGACTTTATTTAAATGTTTACCTTCATTTGAGTACCAACAATTTTGTTGCAATCTGATTGTCTCCACATTTTTTTTGTATTTTCTCTTTTTTTTCTTTATGTTCTATTATTTTTACTTTATGATTTATTTTTCTATTTCTATTTTTCTTATTTAACTTAAAAATTTTCTATGATAATAATTGAACAAAAATATTCTATATTTTTTCTTTGATTTATAAAATTTGTTAAGATAAAATGTTGATAAAATTTTTATTTTTTAATCAAATCATGAGTTTTTATGCCAAAGCACTGAACGAAAAGCCTAAGCTTGGATACATTTACAGTTCTATTTTTTAGATGCATTAATTGATCTCGCCTCTTTTACGAACATTTTGCTTTATCACATAGTTTTTATGAAGATTTTAGAAACTTTCAAGTTCAAAATGTTGAACTGTTTCATCTTAAGTTTACATAGCATTAATTGAAGCGGTCCTCTTGTTATTTAGTTTGACAATATCCTGAGAATCTGTGAGATTAGTCAATGCAGAATCAGACCCAAAAGCTATAAGCTTACTGTTTTGGTAAGTAAGAGCCAAAACAGAAACTTTTTCAAGATTATCATTGGAGAATGAAGCTGAGATACTATTTTTGTTGAAATTATATTCAAAAATAACCTGATGTGATTCGTAATTAATCAAGAAACCAGCAAGTCCATTCGAATTGGAGACTGTACATGATGTTTGATGATCAATCAAATTTTCGAAGTTGTAAATTGTTTTGCGATCAGTCAAAGTTTTTTAAGTTCTGTTGACTTGATAAGCGAGAATTTTATTTGATGTGACCAAGATTAAGTTAATCGATTTTTTTTGTCTTTGTAAAAGCCAAGCTCTTTCTATAACACTGGGGCCTTTGAAAGACATTTCAATCACTCTTTTTTGAAGGTCGATAAGAATGATTTCATCTTGGAAATTGACCAATAAAAGTTGTTCTTCTTGAAGAATGGAACAGTTTTTAATTGATTTTTGACGATAGTTTATTTCGCCAGAACAAATAAAATATTCTTCTTATTTTTCGATGATGGACTTTTTAGCCCTACGTACACGTGACCAGAATCGAAGTGTTGGTTAGTTCTCAGCATAAGTGATAAAGTTATTGTTATAATTGAGGATTTTAATAGGGCCTTAAATTAACAAAAGAAATACCTTAATGTGGATTTTAGACTTTAGAGATAAGAGTGTAGTCAAGATTATACCCTTAATTTTTGAAGAAATGAAGATAATTGTGATTGACTCCATAACTTGAGCAGCACATGAGAGTCCAATCTTTGTTAAAGTTGACCTGAAATAAAAAGTAAATTTACTTCATTGATGTCGTGAGGTTCAGGATAGTATTGATCAATTCTACTGATGAGATTTCTTGACAATACATTAAGCTCTTTATTTTCGCCATTGTTCAAATCTAAAATTTGTAATGAACCTGGAAGGGCAGAAATAGCGAGTAAGTTTCTCTTGTTTGATTCAGAGGATACTAAGGAAATGTTTTTCCCTTGAGTTGAATGTTCTTGGATGGATTTAGTGGCAAATCCGAATGGATTAATCACTGTCTTGAAATGCTTAAGTGTCTTATCATTGGTCAAGTCAATTGAAGTTATCGAATTGTCTTTCAACATACAATAAACTGTGCCTTGAGATACCAAAACATTTTGAATTTCTGTTCCGATTCTGGGTAAAAAGTCTTTTTTGTTTTCTCTCAAATGCCACATAACTACGGTGCCTTACTCTCCACATGAATAAAGATACTCTTGTTCTAAGAAAAGACTGTTGATTTGATGGACATGCCATTCATACTTTGTTACGATATTTTTGTTTTTCTCAGCTGAAAGGTAATTACGAAGCATGAATATTTTTCCTTTTTCATCACCAACAATGAGGCTTTCTTCATGGACTGTACATGCACTGATTTTGGTCGAGTGAGCGTACTAAAATTCTTTAGATTATTTTAAAAGTAAAATTTTGATTGAGGCTTAATCATTGGTTTATGAACAAATGATGTGACTTTCAGAGGCATAAATGATTTTACTGCATTGTTTAAGGATGGGATTTTTGGCTCCACCTTCATAAGCATAGACAGTGTCTTGAAGAACAAAATAGACGATGAATGACGATGAAAGAGCATCCGTAATGATTATTCTTGCATCTTGAATTTCTCCTTTAGTAATTTTTTTAGGAGTGAATGTGGCATTATCATACCAATTTTATCCATTTTTTTTGTTTCCATTGAAAACAACTTAAATCAACTGTCCTGATTAATCAATTGCAATTAATTTATTGAACTGTTCAATGTATGCCCATGCTTTAACCAAAGTTTAGGATAAAGCAAGCTTTTTGAGAATTAATGATTATTAAGCGTCAAAAATGTACAGTTCGTTACTGTAGACAGCTAAGAGACAGCTTTGAGTTTTAGATGTGAAGATTGTTGATGGTAAGAGAGTTCCTCCAAACATGTTTATTAATGTTGATTATAATAATACTTATCGATTTTTTATTATTAATTTTGGCTTAGTCAAGGTTAAGTAAAATAAAGGGAAAATTTACTTTTAATTATGGGGTTGGGGTTGGGGTTGGGGTTGGGGTT
>Ga0102832_1001897_pt1 | contig 14157 bp, 14 predicted proteins | sample EBPBio282013_DNA_FD_88942 | JGI IMG/M metagenome (GOLD analysis project Ga0102832, IMG submission 88942) | Wastewater treatment Type I Accumulibacter community from EBPR Bioreactor in Madison, WI, USA - Reactor 2_5/28/2013_ DNA (Illumina Assembly) | ecosystem: Engineered > Bioreactor > EBPR >...
ACTCTTGTCATACAGTGTTTCAGCGTCATGAATATGATTGATACCAATAGAGTATTTATTACCGGTTACAGTGCAGGCGGAGATGGAATTTATCATGTGGCTTCAATGATGGCCGATCTACTTGCTGGCGCCGCAATGATGGCTGGACATCCCAATCAAGCAGACTGTTACAATCTCAGAAATATCACATTCTCAGTTCAAGCGGGAGATCAAGATCACGCTTATGATCGAGCAAATTGGGCAAAAGTTTACATCGAAAAAATTGAATAACTGTCGAAATAATATGGGAGCTTTAAACAGTATTCAAAAGTCCATTAAAATTGTCAGCATTGGATGGCAAAGAGAGATGCCTTTATGTTTCCATCTTTTTTATAAGAAGTTCGGAATCCATATCCATAATTTATTTTATTCCGACAACATCCTCGCACTTTTAAAAAAACATTTTATTATCTGAAATTGTAGCAAAAGCACAAGGGTCTGATTGCAGTTCGAAGAAAAGGAAACATCTTTTAAATTCAATCATAATAAAAAACACCAATCAAGATAATGTTGAATTACAATTTTATAGACTTCAATAAAGAGATAGAAATTTATCATAATGGAGAATTGACAGTAAAGGCTTTAGCTAAAAAGTCAAAAGAAATAATTAATTAGACAGCAGAATAATTTGTAGACCCTTGGTTTGTATTTGAAGATTAATTGATATCTATTCCGACAGTCGATCTCCCAAAAGACTACAAAATATTCAGGCCCTACGATAAATAAGAAACTTAATCTTCCCTGCATCGGATAAAATAAATAGAATAAAATATTAAGCAGGATAAAAGACTTCACGTTTCTTTCAACCTCAAAGAAAGAATCATTATAAAAGATTCATCTAATTCTGAATAAGAGATTTTCGAAGTCAGGAATTATGATCATCATAACAGCTTCTCAAGAAAAATAAAAAAATTATAACAAGCTTGTGAAAAAAACTGCCTTATTTACTGATTTTTCTTACTTTTTTAAAATCAATTTAATCATATAGTTTTAAATTGTAAAATAAAAACAGCCAAATAATCAGAGCTTTGCGACTGTGATAAGAATTTTCTTTTTAATTTAGTTTCCTAAATATTTTATAGTCACATAATTGCCTTTTTAAGTTACAAGAGTTTAAGTTTCTGGATAAGTTGTAATCATATGTCCACTTTCGTATGTCTTTGGTTTGTTGACGAAAAGCACTGTTTATCCTCCTGGAGTAGCGTAATATGTGGCTGAAAAATATCCCGTAGTTGCGTTAAATCTTGACTCTTACAGTTAGCCGGCAACATGAGGCAAATATGTTCTCAACACATGAGTTTCAACTTCTCCAAAAGATTTAAGAATTGAGTTCAAATTTTTAGACTTCTTGCTTTGTCTTTGTGCAGGCATTCCCCAGTTTTTACCAAATGATTTGTATTCCCAATACATCCAACTTTGTTTCCAATATTAAGCTCGATCCAAAGTTTCAACGCTTCCGAAAGTTTATGATAAAATGGATGGAATCTGTAACTTTTTGGCATCATGGACATAAGTATCCAATGATTTCAGACTTAAGGCTGGAGGTTGATAATGATGATAACATAAAATTGATTGGTTTCTGTATTTGTTTCCTCCTGGAGGGTGGGAAAATCCAGTTGGCACGAAATTGTCAAAAGTAATTGGTTCGAAACAAATTGGTGTGTCCTTATCAACTTGTCTTATAGTTTATGAAAGTTTATCATAAAATTATTGGAATTTAACCCTTTAAGCCATGGATGGAATTACCAAAGCTGGATTTCTCCAAAAGTTTCCAATGAATGGTTCATTAATCAATTCATAAGCTATGACATAGGGATTTCCGACAAAAGTTTCTGCAAGTTTTTTCCAAAAAGCATTGAATTTTTTATTCAGTTTATGATTGACATTGTAAAGATCATTGAAACCTTGACCAACATCATAACTGAAGTAATATTTTCCCCAACCATCTCTGTCACAATCATTCCAGTCTGGAAGTCCTGTTTCATTAAGTTTAATTTTTTTACCCATTGGGAAAGGGAAAGTTTTATAAGCTTTCAATTCATCCATTAACCAAATTGGGACTCCATCACCACAAAATTTTTAAGACAATAAATCCTGATGGAAATCGATCAACGTATAAATTCCTGCTTAACCTGCAGCATTTACAATTTTAACCATTTAATCCAAATAGGTTTGATTGTACCAATCTTTTTTAGGTTAGACTCCAGCCCACATGAGACCAAGTCGGATGGAATTGAACCCATTTTATTTAAGAATTGTAATGTCTTAAGGTCCAAATGACCATTAAGGATCATATGCTCCAGTTTGAGGGATATAAGGAGGTACCTTAACAACAATATTAGTTCCATGAAGGTAAAGTTACCTTCCTTATTTGTCATAAATTTTGAGATTTTTGAGGTAGACTTCTTTGGATGATACAAAGGCTAGAAGTAGGAGAATGAGAGTAAAATAAAGTAGTGTAGATTTGAACATGGGTTTAAGTCTTAATGAATAGAATTATAACTTGTGAATAATCTCTGAGTTTACATAAAGAGTTTATAGGATGATAAAAGTCAAGCATAAAAACTGAAAATGAGATCATAATAAAATGGCACAAATATAAACATAAATATTGTTTTAACATAATTAACAGCTAATTATTAAAAAGGAAATACATGATCCATTAACGAAAAAGATTTAACTACCTTGGAGTTCATCAAAGAACTCTAAACACATCGAGTATCATTTAAAATGAAAGGCCCAGTAAGCATGGGTCTATTGCAAGCTAAAATAAAAACTAATTTCCGAATAAATAATCTATGTCGAATTCGCAATACTAACCCCGATCTTTTTCAAGAAATTCTTCTGCACAAAGACACCAATAACCATTGAATTAACTTCAAAACAATTTGCCCTAACTTAATCAAAGAAATTCTACAACTAAAATCCTTGCAGCTTCTAACAAGGAAAACCTCTATCAATCCATTTCCAACTCTTCTTATAAAAAATACACTATTTCACTTTCTACAAAAAAGTAAACTAATCAGGAGCTTTTATAAAAAATAAGGCAACTTTAATAATAAAATAGTTAACTTTTGAAAGAGACTGAAACTAAGTTTCTTTTTATGTAAAAACACCTGTAAAAAGTGTAATTAATTTTAAAGGAAAAATAATCTCTTATTTTAGCACTAACTTAAGAAAATAGGAGATTAACTTAAGAAAATACCTCACAAGAATATTTGAGAATAAATTTTGAAGATTAAAAGTAAGAGTTGCTAAAGATGATTGGTGATAAGAACAAAGAAATTTAAAACTTAAGGAATTAAATTGAGCAATTTTAATCAATATAATCGGATTTATAGAACAAAATCGACTGCCTTAGTTAAGAGAATCAGAGATTATATGGAGAGATGATAACTCAAAAATCAAAACCTTTAGTTTAATTGGTTGAATCATAAATACAAACATAAGCTCAAAAATAATAGGAAATTCAAATAATCATGTCGAAATAAACAGTAGAATTTATTCAACAGACAGATCTTTTAAGTCATTAAATTGAAGAGCTTTTGTCAAAATCTCAATAGGAATCATCATTCACAAATTTTAAACAAAAATATGACTCTCTTTTCAAAAAGGCCCTCTAAATGGAAGACTAAGTCTATTAACTAAAGGGAAAACTTTTTGACGCTTAAACTTAAAGATAAATCATTTAAAAGTAATTCAACACTTATAAACTTCTTTATCAAGTTCAACAACTCAATCAAAAAACCAGAAAAATCCCAACTAATTTGTGATAATACCAACCAATTTGTGAAAATAACAACCAATTTGTGATACTCATTATATTTTCTTTTTATCCAAATAATGTTAATCTTTTTAGTTTATCAATTTAAGGAATTTTATTAAATATACAGTAAAAATGAATTAGAAAATTAAGATCAAACTTCTTCTTTATGGTCATTTTTAGGATGGAGATAGGGCTTCATTTCTGGTACTTCTTTTAAAAAGTACTCTTAATTATCGTAATGCATGTGATTGTTTCTGTCACACTTGAAATGTTTCACAGGTACATTACACACAGTCAAACCGTATTTTTGTGAACATTCGCCAGTTTAGCAACAGACTTTTGGATGTGTATCGCATACTTATCCTTACTCTTTATGAATGCATATGAATTCGCATTGAGGCAAGTAACCAATCCATTGTGATTTATCTTCGCTTACCCACACGTAATCATGTTCGTCAATATGTTCGTTTAATTTCAATGAATGAGACAAAATTGTCATTACACTCATTACTATTAGGATTGTTATTGAAGATCTTGAAAGAGTTTTCATTCTTCTTTTTGTTTAATCGATCAATTATTCGGTTAAATCTTAAAATTTATATTAAATTGTTCATTGTATTTGATTCTAAATTTATCAAGTAAAATATTATACCTAAATTTATCTCTCTTTTCTGAATATTTATTACGGTTGTCTACAAATGCCAAATAATAAAAGCGAAATAAAATAAATAAAAATGAAATCTCTCAAAAACAACAATCTAAATCCTTAAAAACAATCCTAACCTAACATTTTAGGTTACTTCAATGGCCCCAAACTTTACAAAAGATAAAATAATCATTCTCCATTGCATTCAAGTCGGTAAAAAAACAAAAGATCTCCAAAATAAATTAAAAAAAATTAACAAGGTAATTAACTAAAAAATATCACTCCACCTTTGACAGCAAGAAATGCAGATATCTCCTTAAAAAATAGAAATCCTCAAGAATCTTATATCTCCGGCTTTTACACAACAAGAAAGAAATAAATAAATAGTCAGGATAATATATCAGATATTTCTAATAAAGGTTTGACCCCAATCAAAAAACAAATAAATTCGACTGAAAGAAAAAGATTTTATTACAAAGAAGAATATGACTTACATGATAAAGATGATCATCAACATTAATAAGTTTAACAGAAGAGCCAATATAGAACTATTTTACCTTAATATTTCAGTAAAATTAATTCAAGAGGGTCGAGAATACAGTATGATGATTTTTAAGAAAAATCCAAAAACAGAGAAAAACGTTCATTGTCTCCTCTTGAAGAATCTCAGCAAAAGCTGTTTAAAAAATGCTACAAGGAAACAAGTAGTCATTTGTAATTAATGCTGAAATAAATTCGTGAAAGTAAACAAAAATTGGATTTTTTCCATGAAGAAATACTTGAAAATGTTCATGAGGCAGTCAAAATAAGATCCTTTAGTTTAAGGAGTCAAATAATTGATATGGTTTAAAATATTCTTGATTAATGGTAAAGTAATGAGTGGTAATTTATAAAGAGTAACGAAATTTTGTTTATTGACGATCTTTTGTAACTAAAAGAGCAACTTAATAAAAGAGAAATTAAGGTCAATTAATTGATGTAGAAACTTGAAAAGTAAAGGAATTCAAGTTGGTTACAGAAAATGAATCAAAGATAAATTGATTAAAATGTTCAAAATTCCCAAACGATATGGAAGAGTGTTACGACTGATTTGTTAATGTTTAACTACGAGTATTCTATAATGGAAATTCAGGAACTTTCAAACAAGGTATCTCTTTTAATTCCTTAAAGATGTGAAAAAGCAATAAATACTCTTTTTCCTGGATAGTTTAATTAAAAAATACAGTTTAGAACTTAAAATACTTCAAATTTTGTGCATCTTAAAAGTATAATTACGAGGATCATCTCATAAATTGCTTGTTATTACCAAAATCACTCTGTTAAACATTACATTTAGTCTTCAAAAACACCTATAAATAATTTTTAACTCAACTATTTAGCCAAATAAACGAAACTTAGAAATTATCAATACTGATAGTATTTATATTATTTCATTTCAAATTTATTAAAATAAAATTTAAAAAAACAAAAAAATAACCATTATCTACAATCATTTTATCACTCATTTGGTTTTTGGTTTATTTTGCTTTTTCTATTCTTTTTTCTCAACCTTTTTTTATGATTTTTTGGCGACAATTTTGGTTTTTTGCTCTTGGTTTTTGTATCCATCAATGTACTTTTTGTCCAAGAAACTGTAAATTGGTAAACTTGGACTGTTGAATGTTTTAATTGTTATTTGTCTCAAATCACTTGGTGAAAGATCGCTTCCCAAAATGTGAGGAATCAATCTGAAAACACCTCTCATGATGTTCTTAACCAATTATTGAGTATCCATTGAAACTCTACCAATCTTAATCGAGTAAACTGGGCCGTTACCCATCATGAAGTAAGTATGATTTGAAAGGTCGTTGAGATACTCTTCATAAGTAGAAAATTTGCTTTTAAGATCTTCTGGAACATCTTCGCAATCAATTGGGAAAGGATACCTGAATAAAATAAAAAATTTACTTCTTCTTGTCGTAAAAGACCTTTCCAAGTGGTTGTCTCAAAAGATTGTAAATTTTCCAGTCACAGAAAAAGTGATCGTTTGCTGAAATAAGTTTAAGCTTATCGGTGTTTTACTTATAATTTTTCTTGACTTTTTCATAACCAATAACTTCAGCGATTTGAGGGATGTTCAAATTTTGGATTTTTTCAGTAAAGTTAGATTCTGGATCAGTGGAGAAAATTGTAAAACGAGAGTTGTACTTTTATGAGTAAATTGGATGGGGAAGTTCGATTTGGATTGGTCTGATTGAGTAATTTTCTGGGACTTTTGAAAGATCCATTTCCAAATAAATGAAGCCATCCTCTGAAAAAAGGTTAGCAGATGATTTGTTTTTAGCATCAAAATCTTTAAGACAGTCAAGGGCCTTAGCTACTTGGAATTTATCAAGTTTAATAAAAGCGATTGCTTCATTTTTCTTTTTAGTAATGAGCTTAGTTTTTCTGACAATATATTTTTCATAAGGAAGGAATTTTTCCAAAGACTTATTGGCTACTGGAACGACTTCTGGTTTGGCTTATTCAACTTGAATAGGTTAAACTTTGGTTGGTTATTGAGCGGGCTTAGGAGTTTGTTTTTTGGCCATGAGAAAAAATTAATGTTTATAAATATAAAGTTGTTGTTGATCAATTTATTATAATAAAGTATTTTATCCTTCAAATTTATTTCCATTAATTTTTAAAGATCTATTTATAATCAACCATTTATAAAACATTCATAAAAAATGTCACTTTAAAAGACTGTCAAGTGGATCGATAAAACAGGTACCTTCAAGATTTATTTTAGAGGGAAGAGACAAGTTCTGCAAAGCCATTCAATATGCCTGTAGATTTCTTAAATATCATTATGAACAAAAAGGCGACACTTAAACTTCTAAAAAACTGGAATATCTTTTTGGTATGTGTCTTTATCATTGCAGGTGCCATGAGAGATGCCAGAAAACTCTTTAGATTGTTCAAAACCGTTAATTAATACAAAAAAATTTAAGACATGCTTAAAAAAAATCCTGATCTCAATTTAACCAATTCACTAGCTATTCTCACAAGAACATTTTTCGGAATTTATTGGATTTATGATAACCTCAATATTTTGTCCAAACTTAAAATTTTTGATAAAGATCCTAAAGCTTTTGCAAAGACAGGCGCACTCTTTTGGCTTTTGGCTTTATTGACCAATTTAGTTGCTTTAGTTAGAGAAATCATTCAAAATGAAAAGAAAATTTAACACTTAAAGAGGTAAATATTTTCTAATTCAAGGACTATACTTTCTTTAGTGAATGAAAAAGAAATTTACGACAGAAAGAACGAATGTGTTGCTGCGTAAAAGAAAAGAATCACTTTGGGACTTAACTTGATAAAAATTTTAGGCGATATCATTCCAGCAGGTCAAGGTTCTTAAGCTTTCAAGACTTTGTTCGGATGGACAGCAAATGATAAACTTTGTGGATTGGGTGGCTTTATTTCTGCAGTCATAACAAGTTACCAACTTTATGAATGAAACTTTAAAAGTGATGATTTATCCTTCAAAAGATTATCGATAAAATTAAATCTTTGGAAAGTTATTACGGTAGAATTCAAATTAAAACATATTTTGGTTTTATCAAGAGATTTTAAAATTCCTAAAATTTTATAAAACAAACAAAAATTTGATCATATAAAATTTATAAAAAGTAAGCATCGTGTTAATAATAATATTGAGGAGATTTAAAAGATGGTGGATAGTGACTTTTTCACAGAGTTTAATAAATTCTTAGTCATCGAACAAAACAGAATATTGCTTGACTATAAAAACTGCGATTATACTTTGGAACTGTAACTTCTTTTTAATATTGTAGTTTGTTCCCAAATGAGCCATGTAGAAAAGTAGCTAAAGTGACATCGAATAATTTTATAAAAGTAACTCTTTTTTTATCGTCAGAAAGTCCCCATAAAGGCAGTTTATGGTGTGGTAGAAATGTAAGTCAACAATTATCTGGTTGTCGTTACGAAAGCTTCAGTGATTGGACAAATTTATCACAGAAAAATCTTCCAAATTCAAAAAGTATAATTCTTCTGTCTTGGACATAAATAAGCTTCCGAAGATAAAATTTACATTCAAGGTCTTTAAAATATGTTCAACAGCAAATACTTTTATTTTAGTGATGACTATGACCTTACTAACTCATTACAAGCTTTTATTAGTGCAAACTGTTCTATGAAAAACAAAAGACTCAGCTACATGTATAACAGCGATTGGGTCGATGACTTTGTTAAAGTAAAAGCATATGAATGGATCACTGGGTTCATTTCAGGATTTGTTGTAATAAATTTCACTCATACTGGAGTCAATAATGCCTGTTAAATTGCACTTGTTTCTAGAAGAGATAAGAGAAGACAAGGCAAAAGATGGATCACCAGAGGTTGTGATTTCGATGGCTTCACAGCTAACACAGCTTAAACATAACTCATTTTTCTTACTTAAAATGGAGGAAAGTAAAACGTCTTTTCTCATGTTCAGTTGAGAGGATCAATGCCATTCTTTTGGACTCAAGATCCTGATCTTAAATGGAGTCCTAAAGTCAGTATTCATTCTAACGATAAAATTAACCTTTAAGTTGCAAAAAAAAATTACTAAGATATTAAAGAGCATTACTAAAATTGTACCATTGTCAATCTAATTGATAAAAAAGGGTCACAGAAAAAATTAGGTGAATACTTCGAAAAAATTCATCAGGAAATCGCAGATCCTAACTTCAAGCTTATCTGGTTTGATTTCCATTATGAATGCAGAAAAATGAGATACTAAAATTTAGCTAAACTTGTTGATTTAATGAACCATTAACTTTAAAATTATGGATTTTTCCACATGGAGTTAACTAAAAATTCTTCATAAAGAGCATCAAGAAAAAGTGCTCAAAAAGGAGTTTTTAGAACAAACTGTATGGACTGTCTTGACAGAACAAACGTTGTCCAATCGGTCATTAGTCGACATTTACTTTTATAATGGCTATCTAAACTTGGCATTATAACAAAATCTAAGAATGGAGGACCATTTGAAAAATTACCTGATAACCTTTAAGAAATATTTAGAGCTCAATGGACGAAAAACGCAGACATTATCAGTTATTTGTATTCAGGAACTCCTGCTATGAAGACAGACTTCACTGCGACAGGTAGGAGAACATGGAAAGGAGCTTTGAAAGATGGGTATAATGGAGTGAAAAGATTCTTTTTGGGTAATTTCTACGATAATAGAGATCAGGTAATTTTTTATATTTATTTAGGATTTTATTGATTTCAGTTTAGGAAAGCTCAAACCTCGAAAGAATGAGAAGCTAAAAATTAGGCATTCTAAGTTGAACATGCTTTACTTAATTGTGATTGTATTGATCGCCATTCCATTTGTTGTAAGTCATCAAGTTGAACAATGGCATGAGCCTTTACCCCAACAAACAGGAAATGAAGAAAGTTTATTCCCGATGAAGGCAGGAATCAGTTTATTACTGATTTTAATAACAATGAAAATGTTCCAACTATCAAATGGAGTGATTGTAAGACAACCCATCCTTAAACAAAACCCATGATAATAATCATGATTGTTTATATCTTTATTTTATTTGTTTCAGATGTCTTCTTATTAAAATATTTTAATTGAAGGGAAAATTAAAGATTTTAATTTATCCGAATTGATATACAAATTAATAAAACAAGTGTATTAGTAATTAATATTTAAAGTGAATCATATAAAGGTCAGATAGAATGGACGATTTTTGGTAATAAACTGGAGAAACAGTCACAATTCAACCAGGATATCAACCACCTCAACACAGCGAAAATCAAGGTGGAGATTAAGAGTTCGATTTCTCAGCCAATCAAAATCGTAAAAATTTCATTAATCAAAAGAATACATAAACAGTGGGAATTAACAACAATACAGTAACATGGAATCGACTCAATTTGGCTCTTTATCAGGAGGATACGAATAGGATGAAGTAGCCAGAGCAATTAGAGAGTAAGAGTAAAAAATCCAGCAAAAACTTCAATAAAAAGCTGTACTTATTTTATCATTTAGAACGAATAATATGAGCTAAAAATGAAGCGTAAACAAGAAGCCAGGCAATGGCTCTAAGACTTTTTCAACAAGAAATAATAATAGACATTGCAAAGGAGACAAGATAATGTCGCCAAACAAGAACAGCTTTTAAAAGATATTAAGACTTCATAAACTTCCCAAGGGTGGAATAAAGTGTCAAAAAGCGTAGATTTGAAGCAATCCGAGTATAAAGGTTCCAAAGATATTAACAGAATGAGATAAGCCATCATCCATAAAAAAGAAGATTAAACTGCACTCTGAACACTTAAATATTCATTCAATCACCTGTTTGTTTATCTATTTTCAATAACATTCTTTAATTTTAAAATCTACTTAATCAAATTTTTCAATTTTTTATTATTTTTTACTTTTTGACTGTTATCATTTCCACTTTCATTATCAATTAAATCGTAGTTTATAATAAAAACTTGATATCGATGAAATAACAATACTCATCAAATTATGATGATCCTTTTGTAGCCAATGAAAGGCTAAAAAATAAACTCGACTTTTTAGAAAGGGAATCCATCAAAAGATAAAACTATGTCAAATAATTGTAACGCAATTTGAAACTTACCAAACAAACCATTAAATCTCTTACATAAAACAACCCTCCTAAAGACTAAATAATTACACAACTTCAAAATGAAAATACTTCTCTTTTAGAAAAACTTACTCAAGAGTACAATAGTATTTGTAAACTCAATGCCTTGTATCTGATGGAATGCCAGTTACGGCTTTAGGAGTCAAAATCTTTTAATGAGAGAATCAAGGATTTTTAGTAAACTATGGCTGAGTTAAGAAGGTACCTGCATGACAAAGAAGAATCATTTTCTTTTGTAGCTGAGAAACTCAAAAAATACTAATAACTTCTCCCCAATCAGCAACTAACAATGTACTAAAAACTTATCAATTACTCAGGAATCGTCAAATAAGATGTTTCCTGGAAAAGCGTCATTTCTTAAATATTGTAAGATCGTGACAATTGGAAAAAAACATATTAAACCTAAAAGTAAAAAAATACTAAATTGTAACTGCTATTAAACGGACTCAAGTAGCTTCCTTAATTCAGTAAATTCTAAAATTTAGTCTCTAATTTGGGAGAACAATAACTAAAAAATATTTCTCAAAATATTACCAATACATCAGCTTTTAACAACATAAGTAACTTACCTCAAAATGAGGCTAAGAATAGTTCTGGTCAGTCTACCAAAATTTTCTCATAAAATAATAAACTTTCTATTGAACCTAACGTAGAACTCATAAGGCTTATGAAAAAGTAGAAGCTTAACAATAAAATTCTTGAAGTTGCCTTGACCTAAGCAATTGAAAAAAATCTTTAATTAATTGAATACAATAAGAAACTCATCGAAAGTAATGAGAATTTGAGAGATGAAGTTGATTTTATAATCGCTGATATGGTTGTACTTTGTAGTGCTCTCTCTTAATATGATTACAACTACAGAACCAAACTCAGAATACTAAAACACCGGTCTAAGTCGGTTATTGATCTGCCATCTTACAAGTAGATTTTAAATAAATACCAAAATAATAATTTGCGCTAAGCTCAATAAATTCTCTTCATTAAAAACAGAAAAGATGTTGAAGAACTTACTTAATATATTGCTTTATGTCCAATAAAAAAAACTAGTTCTATAAGATCCTATGAAAGTCCTAGAAAAAAGTATGTCTAATATGACAATTTGGAAGTTTCAATAAATGGAAAATAACTTGAAATCAGTGAAATCTGATCTGTTTTTAATTAAATTTTGTTCTAAAAATATTTTATATTCTGAGGCAATAGATTTTCATTGGTCATTTTTTAGACCACATTATAACTTCATTTAAGATAATTTTTCGATTGGTTGGTTGAAAATAAATATTTTAATTGATCAAATGCTTTCAAACTTTTTGAAGGTGATTCCTAAATTCGGTTTTGCAAAGGAAGTGGCCAAGACTACAACAGCATCTGGCTCAGCTGCAAATTTAACTTATTACAAAGATGGTCAATTAGTTAACAGAACACAATTAGTTTTGAAGAAAAAGTAAGATATTGAAGGATATGTCATAAAAACTATTCAAAATTATTTCAGAACAACATACAAAAATGGTAAGTAATTTTTAATAAAGGTGTGACTCGTGAAAGCAGTCTTAATGACCACGGTTTGGACTCACTCGATGCTATCGAAATTGCCATGCAACTTGAAGAAGATTTGGGATATGTTATCTCAGCATAAACCCTTTCCCAATTCCACAAAGTCAAGCATTACATTAACTATATTTAACATGTTGAAGGATTCAAAAAAGATAACAATGGTAAAGCTCCCCTTCCATGATTTATTTGTTTTATATAATCATCTTTTAAAATTGGTAAAATCTATTGCCATTAAAATAAATCAAAATGCTATAGTACGCCTAAATATTAAAAAACGTCACTTATCATTTGTTTATGTTTTTCGTTGGGGTACTTCCAGTTCCATTAACTCCTTGCTGACTTGATCCGTTCTTTTTTGGTGCGTTTCTACCCCGATAAAACTTTAAAAATCTCTACTTCTCTTCTCTTACGTGAGAAGAATCTGCTAAAGCTTGAGGTGGAACTAGTCTTGCGATTCTTATTAGATTTCTTTAAAGTTTATTCGTTAACAAAGACATTTGAGGTGTAATTATATTTTTATTTTTTCTGTATTTTGAGAGGTTATTGATCTAAACAAGTAATCTTTCATTTTCTTCTATTAATTCAGAAACAGTCTGTTGGGCTTATTCTTAATTTATGACTTCTTCTTATATTTTAGCAAACTAGTTGTTACTTTCCATCTTTTCAATACAATTTTATTCCGAAATATTTTCTTACTTGTCCATTACAAACTTTTATTAATAAATCACAATTTGAAAAATAATTTTGATTAAAAAGTTTAGTATATAAATTTAGGATAAAATCATTGAATTTTTTTCATTCTTTTTTTTATTCATTCGATGATGATGATGATTAACCAGAAGAGGAAGAAGATCCACCTTGAGACATAGATTGACCGATTTTCATAGCTGCACTTCTACAGTCATCAATTGCTTTTTTGACATTTTCCTTGTCTCCGACTTGAAGATCCTTGTCTTTACATTCTTCTAAGTTTTTTAACGAAACTTCTATAGCTTCAATGACATCATTTGGTATTCTGCTTCTGAACTCATCGAGTTGTCTTTTGGTAGTTTCGTAAACATTGTGAGATTAATTTTTCAGATCAACCATCTCTCTTCTTTTTGCATCTTCTTCTTTAAATTGTTAGGCCTTTTTTATCATATCATCAATTTCTGATTTCGAGAGTCCTCCTGAACTTTGAATTGTAACTGAATGGTCTTTTCCAGTTGCTTTATCTTTGGCATTAACGTGGACAATACCATTGGCATCAATATCGAAGGTAACTTCAATTTGAGGAACACCTCTTGGGGCAGGTGGAATACCTGATAAATCGAATTGACCTAAAAGTTTATTGTCAGCGACCATTTATCTTTCTCCTTGGAATACTCTGATACTGACAGTAGTTTGGTTATCAGCTGCAGTTGAATAAACTTGAGTCTTCTTAGTTGGAATGGTGGTATTTCTGGGAATCATTTTTGTCATTACACCTCCCAAAGTTTCGATACCCATTGACAAGG
>Ga0102832_1001899_pt1 | contig 14149 bp, 9 predicted proteins | sample EBPBio282013_DNA_FD_88942 | JGI IMG/M metagenome (GOLD analysis project Ga0102832, IMG submission 88942) | Wastewater treatment Type I Accumulibacter community from EBPR Bioreactor in Madison, WI, USA - Reactor 2_5/28/2013_ DNA (Illumina Assembly) | ecosystem: Engineered > Bioreactor > EBPR >...
CGCCTATTTTGCCACATATTCCGCCAAGCCCGAGATTATAGATGGCAGTCACTTCGACTTGCCTAAAGGCTATAACTTAGTTGCTACCGACACCTTGGTTAGTGGCGGTGGTGATGCCGGTTTTGCCGAGTTGATACCCGATCTTGATCTCAAAGACAAGAAAAAGCACTAGATTTTCAATTGACTTAGACTTAGGTGCCCGACTCTAGCGCCTTGGCGTTGGCGCTCAGGCTCATGCTTTCAAGCTTGTCTAGGTCGGTGGGTAGGTGCTCGGCTTGGCTATAGTTAGAAATTTTGGGTTGCCCGAAAGAGTTGTTCTTTGTATCACCAATTAGGGCATCATTGCTGTGTTTCACCGATGGTGCTGCATGAGCTGTATGCGGTGCCTGGGTGTGATGCGGGGCAGCATGAGCTGTATGCGGTGCCTGAGCGTGATGCGGGGCTGCATTATGACTTGGGGCTGCATGGCTATTATGATTGAGATGGGCTGTGTGCTGCGGTGCATGATGCGCCAAAGAGGCGGTATGTTTACCGCTCTCGGCTAGATGCTCGCCTGAGGGCATCTGCAGTTTGTCGCCTGGATGAATCAGGTCTGGATTAGCGCCGACCACGTCATGATTGGCTTGATAAAGGTCTGGCCAGTGTTCACCGCCGCCTAGATGCTCTTTAGAGATATCCCAGAGATTATCGCCTGGTTTGACTGTGTACTCGCTGGCCGCCGAGGCGATGTTTTCGCCGGCGGCACCCGGCAATTGCAGTTCCGCTCCCGGCATAATCAGTCTGGGATTTTCGCCAATCACACTCTGATTCATTTGATAGATTTCGGTCCAGCGTGTGCCGTCACCGAGTTTCTCGCGGGCAATGTCCCAAAGGTTATCGCCGCTCTTCACAGTATAGTTTGTGGTTTCGGGCTGAGCTTCTGCTTGTGCTTCAGGTTGTGCCCCCGCCTGTGCTTCTGGGTTAGCTTCTGGTTGAGCTTCGAGTGGGGCTTGTGAGCCGGATTGTTGTCCCTGTATCTGGCTATAGTTTGCTTGCTGTCCGTTTACAGCGCCTTGAGAATAGCTATTCTGAAAACTAGAGCCGAAGTTGTTTGGATCATTACCGCCCGCACCCATGGCACCATAAGCATTGTATCCACCTTGACCTGGCGCAAAGTTGAGATTGCTGCCTTCAAAAAGGGGCTTGCCGGCTGGGTAGGGTCCGTTAACATTGAGCTTAGGCGCATTGGCGAAGCTTTCGCTGAGAGGGCTGCCGCCTGCCAAGCCGGCTGAGTTGGCATTGGCGAAGAAGTCTTTACCGGCGCCCAGCTGTTGGAAAATAGGGGCGTTCTCGGGCAGCATAGAAAGATTACTAGTGATGTCTCCGCCGTCGGCATCGAGTAGGCTGAGATCGCTGCCCCCGTCTCCATCAATAAGACCGCCGTCGCCTCCGCCATCGGCCAGTCCGTCGCCTAAAGCGCCGTCTAGACCATCAGGGAAGAAGGTGGATGGGTCGAAAACATTGGTGAGGGCTTCTTGCACCGGGGCAAAGAAAGCGCCGAGGGCTTCAAAAAAGTTACCCAAAAGGCTTATGTGCCCGGGCATTTTGAGAATCATCTGAATGAGCGGCGACATCTGCTCGGCGCCAGGGGTCAGACCGGGTGCGCTGCCTATAAGTGATTCGCCGCCGGGGCTGACTGCGCCCAAGTCAAAGTGGTCCATTCTAGGCAAGAATTTGTCGGCACCGCCGCCTGCACCAGCACCTTTAAAGAATGTATTGGCGGCAGAGACGTCCTGAGGTTGGCTCAGTTCTGCATTGAGATTGAGCGAACCAGCACGAAAATCTGAAACGCCTTTGAGAGCGTCCGCATTTTCAACGGGTAGCTGTTTATCTAAAGACATTTATTGGTAAGGTCTGGCGAAAATTTAGGAAGCCCCCCATTATTGGGGCTATTCCGGGGTGTTGTCAAGTGAATTCTAAGCTTAGACGATCGGTCTAGAGTCTAGGCTTTGCTTTGTGTTTAGTACGACTTTCTTTTCTCGTACTTACCCCACTGAATAGCTTGTCAAGAATCTCTTTTTGATCACAATAGTATACATAAGCGAACCGCACAAACTGGCGTTTGTAGGGAAATTCGGAGACCTAATAGGAAGCACTTCAGAAAATCCAAAAGATTTAGGAGATTTAGGAAACTCATCTGGCGTAATGGTTCGCTGCAACCCCCAGACAAAAGAATAAGGAGGCATGCTCAAGAAATTTTCACGTTGTTTCGTTTAAACATGATTCAAGGAGTAATCACCACATTAGCGAAAACCTGGCGCAAGCCAGAGTGAGAGTTTCTCTCCGGTGAGTTGGTACCCGCAGGAGGCGTGGCACCGTAAGAGCCGGCTTAACCTAAAGAGTATGGCTATTTTTAACCAGCTGCTACCGGGAGGTGAGACGCAGCTGGTTTTGTCCCCTGATACCGTATGAGGTGGCGCCTCATCGGCAGGTAAAAGTATATTGGCGGCAGCATTTTCGGGGAATTTATAGATCATGAAAACTGCACCGAGAATATCGGTTCATGTCGGCACGCATTTTCAAAAAGAGGAGAAGCCAAAGAGCAATACTGCAGATCTTTTCAAAGGTTATTCTGAAAAGGTTATAGCCGCAGGTTACAGAGCATATTTGCGCGGTGACCGTCTAGATAGTCGCTGCTTTGAACACTTTGTCGACAAGAGCAGACAGCATAGAGAGAAACAAGAAAGGCTCGGTGCCAAGCCGCACCGCGTAGTGAAAGTCACCCAAGAAATAAGCGATGGTCGTTTGCGTCGGTTGGAGGGGCGCCACGTCTGGGCTTTGACTTTGAGAGAAAATATTTCGCAGTTTCTGCTCTCGATTTTTCGACTAGACAAAAATGTTAGAAGGCGAGGTTGAAAGAACGCCACATACTTTGTGTGTAAGGGGCTTGAGCAGGGCTGAACAAACTGCCGCCAAAATTGCCCAGGCGGAAGTTTAAGGCAGTGCCGCCATAGGGAGCCATGGCGCCATATGGCGAATAGCCTGAATATGGCGAGTAATTGCCGTATGGTGAGAAATTGCCATAGGGCGAATAGCCTGTATAGGGCGAGTAGCCTGAATATGGCGAGACTCCGTATGGAGAAAAAGTGCCATAGCCGGGCGTATAGCCGTAGTACATCGGGTTTGGAATGAAATTGCCGGTGCCGTATGGTCCTATGCCGTATGGACTATAGCCTGTATAAGCATTGCCGCCGAATCGTTCTGCCAGACCGCGATAAGAAGGTGTAACGGCATAGCCCAAGGGTGGTGCACCAAATGGAATACCATAGCCATAGGTGTATGGGCTGGTAAATCCTGGAGCGACTGGGAAAACCGGGTTTATCTGCCAGGCATTCGGCAGGGCTTGAAACGAAGTTTCAAGTTTGTTGGTAAACGGTTTGACCCCACCGGGAGTATCATCTTTTAGTGGAATTATGCGCCCATGTTCGTTGGTGGAAACGCCGACGCGGCTCAAATCAATCGGCAGGGTTTTTGGTTTGGCTTTCTTTTCAGGAGTAACATCCTCCATAAAAAGATTGCCGCTATTATCGAAAAAGCCCTGTCCTGTTTGATTCTCTTGTTCAGGCGGCACCTGATTGGTTACCTGTGCCAAAATCGGCAAGGCTGAACCATTTAGCCAAAGCGCAGCTAGTGAGGCTAGGGAAACGAGCCTAATCTTGCTATTCATTAGAATTGGCTGGACTATTATCAGCTGGGGCTTGAGGCTGCAGACTTGGGTCGACAGCCGGCTGCGTGCCGGAGTTGACCACTGGTACAATCTCGGTTGAGGCAGCATTGCCGCCGCTTTGAGCGCCGCCTGAGGCGACGTTTTCGTAGGTGCTGCCGGGACCGGCGTTGTCACTGAAGACATTTTTGACCTTGCCGATGAGAGCGATGATGGGCTGGTAGATTTCGTCTGGCAGTTTAGTTGAGACCGACTGGCTGATGCCCATCTTGGCGCCGGTCACTTGGGCAACCGGCTTTTGTTCGGCATCTAGACTTAGTTTAGATGCGATGATGTCTACCCATACTTTCACCTTTGCTTTCAAGCCGCTGATATTGCTTATCTGCACTGTGCCGTCGGGTGTTTCGTTGAAGTCGAAAGTGATGGTTTTGTCAAAGCCCACATGCGATACGCCTGGGGCATTAATGGGCTTGACCACTTTTTCGCTCAAGGTGACTTCGATATGCTCGCCGCCATCTGTTTTGGCGACGCCAATTTTGCTGGCTCCCACTTCTTTGAGAGCGGCTGAGGCTTCGGTGCCGAGTGTGCTTGGATCTATTTCTCTATAATTAGCGCTCAGTTCGGCAAAAGCCTTGTCTAAATCGCTATCGGCTTGAGCTAGTTCAACTGAGGCTTCTCTTGCTTTATTGAGTAAATCTGTGGCGCTGACGAAATCTTTTTGAGCCAAAGCGCATTGACCCAATCGGCGCATGGTTTTCATTGCCTGCTGCTTGCGGGCGGTCTGGGCGTCTTTGTCGAGGCTGTCGATATCTTTGTTCAGCTCAGTCAAGAGCTTGTTGAAGCTGGTGCTGGCTCTTTTGTAGTCGCCCTGATCGAAGGCGGCCTGGGCTGTGGCATCCATGCGGTCTAGTTTACTTTCCTGGGCTAAAGCCCCCTGCTGAAAGGTCAAGCAAAGTCCGAGAGATAGTGCCAGGGAAAGGTTTATGCAATTTCTTGAAGCGCGCATCGATTTCAATAGCCTCGTCTAACTCTATAGTTGTCTAACTCTATATTGGATAACAGCATTATTGCCAACAAGATAAATGTTACTCTAGATGCACCCCGGCTTGCATGAGATTGTCTTTGTCTGAAGCCAAAACCAGCCAAAATAGGCTAAAAAAGAGGACTAGCGCTAGGTGTCGACTGACAACGAGTTGGATTCTGTAGAGCTGGCTCCCAGGCGAGAGATTGTCTCCTGGGCTATGTTTGACTTCGCCAATTCCAGCTATACAACGGTTGTCACTACCGCCCTCTTTAATCAATATTTTGTGGGCACCATTTGCCGAGGCTTGAGCAGCGCCGAAGCCACAGTCGCCCTTACCAATTCACTTGGTCTGGCTAATTTATTGGTGGTGCTTACAGCCCCTGTCATCGGTGCCTTGGCTGACGCCGGCGGTCTAAAAAAGAAGCTGCTTTTCATCGCCACTGCGGTCTGTGTTGTTGCCACCGGCTGTCTGGGCTTTATGCAGCAAGGCGATGTGTGGCAAGCCATGGCTCTTTTGGTCGTCTCGGCTTTTGCCTTTGGTTCGACTGAATATTTAATTGCCGCCTTTTTGCCTGAAATTGCGCCCAAAAGGCTGATGGGCAAAATCTCAGCCTTTGGCTGGACCCTCGGTTATGTCGGCGGGCTCATCGTGCTTGCTTTCAGCTTGCTTTATGTTTGGTTTGCCCAAAAGCAAGGGTTGACTGCCGGCGACTATGTACCGATTATTTTGTTCGGCGTGGCAGTGGTCTTTGCCCTTGCTGCTTCGCCCACGTTTTTATTTCTAAAAGAGCGCAGTACTAATATTAGTGCCGGTAATAGTACTAATACCAATACCGGTGTCAAATCGGCATCCCTTTGGCTTGACATCAAGGCATCTTTTCTGTCTGTGGTCGGCACCATATCTAGTGCAAGACGTTATCGAGATCTCTTTGTTTTTCTCATTGCTCTTTTCTTTTTCAGCTGCGGCACCACCACCGTTGTGGCGATAGCGGCTGTCTATGCTGGTCAAGTTATGTCATTTACAACCCAAGAAACTCTTGCCATGGTCATGCTCGTGCAGGTTGCCGCCGCTGTTGGTGCCTTTGGCTTAGGTTTATTGCAAGACAAGATTGGCTCTGTTCGTACTCTGGCGCTTGCTCTTATACTTTGGACTGTCTCAATTGCCATGGCGTATTTTGCTCTTGATAAGCCTTTTTTTTGGTTGGCTTCCACCTTGATGGGTGCAGCAATGGGGGCTACCGGTGCCGCTTCCCGGGCTCTGGTCGGGCTCTTGTCGCCTGCCGCTAAAGCAGCTCAATTTTTTGGTCTATGGGGGCTGACTGTAAAACTTGCCGCCGTGGTGGGACCGATTACATATGGTCAGATAACCGCATTAACTAAGGGAAATTACCGCGCTGGCATACTTTCGACATTGAGCTTTTTTGTCATCGGGCTATTGTTAATTTTCTTTGTGAACGAAAAGCGCGGCAGGAACAAAGCTGCAGTCACCACTGTCAGTTAACTAAGTGGCGGCAATTGCCGCAGTTTTTAAAGGAGGTAGGTATGAAGCAAGTACCTCGCGAGTATATAAGAGTCGGACGCCCTGACGTGACCGAGAGCACCCTCAATGGCTTTGTGATTGATGGTGAAGATATGGTACGTAGACGTATCGCCGAAAGTGAAAGGTCCACTGCCGAGATGCTTGAAAAGCTGGCAGGGGACCATTCTAGAGCTGTTAGAAAAGCGGTGGCGGCTAATAAAGCGACACCACTATCGGTGCTAAAAATATTGGCCCGCGATTTTGATGTAGATGTGCGCTTTTCTATGGCTGAGAATAACAATCTTCCAGAGTCGGTGCTTTTTATACTGGCAAAAGATGAAAATCCTTATGTCAGTGCAAGAGCGCAAGCGGCGCTGGCGCGCAAGGCTAGCTAGTTGGGCAATAAACTAGAGTAAAGTCGGCTTAGAGAGCAGAGATTTGTTTGACTGATTTTGAAGGAAATTCTTGAAAAAATCATGCAAATAATCACGTAGATCTATCTATCTCATTTCGATGAGTTGTATTTCTTCGTGCTCTCTAGCCGGCTTGCGCTCTTGCAGCACCACTTTTACCGAGGGCAATTGCTTCTTGATGAAACTGCAACCTGAGCGGTGCAAACCAACCGGCTTGGCAATGATCAGTTCTTTCAGATTTTTCAAATAGCCATAGTCTTTGAGATTGGCATTGTCACTGGCGCAGTTATAGAGTGTAAGCTCTTCTATATTCTTCAGCGAGCCCAGTGTTTCAAGATGCTGGCTCTTCAAAAGTGCCGAATCAAGCTGTAAGCATCTCAGCTTGCCGAGGTCTTGTATCAGTGCTAAACCCTCGGCGCTGACGGGTCCGGTAAGGGTGAGATTGGTTAGATTTTTCGCCTCTTTCAGTTTGCTTAATAGTGCAGGGAAATCTTCATCGGTGCTGCATTTTAGCTCGGTTAGATTATTCAATATTTTTAGTTGAGCCACTGCCCGGGTTGCCACCGTGCTTTCATCAAGTGCCAGTAAGCGCAAATTAGTTAGCTGGTCCAGTGCCCCTAGTTGTGAATCATTGAGAACGACATTTCTTAGTACCAATCCACGCAGTCCCTTTAGTTTTGTTAGGGGTTTTAGATCGGCATTGCTTAAATTGACATTGGAAAGTGTCAGCTGAAACAGATCGTTGGGTTGAAAACCGGTCAGCATGGCAAAGCTTGAGTTGAATGAGCTGCTGGTAAAGGCCAGGGGGATACCCTTGTCTATACTAATGCGCCCTCTGGCAGTGATTGGAATGCTCAGTAATTCCTGCACGGCTTTGTTATAGATAGAGGCTTCTTGGGGAAATTTGTATAGACTGGGGTGCACGGCATAATTGAGTGTGCCGATAGAGTATTTGGTGGGAAAGTCAAAGACTAGTTCGGTACTTTCTTTTGATTCGCGCTCGTTTTTGTATGACGCTGCAGGAATCGAAGTCAGATCATTTTCAATCATCGTGTCCGGCACTGGCAAGCTCGATTGGAAGCTTGAGCTAAGTTCGTCACGGTTAACTTCCGAAAGCTTAGCGCCCCGGCTATTGGTTTGAAGACTAACTTTATTGCTATTTTGATTACTGTTTTGGTTATTGCTTTCGTCGCTTTTGCCGTCTTTGGGCAAGAGAGAAAGAGCAGTAACAGTCATAAGCACCATAGAGATCAAGACTGTGGCGGCTAGTATCCAGGGACCGGAGCTTTCGGCTTTAGCTGTATCAGGTTCGTCTTCGTTTCGTTTTTTCTTTTTCTTACTTTTGGGAAGGCGGTTTGGTTCTTTCGACCTGGCTGCGCTGGCATAACTGGTTTGTGAAAGATCTTTGCCGGCTAGAATGCGCTTTAGATCTTCCGCCATTTCTTGAGCGCTTTGATAACGATCTTGCGGCAGCTTTGCCATCGACCTGGCTACCACGGTCTCTATTGATTTGGGAAAGCTTCTGCCGCTCTTTTCTGATAGCGATTTTGGCAGTTCTTCAAGGTGCAGCATAACTGTATCTAGAGGACTGCCGCCGTCTAAAGGAACTTGTCCGGTAAGCATTTCATAAAGAGTGCAGCCGATGGAATAGATATCAGATCTGGTGTCTACGGCTTCGCCCATGCATTGTTCAGGGCTCATATAAAAAGGGCTGCCGAAGATCTCACCGGTGCTGGTCATATATTGGTCTTCTGATTCGTCGTCAAGACCGGCTAACTTGGCAATGCCGAAATCGAGAATTTTTACGCTGATTTCGCCGTTTGCTTCACTGGTCAAAAGTATATTGGCCGGCTTTAGATCTCTATGAATGATGCCGTGTTTATGGGCATAGGCGATGCCGTCCAATAGCTTGAGAACCAGCTTGACGGTGTCGATAAGATTGAGCGGACCCTTCTTGAGAATGCGTGTTTCTAGGTCTTCACCTTTCAAAAGATCCATAGCATAGAAAGGTAGTCGGTTGTTATGAATGCCTAAGTCATAGATGTGCACTAGGCTGGGATGTGATAGTCCGGCAATGGCTTTGGCTTCTTTCTGAAAACGTTTCCAGTTAACTTCATTGACCAATTCGGGCGATAAAATTTTGAGAGCGCATTTTCTGCCTAAAGCCAAATGATTCACTTCATAAACAGTGCCCATGCCGCCCCGACCGATGGGTTTGGCAATTTGAAAGGCGCCACCAATTATGGTGCCTTCGGGAATGTCTTGCGTCTTTCGTTGCGGCTTGGTGTTATTGCCCCAGGCACGAGTGATTGTGCGCCGCCTTCTGTCGTCAATATTTATTTTGGGTTGACGGGGCGGCTCCACTTCGATCCTTGTTTCAGCCTTTATTCTTGTTTCAGCCTTTATCTTTGATTTTATCTCAGACTTTTAGGTAAGCCTAGTTTTTGCCAGTCTTCTGCTTCCATGACCTCAGTATAGCGCGTGTTGGGGATGATCGTTTTCAGTTTGATCCAATCATTTTTGCTCCATGATTCACGCGGAAAACAAACTGCAAGCGATTCCAGCTTGCTGAAATGGTTCTGGAAAGTTGTCAGAGAGGCTGGTGTCAGTGCCACTCTAAGCAGAGTCAGGCGCCTTAGCTTCTTGAGGCTCTTCAGTTTGGCTAGTTGCTTATCGGTCAATTCAGATCGATTGAGGTCCAACTCTTCGAGATTTTGCAGAGTTGCTAGATTATCTATATCTCTGTCGCTGGCTTTGCCCTGTATCTTCAGTACGCGTATATTCCTTGAGTTTCTCAGCTTTTCCAACAACTGCGAATAGGAACCTGGCAGTTCTTTCACATTCAAGACTTGTAGGTTTTGCAAAGGCTTAAGGCTAGCCAACTTCTCAAGTGTAATCTTGGTTTTCTTAATTTCTAGCTCTTCTAGTTTGGTTAGTTTGCTCAGATAGTCGATTGATTGATCTGAAAGATTGGTTTCTGATGCATTGAAATATCTCAGCCCTGTCAGCTTAGCTATGTTGGGCATCAGCTCGTTTACGTTCGCCTTTAGCTCTATAAGTGAAATCCCCCAGAGTGCATCTGCATCAAAGCCGGTGATTGCCCTTGAATCTATGCAGACATTGGGGTGTGCGATAAATAGAATGCTGGCATCGGCTGGTACCGAGACTGTGTCTTTGCATGCGATATTTCTGGAATAGAGAATCGCACCTTTGGCGTTCTTGGTTCTGCAGACAAGCTTGCCAATCTTCACTCCGGGAATGAAAGAAAAGACCTTTTCTTTCTTATCTTCACTGAGTGTGGGGCCAAATCTTTGACCTGTATATCGAAGATTTTCTATTGATTCTGATGTAAGACCAAGGTCGTAGACATTGCTGTCTTTCAGCTCAACTGCCGTATTTGGCTCTGCAACTTTGCTTTCTGGTGCAATCTTTGTTGCAATCTCTAGATCTTTGGGCTTTTCTTTAGGCGCTGGCTGCGATGTTTCTTTCGCTTGAGTGTTTTTCGTTGCAGCATTCTTCGCTTGAGTGGCTATGCGTGGGGCGTCGGTTAGTGCCTCACCTTTGACGTTGAAGTTTTTTAGTGGGCGATAGAGCATCAAAGAAATACATAGAGCGCAGGCAAGAGCCGTTACTATGCCGGCTGAAATCAAGACTTTAGCTGCTTTCTTTCTTTCAGGCTGGCTAGTATCTTCCTCTTCGTTTTCCACCGAGTTGAACTTGAGTGTTTGCCTGATGGTCACCCTGCCGCTGTCTAGATTCTCTAATTTGCCGTCTTCTATAGAGTTCAAATAAATTGGCTGCAGACCTTTGCCCTGCTCGATTCTCTTGAGGTCGACCGCCAGGTCTTGCATGCTTTGATAGCGGTCGTCTGGGCGTTTCTTCAGGCAGCGTGCAACCAGGTGTTCGATTCCTTCGGGAAAGTCTTTACCGGTCGCCTCTTTGAGAGTCGGCGGGGTTTGCGACTGGTGCATACTGATAGTGATGAAGGCGTTCTCGCCCTGAAAGGGCAACTTGCCTGTAAGAGACTCAAATATGGCGCAGCCGAGTGAATAGACATCTGAGCGGGTGTCTACTTTGCGACCTGTGCACTGTTCGGGGCTCATATATAGAGGGCTGCCAAAAATTTCGCCTGGGGCGGTCAGTCCTTGATTGGCGAGTGTCTCAATGCCCGATTGTTTGGCAATGCCGAAGTCAAGTAGCTTAACTGTAGGGCGGTCGTCGTTTTCAACCACCAGCATTATGTTGGCCGGCTTGATATCTCTGTGCACAATGCCGTGGCGGTGTGCGTAAAAAAGACCATCGGCGACCTGTTCGATAATCGGTATCAGGTCTGAAAGCGGCAAGGGACCAAGGCGACTGAGAACGCTGTCCAGTCCTTCGCCTTCTAGTAAGTCCATGGCATAGAAAGGCAGGGTTCCTTCGTGCAGTCCGAGGTTATAAACTTTGACGATATTGGGGTGGTCGAGCTTGGCAATCACCTTGGCTTCGGCTTGAAAGCGCAGCCAGTTCTGATTCTCGGCATCTTGCTCGGTTAAGACTTTGAGGGCAAAGTCCTTCTCTAAAACTTCGTGGCGAACGCGGTAAACGCAGCCCATGCCGCCCTTGCCTAGTTTGCTCAAAACGCGGTAGGCGCCACCCACGAGGGTGCCCCGCTTCAGTTCATTGCCGGCTTGGCGAGGGGTTTTGCGTTCTTGAAATTGGCTATTGAAATGACCGCTGCAAACCGTCGAGTCGGCTTCCGGTAAGTTTAGTAAGCGTTGTCCGCTGCTTTCCTGGGATTCCATTTTGAACTCCGTATAGAGTCAGACGAGCACAATTAGAGTCGGTTGGCAAACCGAACTGCAGTTTTCTACTCTTCTAATATCTATTTACCCGGCTGATATATTTATTCTGTATCCTTCGCCCATGTTTAATTCTTCGGCAAATGCCTTCTCATTTTTCGTTTTTGGGCGCTATCAATGTTTTTAGCCTTTGCGCTATCATAGGCAGACTTTAGATTTAATTTTGCGAGCTGTTCAGGCGGAGTACTGACCGATGAGCCGGGCTAATTTAGTTTTTTATATAAACGGTAAGAAGCACGAGGTGGGCGGTCAGGCTGCCTTCCAGCCACTTACAGACTATCTGCGCTATGGTCAGTCTTTGTGCGGCACCAAAGTAGTTTGTGCCGAAGGTGACTGCGGCGCCTGTACAGTTCTAGTCGGGCGTGCCCGCACTGTCGGAGCGCCCGGGTTTAGCTATGTGCCGGTTAATGGCTGCATTCAATATCTCTATCAGCTGGACGGCTGTCATATTTTGACCGTCGAAGGGGTGACCGGTTGTCAATCTGATGATGCGGCCGCTTGTCGGCTCAACCCCGCCCAAGAGGCGATGGTGGTTGAGAACGGTTCGCAGTGCGGCTTTTGTACGCCTGGCTTTATCATGTCATTGTCGGCTTTAGCCTATTGCGATTATTACAAAGACTATATTGGCAAAGACAGTCTTGCTGAAGACAGTCTCGCTAACCAGACCGATAGTCTAAAGTCGGCATTAACCGGCAATCTCTGCCGTTGTACCGGTTACGAAGCCATAGTACAGGCGGCGGTCTCTGCGCGTTACGAGCAGTTTCAGGCGCTTTCGCAAGTCTATGACGAGCAGGCTATTTTGAAAGATCTTGAGCCTTTGCTCTCTGTCGATGTCTCTGTGCAATGGCAAGACCCAGGGCAATCTGGACCGGTAAAATCTGGACCGGCAAAATCAGAACCGGATCAGGCTGCGACAACGCCATTGTCGCAACGTCAAGTTTTCATACCCTCATCGGTGGCTTCCTTGTGCAGTTATCTGGCTGAAAATCCAGATGCGGTGCTTGTGTCGGGCGGCACCGATGTTTCAGTCAATATGAATAAACGAGAGTTTAAGCCGCTTAAATTGGTCAGCACCGCTCGCCTTGGGCTAGACCAGCTAAAACAATTAGACAAAGACGAGCTAGAAAAATCAGGACTAGTTAAATTAGGGCTAGGCAAATTAGGGTCAGGCATTTTAAAAGTCGGCGCCAGTGTCAGTTTGGCTCAGTTAGAAGATTACATGAAAGAAGCCTGCTCCGAGTTTTACAAAATACTCTGGGTATTCGGTTCGCCCCAAATTAGACATGCCGGCACCCTGGCCGGCAATATCGCTAATGGCTCGCCCATTGCCGATAGTGTGCCCTTCCTTATGTTGGCGCAGGCTTCTATCGAGGCAACTTCAGCCCAGGGAACGCGGCTTGTGCCTATGAGCGAGTTTTATTTGGGTTATAAAAAATTGGCTCTCAAACCCGGTGAGTTTATCAGTGCTGTCTATATACCTATGCCGGTCGCTCAAGAGAAAATCAAACTCTACAAGGTCTCTCGCCGAGAGCATCTAGACATTTCAAGTTTCACAGCTGCCTTTGCTCTACAAATTGAAAGCGGACTGATCAAGCAAATTAGGGTGGTGATGGGCGGTATGGCTGCCACTGTTATGAGGCTTGGCGAGGTTGAGAACTTCCTCATCGGTAAGCCCTTCAAGCTGGAAACATTTAAACAAGCAGGCAAACTAGCTGCTTCCAGTCTGGCGCCGCTCACCGATGTGCGCGGTTCGCGAGAATATCGTCTAAAGCTGGCTGAAAATATTTTTTCGAAACTTTATCATGAGATTGAAGAAGAAAGTCTGGTGAAGAAATGAGCGCGCAGAGTAAAGATAAAGGCGGACTCAATCATGATTCGGCACGTTCGCATGTGAGCGGTCGTTCGATTTACATAGACGACATGCCCTGGCAAAAAAACGAGCTTGTCGTCGATTATTTCGGCTCACCTGTGGCTCACGGCAAGATAAAGTCTTTAGATCTTTCTCTGGCGAAAGCAGTGCCAGGGGTAGTGGCGCTTTATACCGCCGCCGACTTGCATCACAACAAATTTGGACCAATATTGCAAGACGAAGTGCTTTTGGCGGAAGAGCAAACCGAATTTATCGGGCAGCCGATTGTGGTTATCGCTGCTGAAAGTTATGAGTCAATCAAGCAAGCAAAGAAGCTTATCAAACTTGATATAGAAGAGCTTCAGCCGCTTTTGAATGTCGATGATGCCATCGCCGCCGGTGCATTTATCGATCGTGAATATGTGATTGAAAGAGGCGATGTGGCTCAGGCTTTTTCCGTCGCCGAGCACATACTGGAAGGGCGCCTGGTTATGGGCGGTGCCGATCATTTTTATCTTGAGTCGCAGTCATGTTTGGTTTATCCGGGGGAAAATAAGCAGCTGGTGGTGCATTCTTCCACCCAGGCGCCCACCGAAGTTCAGCATGTTGTCGCCCATTTGCTTGGTTTAAATATGAATCAAGTGGTGGTGATAGTGAAGCGCATGGGCGGCGGCTTTGGCGGCAAAGAGTGTCAAGCTACTCATCCGGCTGTTATGGCTGCTCTTGTTGCCTTGCGCACTGGTCGTCCGGCGCGCTTGGTGATGAATAAAGACGACGACATGATGTACACCGGCAAAAGA
>Ga0102832_1001900_pt1 | contig 14145 bp, 13 predicted proteins | sample EBPBio282013_DNA_FD_88942 | JGI IMG/M metagenome (GOLD analysis project Ga0102832, IMG submission 88942) | Wastewater treatment Type I Accumulibacter community from EBPR Bioreactor in Madison, WI, USA - Reactor 2_5/28/2013_ DNA (Illumina Assembly) | ecosystem: Engineered > Bioreactor > EBPR >...
TCGTACGCCCCCACCGGCCACGGCACCCTCCGCCGTCCAGCGCGGACCAGGCCCCCTCCGTCCCAGCCCGCAGGGGTTCAGAGTGGCACAGCCGGTTCTGCTGCGGCTGCGAGTTCGCGGGCACGGGCCGTGCCGTCGTCCCGCCGCACCGGCCACGCCCTGAGCAAGGTCAGTCTGCGGCAGCCGGAAGTGGCAGGTCTCGGGTCGCGAGTGGCGGGTCGGGGGTCGACCGAGGCGATCCGCTCCCGCCACGACGTCGAGAACGGGTCGCTGCAGCGAGGGGTGAGAATGGTCGGGTGCGGAGGGGTCTGATCGTCGTCGTCGCGTGCGCCCTGCTCGCTGGCTGTGCCTCGTCGGCCCCGTCCTCGCCGAGCACGAGCGCAGCGGCTGCCTCGTCATCGGTGTCCACGTCCGGACCGGCTCAGGGATCGCTCGGGGTCTTCGACCCCGCGGCGTCCGCGGACGTGTTCCTCCCCTCGAGGGCCTCTGCTCCCGACGCGGGGGCGACGGTCCCGGTCGTGGTGCTCGTGCCGGGCGGCGGCTGGGTCACCCATGACCGCAGCGGCTTCGCGCCGCTGGCCCGGCAGCTCGCCGACGACGGCTGGTTCGTGGTCAGCACCGAGTACCGCGCCGGGCAGGACGGCGTCGACTTCCCCATCCCTGTGCAGGACGTCGTCTGCTCGGCGGCCTACGCGGCGGCGCAGGCGCAGGCCGCCGGCTACACGCCAGGGCGGGTGGTGCTGGTCGGGCACTCCGCGGGCGGCCACCTCTCGACGCTCGCCGCGGTGTCCGACGGCGTCCTGGCCGGGCCGTGCGCCGATCCCGTGCCCGAGGTCGCCGGTGTCGCGGGGCTGGCAGGCGTCTACGACACGACGTCGTTCGCCCCTGTGATGGCGGGCTTCTTCGGCACGCCGCAGTCGCAGGACCCGGCGCTGTGGGCGTCCGGCGACCCGGTGCTCTACGCCGAGGCCGGCAAGGCCCCTCAGGACCTGCACGTGCTCCTGGTGCACGGCGACGCCGACGAGCTCGTGCCGGTGGCCCAGTCGCAGACGTTCGCCACCGTCCTCGAGCGCGCCGGCGTCGACGTCCAGCTCGACGTCCTGCCCGGCGAGACCCACATGTCGGTGATCCGGCCCGACGTCGTCGCCGACGACATCGACACCTGGCTGCGCACCTGGCTCTGAGACCCGCTCTGGATGGGTGACGCGTCGGTAGAGCGACGCCTCACGCATCCGAAGCGGCGGATCAGGGGGACGTCAGGCGCTTCATCGTCAGCGTGGTCGCGCCCCGGGCGGTGGTGACGGTGAAGGTCACCGTCGTCGATGTCGTCCGCACGCCGGTGACCTTGACCGTGTCCGCCAGCTCGCCGGCCGCACGCGGCGCGATGAGCGTGACCAGGCGCCACGACTTCGCCGTCTTCGCCAGCTCTGCCGTCGGGGCCGGCTCGATCGTCTCGTACGAGTACGAGCGCCACCCCGCGGTCGTCGAGAGGTACGGCGTCTTCTTGCCCTGGGCCAGCGAGACCGTGGGCGTGCCCGCGACCTGCACGATGCTGATCCGTCCACCGGCGCCGCTCGCCTGGTCGATGCGGTACGGCTTCACGCGGTAGGCGACGTCGTCAGGCAGATTCCACCGCGACACCCACGGGCGCGACGTCGGCGCGTTCACCTGGTCCATGATGACGATCCAGCCGTGCCGCAGCGACTGCTTGATCGTGCGGTACCACGTCACCTTGCTCATGACGGGGATCGACCAGGTCGCGGTCAGCCAGTACGCGTCGCGCTTGTAGTCGACCAGCTTGCTGATCGACGACTTGAGGTACTCCGTGCCGGGCGACGACACGACGTTGTGCGCCGACGCGCCCTTGGACCAGTTGCGCCAGAAGCCGCCGCCGTAGGCGTACGGGCCCGAGTCGGTGATGAGCCGCTTGCCCGCAGCGAACAGCTCGATGCTCCCGGCGTCCATGTGGCCGTGCGGCATGCCGTCGAAGGGCTGGCCGTAGTGGACGGCGAGCATCGCGGGCCCGACGTTGGACGACGACCTGCTGAACAGGTAGCCGGGCCGGAAGATCGACAGCGGCGGACCGCCGGGCTGGTAGCGCGACTTCGCGCCGGGGAAGCCGTCGCCGAAGTTCACGCTGGAGCCGTCCGGGAAGGTCGCTGCCTCGCCGAAGGCACCCATGAGCGCGACCCGCTCCTGGAGCTCCATCTGCTCGAGCCCTGCGGCGTCGAGCACCTGGCCGAACTCGCGCCACCACATGTGGTTGAGGCCGTGGTAGTGGATCGAGCCCTCGAGCGAGACGCCGTCGGTGCTGACGGCACGCGGCAGCAGATCCGACGCGCGTGCGCACACCAGCTGCAGCGCAGCGTCGTCGTCGAGCGCGACACCGAGGGTGATCAGGCCCGCGTTCTGCATGAGCGAGTGGTTGCCGATGCCTGAGTAGTGGCTCGGCTCGCTGATCGAGGCCGCGTGCTCTGCCAGGGCCCGCATGAGCCAGTCCTGCTCGCCCAGCTCGAGCACCGCGCAGCCGAGGATGGTGCCGCGACGGCCCTCAGCGAAGTCGTACCACGACCACGGCGTGAGGGGCTGCGTGTGGTCCGGGTTGTCCTCGACGAAGTCGCGCAGGATCTGCTCGTAGCGCTCGAGATAGCGCACGTCGCCGGTGCGTAGGTACTCCCGCCGCAACGGATCGGTCCAGTTGAGCGCCTGGAACTGCGCCTGGAAGTTGGTCGTCGACATCGGCGGGTGCGCCCAGTCGATGTCCTCCGGAAGCGGCTGCGGCGGGAAGTCGGTGATGCGCACGGTGCCCGACAGCAGCGCGTCCGCACGCACGGCGTCGTCGGCTCGTGGGTCGCGGAGATCCTTCTGCGCTGCGCACACCCGCGACAGGCGCTCCTCGGCCGTACCGGCCACGGCTGCAGGGCGGATCCCGGTCGCAGCCGCCGACGTCGACGTCGCGATCGCCGGCACGGCAGCCAGCATCATCACGCCGGCCGCAGCCAGCGCCTTTCCCCCGTACATCGGTCTACCCATCGCACTCGCGCCGTCGGCAGCAGGACCCCCGTCCCTCGGCTCCCCCACCTTCGCACGCAGACCCCGACCGATGCCCACCCAGACACGCCGAGACCCGCTGTGGATGGGTGAGGCGTCGCAATACCGGCGCGTCACCCCTCCAGATCGGACGGAGCGCCGGGCTAGGGCTGCGGGCGCACTATGTCGACGTAGTCCCAGGCGTAGAGCTTGCCGCTCTTGTAGAGGAGCCGGAACACCCTCTTGGTGACGCAGGACATCGCGTGCGACGCGCTGTCGGTGTAGCCGTTGTAGCGGCCGTTCTTGTCGAAGCAGTTGTACGCGTTGTACTGGCGGTAGATGCCGTACCCGCTGTCGAAGTACCCGCCCTGGCCGAGCGTCGCGGCCACCTTCTGGGGCGTCATACCGAGACGCAGGGCCTGGTACTGCGCCGCGGTGACGTACGGCGTGTTGTTGGCGACGACGGTCACGGCCCGCTTGGAGCGGCCGACGGTGGTCTCGGAGTACCAGACGTCGAGGTAGTCCTCGGACCACGTCGTCGTCACGGACGCCGGGGCGACGAGCTCGGCGTAGTACGGGTCGATCGGGCTGATGCCCTGGGCCGGCGAGTACGTGGGGCCGTCGTTGGGCACCTCCACCGTGGCGGTCCACCCGACGTAGATCTCCTTGCCCGCGGGGTTGCGCCCGAACCCCGAGCAGAAGAAGGAGTACTGCGTCGTCGTCGCGCCGACGACGTGGCTCTGGTAGCCGCACGGGTTCGTCGTGCTGAACCCCGTCACCTCGCCGGTGACGAGCCGAGTGCGCCACTTCGCCCAACGGGTCCGGTAGGACGTGGTGCTGTAGACGGTGTAGACCCCGGGCTTGGCGCGGTAGGCCGTGACGTTGGTGGCGAGCGCAGCGCCCCGGGAGTTCTTGACCGTCATCACCGAGCTGACGATTTCCTTGCCCTTGGGCACGTACACGCCGCTCGGCTTGAGCACAGTGCGGTAGCCGTCGACGTCGTGGGCCTTGACCGTCAGGGCGGCCGCGGTCGGCCACGTGACGGACGGCGTCGTAGGACCGGCAGCCGCCGCCGGGGATGCAGCACCCATCGTGGCCACGACGAGGATCGCCCCCGTCGCCGCCGCCACACGTGCTGCCGCCCTCATGCCGTCCCCCGTTGCCCTGCCGGTCGTCGCTGGCCGCACTCTAGGCGACCGGCACCGCAGCCCGGCGCACATCCCGCCATCCGCCGCCCCCGCTCATCCGAACGGGCGCCCAGGGGCTCGCTTTGGATGGGTGAGCGACGGCTATAGACGTCGCTCACCCATCCAAAGCGAGGCTGAGTGGTCCGCAATCCGGTCGATCTCCCGACGGCGATCAAGGTCCGCGTCCCCGAACCGAGTCACAGGTCATGGGGGATCTTCAGCTCGTGCACGACCAGCAGGGCGACCAGCAGCGTGTGTTCGTCTACCTCGACGACGGGCGCGCGATCTGGGGGATGGATCTCGCCACTCGCCAGGAGTGGTGGTACCAGCCGGACGAAGTCGAGCGGCGACGGGCCGAGCTCACGGTGGTGCTCGCATCGCTGGGGGTCGGCAGCGCTACGACGTCGGACCCGCCCCCCTACCACGACCTCGCGAGCAACCGCCCCGGCCAGGCTGCCAGGCAGCGTGCCGAGGAGGAGCTCGCCGCGATGAAGGCACGATCCCGCGTGGGCACATGGCTCGCCCGTGCGGTGGACGCCAAGACCGACGAGCGAGCATGGCGAGTCGGTGCCGACGGCGAGGAGACGATCGGCGCCAAGCTGGACAAGCTCGTCCCGCACGGCTTCTACGTGCTGCACGCCGTCCCCGTCGGCAACCGCGGCAGCGACATCGACCATGTCGTGATCGGACCGCCCGGTGTGTACTCGGTGAACACGAAGAAGCACCCGGGCAAGAAGGTCTGGGTCGGCGGAAGCACGATCATGGTCGACGGCCAGCGCAAGCCCTACGTGCGCAACTCCGAGCACGAGGCCGAGCGGGCGTCACGACTCCTGAGCGCCGCCGCCGGCTTCCCCGTCGTCGTCAAGCCAGTACTCATCTTCACCACCGGCACCCTCATCCCCGACGTCACAATCAAGTCCAAGCCCAAGAACGTGGTCGTGCTGGACCGCATGGACGTGCCTCGCGTCTTCAAGCGCGGCGAGAAGCGGCTGACACCGGACCAGGTAGACGCCATCTACGACGTCGCCCGTCGCTCGACCACCTGGGTCACCCCCTAGTGCTCGCTTTGGATGGGTGAGGCGTCGGTATAGCGACGCGTCACCCATCCAAAGCGAGCACTCCCGGTCCGATCGCCGCTGGTCGGTACGGTGCCGGGTCGGCAGGATGACGGCGTGGTGGTGATGCCGGCGGATGGGGGCTCGTGGGCGAGCTCGGATGCGACGCGCCGGTCGATGCTCGGCAACCGCCGTCGCGACACGACACCCGAGCTGGCGGTACGCCGGCTGCTGCACGCGGCGGGCCTGAGGTACCGCGTCGACTACCCGCTGCCGTTCGACCGACGACGCCGGGCCGACATCGTCTTCACCCGTCGCAAGGTGGCCGTCTTCCTCGACGGCTGCTTCTGGCACAGCTGCCCCCAGCACGGTACGAGCCCGCAGACCAACAGCGACTACTGGGCGCCCAAGCTCGAGCGCAACCGGCTCCGCGACCTTGACACGACGCAGCGCCTCGTCGACGAGGGGTGGACGGTGCTGCGCTTCTGGGAGCACGAGGATGTGAACGCCGTCGTGGCCGCCGTCATCACGGCAGTAGAGGCCCGGGCCTGACGTCTCTCACAGTGTGAGAAGGCGCGCGACGCTCGCACCGGGACCGTCCGTTTCGCCGCGTGGGACGGTCCGACTCTCAGGCAGTCAGCAGCGCGCCGGCCCGGGCGGCGAGGTCTGCGCCGGACAGGCCGGGCCAGCCGTGCAGCGCGGCGGTCCACGCGTCGGGAACGGCTCGCGCACCCCAGTACGCGCCGAGGATCTGGCCGGCGATCGCGGCCACGGTGTCGGTGTCGTTGCCGGCGCGCACGGCGTTCTCGAGGGCGAGCCGCAGGTGCGACGCCGGAGCCTCGGACGGCACCGGCGTGGTGATGACGGCCGACCACGCGGCCTGGAAGGCATGCACCACCCAGCCGTTCTCCCCGAACGACGCCGGCGGCTTCGACTCGGCCTCGACGATGCGGGCCTCCCAGCGGTCCTGGCGGTGGCGCGGCAGCCACGCGAGCCCGCGCCGCAGGTCGAGCTCGCCGGTGACGACGGTGTGCGAGATCGCCAGGCACCACAGGACGCACGCGTCTCCGGCGTCGTCGTCCCAGTGCGTGAGGCTGCTGACGAGCCGGGCCGCCTCGGCGAGATCGTCGTCGCGCCCGGCATAGGCGAGCGCGACCGGCGAGGTGCGCATGAGCGAGCCGTTGCCGGCGGTGTGGCCGGTCTCCTCGTGCAGGCGGCGCGATGCATCGAGCAGCGCGTCGCACGTGAGCTCGCCCGACCGGCTCACCGTCCCGAGGACGCGCCGGGTCTGATTGCCGACGTCCTTGGCGTCGAGCGACCACGATGCCCATGCCGCCACGACGTCGTCGAGGTGGTCGACGAGCCCCGTGCCGGACGCCGACGCCGACTCCGCTGCGACGAGCAGCGGCACCGCCATCTGCGTGTCGTCGGTCCACTCGCCGGGCGCCCACGCATACGGCCCGCCGCCGCGCATCGACACCTCGGCGTCGGCGGGCAGCACCGGCCCGAACTCGTAGCCGGCGCCGAGCGCGTCGCCGGCGGCGTGGCCGAGCAGCGCGCCCGATGCGCGGTCGCGCACGGCGTCAGTCATGGGTGGTCCTTCCGTCGCTGCCAGGGTCGCGACGACGTCGCCGCCACGCACGCCAGGACGTGTCGGCTTGGTGGCGGATACCCGTCACGACCGGTCAGGCCGCCTCGGCCCAGTCGTCGCGGGACGACCGCACCCGCGACCTCGCCCGCTGCTCGCGCAGCCGCAGCTCGCGGTCGAGACGCAGCATCCGCCGTCGCACGGTCGACCTGGTGCGCTGCTCGACCGAACCGGCGAAGCGCTCGGCGTACTCCTGCGCAGACTCGCTCGTGAGGTGCCAGCCGCCGTCGCATCGGTGGCAGTGGTAGGCGCGGACCGGCACATGCGCGGACGGATCGGCCCGCTTGCGCGCCCGGAACCCGGCCAGCGCTGCCTTGGCATCCTTGCGGTCGCGGTAGCGGATCTTGCCGTAGCAGCGCGACGGCCTGGCCTTGCGGCTCGACGACGCCCTCATGACTGCCCCCTCGACCTCGCGGTGATCGTGGGACTCACGCTAGGCACCACCTCCGACAGCCCGCGTATACCACCGCGGCACGAACGGCGGACGACGTCGCCGGACGCACCTGATGCGGCCTTCGCACGTCGGACCTAGCGTCGGGAATCCGGCGCAGCCGTGCCGGAGGGACAGGAGGTTCTCCATGCAGGACGACGAGCTCGAGACGCACGGCCCGGCCGACGGCGGCGCCGGCGACGGCGCAGCGGACGCAGGCGGCGATGGCGGTGCCGATGGCGGCGCGGACGGCGGTGCCGACGGCGGCGCGGACGGCGGCGCGGACGGCGGTGCCGACGGTGGCGCGGACGGCGGTGCCGATGGCGCGGCCGACGGCGGCGCGGGCCACGACGGCGGCGCGGACGGCAGCGCCTAGACCATGACGCTGTTGGACGGGCGCCCCGACGTCTCCTCGCCCCCTGCGGGCTCAGGGGCGCCCGTCCTCGGGCGCCTGCTCGGACCTGAGCGGCTGACCGACTTCGCCGACCGGGTATGGGGCCGCGAGGCCCTGCTGGTGCGCGACGCCGCCCCCGAGCTGGCATCCCTGCTCACCCTCGACGACGTCGATGAGCTGCTCGCCCGCCGCGGAGTGCGCACGCCGTTCGTGCGGGTCGCGCGCAACGGCGACGTCCTGCCCTCGACGTCGTTCACGTCCGGCGGTGGGCTCGGTGCCGGGATCGCGGATCAGGTCGACACCGCGAAGCTCGCAGGCCTGCTCGACGGCGGCGCCACCGTCGTGCTCCAGGGGCTGCACCGCATCTGGGCGCCAGTCGCGTCGTTCGCCGCGCAGCTCGTGTCCGAGCTAGGGCATCCCGTGCAGGTCAACGCCTACCTCACTCCCCCTGCGGCCCAGGGGTTCGCGCCGCACTACGACACCCACGACGTCTTCGTCGTGCAGACGTCGGGCACCAAGCACTGGAGCATCTGCGCACCCGCGGTCACGCCGGCCCAGCGCAGCGACGACTGGACCCGCCACCGCCAGGCCGTCGCGGACGCCTCGTCCGGCACGCCGGCGTGCGACGTCCACCTCGCGCCGGGCACGGTCCTCTACCTGCCGTGCGGCTGGATCCACTCCGCTCGCGCCAACGACGGCATGTCGCTGCACCTGACGATCGGGATCCACGCCTACACGCGCCGCCAGGTGCTCGACGCCGTGCTGGCCGAGGCCTCGCGCCTGCTGGTCGACAAGCACGCCGACCACCTCGCGTCGCCGCTGCCCCTCGGCGTCGACGTCGCCGATCCCGGGCAGCTCGCGGCTCTCGTCCGCGAGGCCGCCGACCTGCTCGACGTCGGGCTCGGCCGTGTGTCGCCCGACGCCGTCGCCTCGCGGCTGGAGTCCAGGCGCAGCACCGACTCCCGGCCGCTGCAGGTGCCGCCCGTACGCCAGGCGCTGGCGATGTCGTCGCTGCCGCCGGCCGTCGTCCTGGCACCAGGCGCGCGCGTGCGGCTGGTGTCCGACGGCGGGGTGGTGTCGGTGCTGGCCTACGGCGCGCTGGTCGCGCGGACGTCGCCGTCGTTCGTCGAGCCGTTGCAGCGGCTGCTCGACGGCGACGTTGTCGACTCCTCGTGGCTGCAGGGCGGCGCGGGCGACGACGCGCTGCTGCACTGCCTGCTGCGTGCCTGCGCAGTCGTCCCTGCGAGCGCGGGGTGACCTCCGGGCCCGCCACCCGCTGCGCGCCGGCGTCGCTCGCCCGCGGAGACTCCCTCGCCGGCACGGCCGTGCCGCAGACGCAGTTCCTGCTCGTCGAGGACGCCGGCCCCTGGGGCGCGGCCGCGCATCCCACCGGATCGCTGCCCGCCGCGTCGGCCGCCCACCTCGCCGCCTGGGCCTCGGACGCCGGCGCCCGTCTGCTGCTGATCCGCCGCCACGGCCGGGCCGACCCGCCCCGGCGGCGCACCTGGGCGCTGGCCGACGTCGCCGACGGCGTGGTGAGCACGGGCACGGCGTCCGACGACGAGCTCGCGACTCTGGACCCGCTCGCCGACGGCCGGGCCTCAGCCGACGCGTGGATCCTCGTGTGCACCCACGGCCGCCACGACGTCTGCTGCGCCGTCGACGGCCGTCCCGTGGCGCACGCGCTGTCGTCGCTGTCAGGCGATGTCTGGGAGTGCACGCACGTCGGCGGCGACCGGTTCGCGGCCAACGTCCTCTGCCTGCCGAGCGGTGCCATGTACGGGCGCGTTCAGCCCTCCGACGCGCAGCTGCTGCTCGACGCCGACGCCCGCGGTGACGTGCTCGCCCACCACCTGCGCGGCATCGTCGGACGCGCCGCGCACCTGCAGGTGGCGGAGGACGCCGTCCGACGTCACCGGGTGGTGGGCTCGCTCGCCGGCGTGCGGGCCGTGGCAGCGGTGACGGAGGCACGGGGACGCTGGACGGTCACGGTCGAGCACCCGTCCGGCGTCGACCACGTCGACGTCGCATCCGCGCCGAGCGAGCCCCTCGACCGTGTCAGCTGCAGCGCCACCGGCCCCCGACGCATCCCCACCTGGACCGCCACCATCCTCGGGCAGTAGGGCTCGCTGTGGATGGGTGAGGCGTCGCTGTACCGACGCGTCACCCATCCAGAGCGAGCACTTAGGGGAGCTGGTGGGCCACGAGGGGTGCGACGGCAGGGACGCCGGCCTCGCGGAGCAGCACCGTGGCGAACGTCGACGTCCAGCCGGAGCGCCACGTGTCGTCGACGAGGACGACGAGCCCCTGGGGCACCGGCGATCCCGGGACCACGCGGAATCGCGTGCCCACGATGCGAGCCCGGGCCGCCGCCGACAGCGACGGGTCCGGCGACGGCCCTCGCACCTGCAGGCACTCGACGATGGGCACGCCGAGCCGCGACGCCGCAGCCTCGGCGAGAGAGGCCACCAGCCGTGGCTTCGACACGCTCGGCACCGCGACGACGGCGACGGGCGCCTCCGGCAGGGACGGACGCCAGCGGCCCAGGACGTTCGCGATGCCCTCGAGCATCCAGTCAGGAGCCGGCCCGTCGGGCGCGGACGGCGACGTCACGGCGGCGATGCCCTCCCACGCCGGGTCGTCGGCGAAGGCCAGGGCGCGTCCGGGCAGCCCGGCGATGGCGTCGCCGATGCGGCCCTTCCAGTCCGGCCGCTCGGTGGCGGCAGCGATCCCGGCGGTGAACATCTTGCGGGGCTCCAGCACGACGTCGAGGCCGCGCAGGAAGTCTCGGGCCGCAGCGAGCGACTCGCCCGACGGCTTCGCCTCGACGCCGCCGGGCAGCTGCCCCGTGCATACCGAGCAGCGGCCGCACCGCTCCCCCGGCTCGACCGGGTCGTCGAGCGAGCGGCGCAGGATCACCTCGAGGCAGTCGCGGCCCATCGCGTACGACCGCATGAGCTCGGCCTCGGCCCGGCGCGCGGCCACGATGCCGTCGTACTTCTCGTGGTCGTAGGCCCAGGCGCGGCCGGTCGCGGCGTAGCCCGACGTCGTGCGCTCCACCGCGCCGTCGACGCCGAGCACCTTCACCAGCAGCTCGACCCGCGTGCGCCGCACCCCGGTCGCAGTCTCGATCGCCGGCACGGACAGGACGCCATCGGGCGACTCCTCCGCGGCAGCGGCCAGCGCGTCGAGCACCGCGCGTGCCTCTCGCGGATCGGGCACGGACGCCGTCGCGAACCACTCCCACAGCCGCGCATCGGTCTCCCCCGGCAGCAGCACGACGGCAGCGGAGTCGAGCGCGCGCCCGGCACGGCCGACCTGCTGGTAGTAGTCGACGGGCGAGGCCGGCGACCCGACGTGGATGCAGAATGCGAGATCCGGCTTGTCATAGCCCATGCCGAGGGCCGACGTCGCGACCACGGCCTTGAGCCGGTTGAACCGCAGCGCGTCCTCGATCCGCGCGCGGTCGGCGGGCTCGGTCTGGCCGGTGTAGGCCGCGACGTCGTGCCCGCGCGAGACCAGGAACGACGCGAGCCGCTCGGCGTCGGCAACCGTGAGGCAGTAGACGATCCCCGAGCCGGGCAGGGCGTGCAGCGCGGAGTCGACCCAGGCGAAGCGGCTGAGCGGAGTGAGGCCGGCGTTGACGCCGAGATGCAGCGACTCGCGGCTGAGGCGTCCGCGCTGGACGAAGGTGTCGGGCCCGAGCTGCGCTGCGACGTCGGCGGTCACGCGCGAGTTGGCCGTGGCCGTCGTCGCGAGCACGGGCAGGTCGGGGTTGGACGCCAGAAGTCTGGCGATCCGCTGGTAGTCGGGCCGGAAGTCGTGGCCCCACGACGAGATGCAGTGCGCCTCGTCGATCACGAGCAGGCCCAGCCGCGGCAGCAGGACCTCGAGCACCGACGACGCGAACCGCGGGTTGGCCAGGCGCTCCGGCGACACCAGCAGGACGTCGATCTGCCCGGCCAGCAGCGCCTGCTCGATCGCGCCCCAGTCCTCGAGGTTGCCTGAGTTGAGCGTCGCCGCGCGCAGACCGGCTCGCTCGGCGGCCGCGACCTGGTCGCCCATGAGCGCGAGCAGGGGCGACACGACGAGGGTCGGGCCGCCGCCCGCGTCACGCACCGCCGACGCCGCGATCCAGTACACCGCGGACTTGCCCCAGCCGGTGGCCTGCACGACCAACGCCCGGCGCCGTTCGACGACCAGCGCCCGGGCCGCGGCGAGCTGGTCGTCGCGCACCCGCGCCGTCGGCCCCGCGAGCGAGGCGATCACGCGGTCGGCGGTAGCGAGCAGCTGCTCCTCGGTGACAGGCATCCCGCCATCCTGCCCGCCCGCTCCGACACCCGGGCCCAGGGCCCGCTGTGGATGGGTGAACGACGGATATAGGCGTCGCCCACCCATCCAGAGCGCTCACGGGCGGGCGCGCTCGAGGTCAGGCGGCCCGCCCCAGCGGTTCACGCCCTGGCTGCGCAGTCCCATGAGGACGAGCAGGACGACGACGCCGACGTACGGGATCAGCGCGATCCAGATGAAGGCCCACACGTTGCCGCTGTCGTGCAGACGCCGGATGGTCAGCGGCAGGGTGAACACGAACGAGACCAGCAACAGCAGCAGCGGCACGAGGGTGGTGGCGGCCGGGTAGATCTGACGGCCGGTCAGCGGATCGATCGTCGCCGGGAACGCCCACTGCAGCACGAGCGACAGGGCGGCGAACAGGACCCACAGCGACGGGATCACCCACCAGTACTCGCTGCGCGACGAGCGCCCGCGGTAGTCGCGCCACCGCGTGATCGCCAGCCGCCAGGCCTCCAGCGGCCCCACGCCCCGGCCCTTCACCGACGACGGCGCCCCCGGATACGGCGCAGTGGCGTACGGCGGGGCAGCCGGCACCGCCGGGACACCGTGCGGAGGCGCGAACGGCGCCGAGGCGGCGGGCGGCGGGGGCGGCGTGGGAGCAGCGGGGCCCCAGGCGCGGCCGTCCCAGTAGCGCAGCTGCCCCGGCACCGAGGGGTCCGGGTACCAGCCGGCCGGGACAGGCACAGGCGCAGACGGATCAGACACAGCTCTCCCCCGAGGTCGTACGACGTCCCGGGACTCTAACCCGCGCCCGGACCCGCTCCGGATGGGTAAGGCGTCGCTACAGCCACGTGTCACCCATCCGGACCGACGCCGTCAGGCGTGGCGACGCCTGGTGTAGGCCGGATCGCCGACCACCGCGCCGCGCGGCGGCCCCCAGGCGTTGACGTAGGGCTCGCTCCCGCCGCACAGCAGGACGATGAGGATGATCGGGCCCGCCACGGGGATGAAGCCGAACAGCAGGTAGGCCCACGACTTCCCGGTGTCGTGCAGACGTCGCACACTCAGCGGCAGCGTGATCACGAGGAACGGCACGTAGAGCAGGAACTCGACCAGCGACGCCGTGTCGGACGCGACATAGGCACCGGTCTCGAGGTCGATCCGCCCGGGCCAGGCCAGCTCGGCGGCGAACACCACCGCGAGGTAGCCGAGGCCGAGCACCAGCGCGACCCACCAGTACTCGCTGCGCGTCGACCGGCCGCGGTAGTCGCGCCACCGGGTCAGGGCCAGGCCCACAGCCTGCAGCGGCCCGACGTACGCGGACGTCGGCGGCTCGGCGATGTAGCCGTAGCCCGCTGACGGGGTCGTCGCGTACCCCGATCCGGTACGCGGCAGCGCCGGCGCCGACGCGCCCCAGGCGTACCCGTCCCAGTAGCGGATCTGGCCCGGGGTGCCCGGGTCCGGGTACCACCCGGCCGGGACGGACGGCGGCAGCGCGGGCCCGCCTGACGGCGGCGTGTACGGATCGGTCAACGCAATCTCCCCCGAGGCATCAGTCGCTCCCCGGACTGTAGCCACCTCCCCGCTTTGGATGGGTGAGGCGTCGCTATACCGACGCGTCACCCATCCAAAGCGAGCCCGTCAGGCAGCGGAGCGCTGCTGCCGGATCGCGATGAGCTGGCGGATGACAGCGTGGGGGTCCGTGCGCAGCAGCGAGGTGGGGATGTGCAGAACGACGTAGCCGAGTGCGATCAACGCAGCGTCACGACGGGCGTCGCGCTCGCGCTGGGCGGGATCCTCGTGCGACGGTCCGTCGACCTCGACGACGAGCAGGCGGCCGTCCGGCAGAGCGGCCAAGAGGTCGACTCGCATCGACTCCTCCGGAGTGTCGATCCGCACCTGGCGCCGGATATGCCGAAAGCCTGCACTGCGCATCATGGCCATCACGTCGATCTCCGAATGCGACTCGGCTCCGCCGATGGCCTCGACGAGGGTCTCGCGCAGCACGGCGGTGTGCCGGACTCTCCATATCCGCTCGAGGACGTCGAGCATGTCGCCCGGCGTCGCGAGCCTTTGCTGGGCCACCGCGAGCAGGAGTCCGCACGCCG
>Ga0102832_1001902_pt1 | contig 14137 bp, 10 predicted proteins | sample EBPBio282013_DNA_FD_88942 | JGI IMG/M metagenome (GOLD analysis project Ga0102832, IMG submission 88942) | Wastewater treatment Type I Accumulibacter community from EBPR Bioreactor in Madison, WI, USA - Reactor 2_5/28/2013_ DNA (Illumina Assembly) | ecosystem: Engineered > Bioreactor > EBPR >...
AAATCGAAACCAGTTATCACCTGAAACTCAAACAGGCACTGGAGGAAATCGATATTCTTCAGGGACAAGCGGACCGAAAATTGGTGTATGCCCATCCAAAGTTTGTGGAGCCGCTGCTGGATTATATCGTTAACGATTTTCAGAAGGGGCGTACCGTCATGAATGACAACACGATTGGCGGTATGGTCATTTGCGATTCTTCGGAGCAAGCCGAAAAACTAAAAGAGATATTTGACGAAAAATATGCCGTTCCGCAAATGCCCGAATTGGCTATGGCTGCCGAACCCGAACTTACCTACCATATACGCCAAAAAGAAACAGGAAAGGTGCAGTCCGCAGCCTTGATACTACACGACGCCGGAACAAAAGACGACCGTGAAATCCTGATCGAAGATTTTAAAGCGGGCAAGATCGACCTCCTTTTTGTGTACAATATGCTGCTCACCGGCTTCGATGCCCCGCGCCTGAAAAAACTGTATGTAACCAGGGTCATCCGGGCGCACAACCTGCTTCAAGCGCTCACCAGGGTAAACAGAACCTACAAAAATTTCAAGTACGGATATGTCGTCGATTTCGCCGACATCCAGCGGGAGTTCGACCAAACCAACCGCGACTATTTCCGCGAACTACAAGGCGAACTCGGTAGTGAAATGCAACACTACTCCAAGCTCTTCAAACCCAAGGACGAAATAGATCAGGATATCCGCCAGATCAAAGACACGCTGTTCCACTACAACACCACCAATGCCGAGGTTTTTTCGCAGCAGATTTCACAGATCAACGACAAAAAAATCATGCTCGAACTGACCAAGGCACTGAATACCGCGCGCGACCTGTACAACCTAATCCGCCTGTGGGGCCATTACGATATGCTGGAAAAACTGGACTTCCGGAAAATTACAATCCTTGCCAGAGAAGCCAATAACCGCCTTGCCCTGATCAATACCAAAGAAGCACTGGAGCGAAATGTGGATACCACAAACTTGCTCAATGTAGCGCTGGAAGACGTGATCTTCGCTTTCACCAAGGTGAAAGAAGAGGAAATGATCATTGCCGACCAACTGAAAAGTACCCTGCAAAAAACCAGGGAAATGCTGGGCGGCAATTTCGATCAGCACGACCCCGTTTTCATTTCCCTGCGGGAAGAACTGGAACGATTGTTCCGAAAGAAAAATCTGAGCGAGGTGAGCCGGGAAGACATGGAAGCCAACATCAGAGAACTGGAAAAAATATACGACAAAGCCCGGGAACTCGAACGCAAAAACCAGTTGCTCAAAGCCAAATACGACAACGACGCCAAATACGCCCGCCTGCACAAACGACTGATGGAGAAAGACCCGCTGACCGATAGTGAAAGCAAATTGTTCGAAGCCCTTCAGGGTTTGAAAAAGGAAATAGACGACCATATCCTGCAAAACGCCAACATTCTGGAGAATGAAAGTTTTGTGGAAAAAATGATTCTGCGACTAGTCATCAACCAACTGAAAAACAGATTTAATTTGCCGCTGGATGCGGAACGCTCGCAAGCCATCAACCACCTCATTGTAAAAGAATACCTGAACGAGTACTACGGCCGTGTAGCCTGAATGAATGTATGAGCACGACACTCGATTTTACCAAAAACACAAAAGCACTCATTGACGACCTCAAAAGCGTGTGCGCCAACTATGGCCTGGGCAATGACGGAAACGAATTCAAGATCATCACACAGGTGTTCCTGTACAAATTCCTGAATGACAAGTTTGCCTATGAAGTGAAACAGTTGGCCCCCCAACTGGCCCAAGCCAAACACTGGGAAGACGCCATAAAAAAATATTCGAAGCAGGACTACGACCTGCTGCTCATGCAACTGAGCGAAAGCACCGCTCGCCTCAAACCGGAGCATTTTGTGTCCTACCTGTTTGAGCAGCAAAACCAACCCAAATTCGCCGATCTGTTCGACACCACCCTCACCGATATTGCCAAAGACAACAGCGACATCTTTTCGGTGAAAACGGACGGCGGTGAAAAAATACTGCTGTTTGAAAACCTCAGCCGCTACGTGATCGACAAGCGGGACGAGTTTTGTCGGGCTATTGTGAACAAACTGGTGCATTTTTCTTTCGAGCACGTTTTTCACGAGAAATTCGACTTCTACGCCACCATTTTCGAGTACCTCATCAAGGACTACAACACCAACAGCGGCGGTAAATATGCCGAGTACTTTACCCCACATGCCGTGGCCAAAATCATGGCCGCCTGCCTGGTAACGGAACAGGTGAAAAACGTGACCTGCTACGACCCCTCCGCCGGCTCGGGCACCCTGCTCATGAGCCTTGCCCACGCTATTGGCGAAGACAAGTGTACCATCTACTCCCAGGATATATCGCAAAAGTCGTCGAACCTGTTGCGCCTCAACCTGATCCTGAACAACCTGGTGCACTCCATTCCCAATATCGTAAAAGGAAATACGCTGCAAGACCCCTACCACCGCGAGAAAGACGGCCGCTTGAAAAAGTTCGATTTCATCGTTTCCAACCCGCCTTTCAAACTCGACTTCAGCGATTTTGTGGAAGACCTGAAATCGAAGGAAAACCACGAGCGCTTTTTTGCCGGAATGCCCAATGTGCCCAAAACCAAGCCGGAAGGCATGGCCATTTATCCGGTATTTATCCAGCACATCATGTACTCGCTGAGCGATAAGGGCAAGGCTGCCATTGTGGTGCCCACCGGATTTATCACGGCCCAGAGCGGTATTGAAAAGAAAATACGCGAACGCCTGGTAGAACGGAAAATGCTGCGCGGCGTGATCAGTATGCCCAGCAATATTTTCGCCACCACCGGCACCAATGTGAGCATCCTGTTTCTCGATAAAGCCAATACCAAAGGCGACATCGTGCTGATGGACGCCTCCAAACTGGGCAGCACCATCAAGGACGGCAAAAACCAGAAAACCCTGCTGAGCAAGGAAGAAGAAGAGCGGATCATACGCACCTTCAACGAACACCTGGCCGTGGAAGATTTCAGCGTCGTGGTGAGTTACGAGCAGATCAAGGAAAAAAACTACAGCCTGAGCGCTGGGCAGTACTTTGAGGTGAAGATTGAGTATGTGGATATTACAGCGGAAGCGTTTGAAGCAAAAATGAAAACCTTTCAAAATACTCTGGATGGCTTGTTTGCTGAGTCAACGGCGTTGGAGATGGAGATTCTAAAACAGATAAAAGGGATTAAGTATGAATAATTGGGAAAAGCAAAATTTGGACAATGTCGCAGATATAAAGTTAAGCAACGTTGATAAAAAATCAAACCTGAATGAACGAGTTGTTAGATTATGTAATTATACAGACGTCTATAAAAACTCATTTATTACTTTGGAGAAAGCAAAGGCCTTCATGGTTGGATCTTGCAGTGAAAACGAATTTGAAAATTTTAAGTTGCAAAAAGGACAAGTTGCAATAACTAAAGATAGTGAAACACGAGATGATATTGGAGTATCAACTTATATTTCAGAAGACCTAGATGAGGTAGTTTTAGGATACCATACATCTTTAATAACTCCTGATGAAAGTAAATTGAATGGGGGCTTTTTACATTATTGGTTAAATACAAAGCAAGCCAAAAGGTATTTTGAAAACAATGCTGGAGGTAGTGGTCAAAGATGTACATTGACTTTAGATACAATAAAATCAATTCCTTTATATCTTCCTGAATTAGAGTACCAACAAAAAATTGCCTCCGTTCTTTCGGCCCTCGACGCCAAAATCGAACTCAACAACCGCATCAACGCCGAGTTAGAAGCGATGGCCAAAACCATCTATGATTATTGGTTTGTGCAGTTTGATTTTCCGGATGAAAATGGTAAGCCTTATAAAAGTTCTGGCGGTAAAATGGTGTGGAGTGAGGAATTGAAAAGAGAGGTGCCGGAAGGGTGGGAGGTTAAGAGTTTGGCCAATTGGATAAAAACGGATAAAAGTGGGGATTGGGGTAAAGACATTCCTGAAGGCAACTACACAGAGCGAGTATTCTGTATTCGAGGAGCGGATATTAATGGATTGAACGGCAAAGGAGAGATTAAAGCCCCTGAGAGATTCATTTTGGAAAAAAACCTGACAAAAATATTAGAACCCAATGATTTGGTGATTGAAATATCTGGAGGTAGTCCTACGCAATCAACAGGCCGCCTGGCATATATTATGTGTGAGACGTTGAAACGTTTCGATGCTCCGATCATCTGTTCAAATTTTTGTAAATCCATATCATTAAAGTACGCAAAATCAATCTTCAATTTTGCTTTCGAATGGAATGCCGCCTATAACAATGGAATCTTGTTTGGGTATGAAGGCAAAACAAGTGGTATAAAAAATCTGCTATTTGAATCTTTTGTGAATTCATATAGGTCAGCCGTGCCTCCGAAAAATCTCATGGATAGGTTTTATGAGTTACTTTCTCCTCTGGAAAATAGAAAACAGAAAGGGCTACTTGAAAACCAACATCTCGCCTCCCTCCGCGACTGGCTCCTTCCCATGTTAATGAATGGTCAGGTCAAAGTAACCGGACCGTAATAATCTTATTTCAAACGATGAATTTAATCAGGCGTATGCGGCTGTTGGACAAGTTACTATGGGCAAAGAAGTGATGGAAAGGACAAATTTCCACCATCTTATTATTTTTTCCAATTTAAATCCGACCAGATGATTCCATCCAACATTCAAAAAGAGCACCTGCTATCTGCTATTCAAGAAATTGATCGCAAAGGCATCCCATCCTATCAGCAATATACGCGGTACGATCTGATTTTTGAAGGCAAGGTCTATCCGCCGAAATTGGTGGTTCGGTGGGCGAACCGTTTAGTTAATGGCCGGGAATTGGAGGATTTTTCTGGCGGTACTGAAACCAATAATTTTCTAAAACAACACGGTTTTGTAATTCGGGAGAAGAAATCGGCGGCAATTTCACTCGATGAAGAGATTACCCTTGACTACAGCGAATGGGTATTGCAACGACTGCTGGAGCATCATCGGACGCACCCGGATTTTTATTTCCTGACACGCACCAATAGAAAAAGAGCGCGCTTGGAAGCAGGACATTGGTTTCCCGGACGCAATTATCTTCATGTGGCTATTACCAAGGGGGAAGCAGGAGACAATAGTACCAAGTCTGTAGGGTTTAAAGTTGATTGTTGGGGTGGCCCAGCGCGTGCTATGCTCATCATACTTTTTAAAGAAGAGCCGGATGCTGCTATACGGGCTTTTTACCGCGACCTGTTTGAAACGGTGAAATCAAAAGATTTCGAAGATACAGGACTGAATAGAGCAGAAGAATTGAATCACGATTTTTTTGTGATTCACTATGGCACAGACATACCGGAAGCCCTACATGTGTTTTTAAATCGGGATGTTCCTATTTTCAATGCGCTGCTGAAGAAGCACGGATTAGAAGATAAGTTGGCAATTCCATTCAAAAGTTTCAGGGGAAAACTGGACAATGTGCTATCGATCCGTGGCGAAACGCTTTCTGTTACCTATCCAAACGAAAAACGCTTTGCGCGCCTCTGTTGGAATAGGAACGGATGGGTAGTGCCCTCCGGGCGTTATGGAAAGAGCAAAGACCCGAATGCACATGAACGGGAATATGGCTTCGGCTATGAAGAATGGCTTCTGGATTTTGACAAATTGATAGATGGATACCACTATGGATTTCTTCAACCTGTTTTTCAGGACTGGAATGCATACAAAGGCAAAAAATATGATGTAATACTGTTTAGTAGAAACGCCAAAGAAGACCAGCGCTACTGGATAGGGGAAATACAAAATGTAGAAGTGATCGATGAAGAAAAATGCCGGGAAATCCTGCGTATCTATCAGAAAAACGGGTGGTTGAAAAACATGGAAGACCAGATGGTAGCGCAGGGTTTGAATGCTTCGGATTTAGGGAAATACTCGTCTGACAACTTCTTTAATGTACGATTTAAGCCCGCAGATTATAAGCCTTTGGCGGATTTGCAGCCTTTTACACAGGTGAATGAAGAGCAAATAAGGTCAAATCGTTACAAGTTCTTCAAAGCGGAAAATATCAGCCTGCCTGAAGAGGAGAAAGGGGGCTTCAACTTTCGGGCAAATGCGCCAAATCAAACCGGTGAGCGAACGATCACACGTACCTTCGAACCCAGGAGTATCGAACTTCCGGATCAGCACAAAAAAATTATAGATAAACTCCATGCGTTTTTAAAAAGCAAATATGGGGCTGAAAATGTTGGCGGCGAACTTTCGACTGGCTATGGAGCAAGCCGGATCGATATGGTTGTTAAGGAAGGAAACAACATGACTTTCTACGAGGTCAAAACGTACCATAGTTTGCGGGAATGTGTTCGTGTGGCGATAGGGCAGTTGCTCGAATACTGTTTTTGGCCCGATGATGAAAGGGCTGTACGTCTGGTGATTGTTACACCACATCCGGTTTGTGCTAAAACACAGAAATACTTTCATCGCTTGCGAATCAGAACCGGGTTGGAATTGTACTGTGCGCAGATGGATGAACGAACAGATACATTGATTATATGGGATTGAGAATTAGTACAAATTGTTTTATTTTGAAACAAAAGTTTTGCTTTTTCTGTTTTTTGTGTACGTTTACAGTCTAAAAAACTCCCGTTGCCTATGTTCCGCGCCTTGCTCAATGATAAGATTGGTACAGTTGTCCGGCATTTTGCTGCTCAGATACCGCATTTGTCATTGACCAAGTTGCTTAAATTACTGTACATTACGGATGAGACGGCCATGCGTGAGACGGGTACGCTCATTACCTGGCTCGAATACCGTGTTTGGAAACGCGGCCCTGTTCCAGCAGAGATTTACCAGGAAATCAAGCATGGAGAAAAGTTCATTATTGGCAAGCACCTTGTATCACTGGATGAATATATCCAGGTAACCAGGCAGGATAGTCCTCGACGTCCGGGGCAGGAGGAAGTATTCATTACAGCCAAAGGAGCAGACAACCTGTCCATTTTATCTGCGTATGAAGTCGAACTACTGAACCGGGTAATTCAACGGTTTGGCCATATGAATGCGGCCGAGTTGATAGACTACCTGCATGAGGAGGGTTCGCTATGGCATAAAGCGGTTCAGGAACACAAGTTGGATACCAACTTTGAATTGTTCCAAAACACCTCTAACTGCATCATTGATTTTTCCGACCTGATTGAGGATGATGAGTTGCTTAAAATGGCGGCTCAATCGGCTTTTGAATCGCTGGCTTTCCATAAAACCCTTTACGAAACCAAATTGCAGCAGGATGCCTGATGTTTTTGCCCCTGGAAACCTTGTTCGGATTAAAGATTTCCAATTCGAAGACGGAAATACCCGCGATAAGTATTTGTTTGTCCTGCTTCGGAATGACGGCGGTGCATACGTCATTTCTTCTCTTACCACCAGCCGGAATAAAATGAACGTATCCGCTACCAAAAGCGGATGTTACCACGATCCAAGAATTTCCACTTACTATCATTTCCCTGCTGGGGAAGTCTTTGGCGATGGTAACTTCTCCTTTGACAAAGAGACATATATTTTTTTCCGTGAAAATGTCCGCAAAATTGAAGTGGCAGACCTTGCGAACTATGGCAGTGCAGCCGATCCTTTTGCCGTTACTCAAATCACTACCTTGAAAAACGAGGAATTGAAAAAACTGCTTCAATGCGTTGTCTCTTCCACCTTTGTTCCGGAGGAGTTGAAAGGGGAACTCACTGCTTTTAAGGATACACTTTGAGTTTTCTTTTGGCTCTTTTAAAGGGGGTAAAACTGGTTATATTACAAAAAATGCACCCTATTTGTACCTTTTATTCATAATTGTTTGATAATCAATGCAAATTGCTTCCTGTATTGGAAAGTAATCACATAATTTTTTCAAGCCATCCTTCAACAATTTCGTTCTTTTCCCGCTTTTCGCATCATTGCTTTTTTAGTCGTCTGTAAAACGTTTGATTTGTATAGGCCCCACTTCGTAGCCGAACAATTGGAGCACCTGATTGACCTTGTCCAGCCGCAGGGTTTCTTTGCCTTGTTCCAGTTCGCGGATAAAACGCAACCCTACGCCTGCTTTTGCCGCTAATTCGGGTTGGGTGAGTTTTACAAGATGCCGTTTTTCCTTGACAAATGTGCATAGTTGCATAACTATACCTTTTTGGGTATAAAAAATGGAAGTAACAACAGCCAGGTGAATCAATCTCTACTTCCCCATCCGCCCCATCTTCCCCACTTTCTCCAGCATCTTCACTCGTCTTTTTTCATCTGCAAAACGCAGCCGGTCGAACACGGTAACGCTTACAGGTTTGATCCCACAATATTCGAGGGTGGCCTGCCGCACACTGCGGATATTGGCATTGCGGTACACCAGCCAGTTGTATATTTTCGGACTGTCCATCGTAGTGATGATGCGCGCGCTGCGGCCGCTCAGGAGTTTGTCCCAGAACTGGGAATCGGGGCGGTATTTGAAGGCCATACCTGGCAGGAACAGCCGATCGAAAAAGCCTTTGAGCAGGGCAGGCGCCACACCCCACCAGGTAGGAAATACCAGTACGAGGTGTTCGGCCCAGAGGATTTGCTGCCAGGCGGCTTGTAAATCGGGTTCCAGTTCTTGCCGCTGCTGGTATCCTTCCCGCAGGATGGGATCGAAGGTTAGTTTGCCGAGTTCGAGCAACTGCACGTCGTGGCCGGCTTCAGAAGCAGATTTTACGTAATGTTGGGCGAGGGCATGGTTGAAAGAAGATGCAGAAGGGTGACCGAGGATGACGAGAATTTTTTTCATGAAATCGATTGCCTGTTTGTGAGGAAGCAAAAGTACCCGCCTCGGCAGACGGCAAAAGAGAATAGCCCTGAACGGCAGTTTTCGGCAGTTGTAGTGTACGGAAAAGCAGTTGAATAGAAAGGACGCCATTGTATTCAGGGCAACGCACACCCTCAATACCCATACAAATTCAACAACTTTTCCACCATGATAAACAATTGTTTTTGTTTGAGTTCCGAGGAATAGGCATATCCCTGGGAAGTGAATAGTCGTTCGTGCGTTTTGCTGCCCGACTGATTTTTCCGGCGCAGGTGTTCCAGTTTGTTGTGCAGAATAATCAGGATTTGCAGCAGGCAGGCTTTGTACAACCTTCTCAGATTGGAATGGGTCGTTTCGTTGTCGATCAGCAGCCCGGGGTATTTGGCCAGAATTTGTTTCAGGTCTGCCCCATAGTCCAGTTCATTGTTGTATATTTTGTGCAATTGGGTTTTAATGTGATAGTACAGGTTTTGGTAAAAATCATCGATCTTGTTTTTGATGTTGTCATCGTCGCCCAGCAGTTTGCCAAAATCCCTGAGCAGATACCAGAACACGACGTGGAGAGAGGCCGTGGGCCATTTTTGTTTGGTACTGTTGCGTTCTCTACGGGCCGAGGTGCCGATGGATTCAGGCGTCAGGGTACCTGCGAATTTCGAATCCATGGAGGTGGTGATGATCTGAATGAAAAGGTTGTCGTAGAAATCTTCGTTTTTCAGACTCTTCAGGGTGTTCGAACTTTCCAGGAAATTCGACACGATGGTTTCCGATACCTTTTTGTTTTTCAGGGTAATCAGCATTTCGATAATGACGGTAGCCAGCGATAGTTCCTTGATGTCTGTCCAGTCCTGGATGTCATTGATCGCATCTTTGTGCGACATATGGCCTTCCGGAACGCTCTGTTCCTGACGGCGAGGTTGTTCGTTGCTGATGCTTTGAAATTTGATCACCGAAGCATTGGTGTGATCTGTTCTGCCGTCGGCGGTCAATTCTTCTTTCCATTCGGCTGTGACAGTGAGCAGGAAATTGCTCATAAAAGACGAATTCCCCCCCGGGTGGCCCAAGTCCTGATCCTTGATGGGGTGAAATCCGGTCATCATATCTTTCCACAGCCCAACGGTGTTGCTGTCGTCGTCGTTTCGGTTATCGCCCAGTTTTTTATCCACGAATCTGGAACTGGATTTTTTAACCATACCTGCCGAGGTCAGGGTCAGCACGGAAGTGCCCGGGTCGTCGGCAAATACGCTGGCATACCTCGACGACCATCGGTTGTCCAATTGAGGCCCATCGGCCAGGAGTGTGATGAGCAGGGTAGGCCCGATGCCGCGGATGAGTTCGGAAACGGGCTCTAGTTGTGCCAGGTCTTCACAGATCAGCGGGCAGATGGACAACCAGCCGTTGGGCGCCATGATAGAAAGCCGACGCTGACTGATTTCAATTTTTTCGTACCATCTTTTAGTGGTCGAAAACCTGCCGGCCAGGCCGTATTGTTTTATTTGGGCTTCATTGAGGCTCCACCGGTGGTGTTTTCTTTGGGAAATCAGGTACCATTTTTCGGAGAAATAAGTGGCGATGCGGAGTTCGTTGGTGGATACGTCCGTATCCGACAGGTTGAGGGGCTTGCTTTCCCGCACACCGGCCAATATGATGGGAATCAGGCAAGTGAGCAATTGTTCCCATTCTTCATTGTCGAGCGAGAGTTCGGGAAAAACGACGATATGAATCCGCTCGATTCCCTGTTCTACCTTGTATGCTTCGATCAGGGAAATGACATCGTGCGGATCGAGGCGTTTTTTGGCAACACCTTCATATTTGAAATAATTGACCGATTTAAAACTTTCGGTTTCTCGCAGGAAAAAAGTGTTGGGAATGGAATTGGGCCAGCAAATGGACAGGATATTGATGGTGTTTTCCTGATAATTGATCCACGGAATCATGCGCCAGATCACTTCCACTTCTGTGGAATGGCAAGTGAGGTGGTGCGAAAACGAGCGGACGGTGAGGCCGGTTTGCGGCGTGCGCATTTTGGGCAAAACCGTACAAATCTGCTTGTCGAAGGTGGAAAGCGAGCCGCTCGAAATAAGAAGTGTATTGGCGACACAGTTGAAAAACGACGTTTCATCGCTGAACGCGCCGCTCAGGCCCAGGCCTGTACATACCTCGTCGCACACGGCATGTACAAAAAGGATGGAGTTGATGAATGGAGTCAGGTCATGGGTAAGATCTGAAATATTTTCCTGGTTGGCGAGCCTTAGTTCATTGAAAGTCAGTGATTTAAGTTGCGAGCAGATCGTGTCGAGGTGGGTATCGAGCCGGTTTATCTGATGCAGGCGGTGCTCGTTTTCTTTGGGGAAAATTCGTTGAATGTTTTCCATGAGTTCGGCCTCGGAATCCATTTCGAAAACATCTTTCAGTCCGAATCTTGCAAACAGGCGGGCTGTAATGTTCCTTTTCCATATTTGCGCTTCGATTTCCACTATTCTTTGCCACAGGCTGCCGTCGCCCTCAAATGATTGGAGCCATTTTTCGTGGAGAACCGCTCTGTAACAGCCGGTTTTTTTCATGATGTCAGTGGTGACAGCAAAAGTATTGGGCGGCCAGTTTTTCCAATTGGATATGTCTTCCCCAAACCCAAAAACCTGGCTGAGGTACTGATAAATGGTAAGTTGCTCCATGGTTATAATACGAATGCTATAAAGTAAATAAAACTACATGTTTTTCGGCTTGACAAACATAGCGAATTATATTGATGAAGGCAACAACAAGGGAAATACGATGCAGAAGGAGAGATGAGTTATGAGTTAGGAGTTATGAGTTATACTCACGTTGCTTTTGGCATCTTTTATAGAGTAGCCGATAGCAACGTGAGTATAACTCATAACTCATAACTCATAACTCACAACTGTATCCGGTTCACCAAATTCTCCACCACATATCGCTGCATATTCAAATGCACCTCTTCTACCCGGGCTTCCAGTTTTTTGGATAAAATCACCACCACGAGGCTGAGGGCAATGGCCAGCATGGTAGCAAAAAAGGCCATACCCATGTGGTCGACAAGCGTTTCGATATCCGAAGCGGACAGCGAGACAGCGCCCGAGGCTACTGCACTTTTATCGGCATTGGTTGCCATAGGGGCCGGCTGAATGCTACCCAGACTCAGGATGGCCGAGGCTAGGCCCCACACCGTGCCAAGAAACCCGAAGGTCGGGATCAGCGTCTGGCAGATACCGATCAGCCAGAATTCTTTTTCGAGGGCTTTGTACTGCATAGCGCCCACGGTTTTGGCTATTTCCAGCGCGTCGGCCGGCGAGTTGTTGGATCGGAATTTGGTAGCGGTCTGTTTGATCAGGTCGGTGAGCATACGCGGGCCCAGGTGGCGTTCGGCTTCGATGGCATCGAGTTTGATGCGCGCCACGTCTTCGGGGTATAGCACGTATTGTTCCGATTCGGGCAGCAGTTTAGCCGTGTAGGCGCCTTCTTCGTAGTCGAGGCGTTTGGAAATGGCGTACATGCTGAACAGAGCCGTGAAAAAGCCCGCGAAAGCGATCATCTGGATAAAACCGTTGGGCATTTTGCCGCCCAGGGCAAAAAAGAAGGTTTCGATGGACGAGCCCATCGGAGCAAGGTGGTAGCCAATGCTGACAACAATGGTAACAACGATGGCGGCGGCTAAACCCGCGAAAATCTGACTATTTTTAGTGGCAAACATGGTGCTTGATTTTTTAAAATGAAAGAAAAGTGCCTGGGAAAAGGAAGGGGGTTACCCCCATTTTCCGCTGCGTTTTTTGGGTGTGGAGGCAGGCGTAGTAGTCGGATCGGCCACTGGCGGAGTGTCGGGAGTCGGGGTGATTTTGTCCGAAACTTTAGCCATACGCGGGCGGAATTCCAGTCCTGAGGCCGTCACTACCAGTTGTCCGGCCAATTGCCAGTCACTCTGGCTGCCGCCAATGGCATAGCGGCCGAAAGAGTAGGTTTGGGTGCGGCCGCCGCCGGGCACGATCTTGCCATACAGCGAAAAAGGCTGGGTAGCGGCTGATTTATTGCTTTTGCGCACGCGCACCAGCACATCGTACGAGCCCGTTTGTATGTCCTTTTGATAAAAATAGTTCAGGCCTTTCTGATAGGCGAACGTGGCGTCCTGGTATTTGCTGGCGCGGCTAGGCTTCCAGGTGCGGCTGCCTTGTTGCAGCATCATTTCTACCGATTGTTTGGCCTGGTCGGCTTGTTGCAGCAGGATGACCACGGCGCCCTGGGTTTGTTTCATGAGGTCTACGCTGACGGGTTCCTGCGGCCCGGTGGGGGCAGGATGGCCCGTTTCTGCGGGTTGCGGTTGGGGCGGCGGTGCAGGCTGTACTGGCGGCACGGGTTTTTCAGCGGCGCCGAACGTGCGTTTCCACCAGGAGCCATTGTTTCCGTTGGCTGGTTTGGCGGATTGCGTAGTAGCGTCCTGTTTTTTGCCGGGCTTGTCTGCCGAAGCCGTCAGCGGCGTGGGAGGTGGCATCGGCGCTGCATTCTGAATGCGGGAGTGCAAAAAATTGAGCACGATGAACACGCCCAGCGTCCCGATTAGCACATCGAGGGCCGACACGTAGAGCGGATTGATACCGTTATTGGTCATGTTTTACAGCAGTTTGCGTGAAAAGAATCGACCGGCCGTTGTGCGGTTTGCCAACCCGGGCGGCCACTTTGGCGTTGCAGCACGAGCAGCGCTCGGCATCCGAAGGGTTGGGCTGGGCACAGTTCCAGCAGGGCAGGGTAGTGGGCGCCGGCCCCGCTGAAGGGCTTGGGCACTCGGGCAGTTTGTAATTGCAATGGCCACAGCGCGCCGATTCGGGGCGAGCCGTTTGGCCGCAGTTTGGGCAGAGCATGGGAAAAGAATTTATGGGTGTGGGGGGCGTGAGGTGTTGAGAAGTTGAGGGTTGAGAAGATGAGGAGTTGAGGGTTGAGAAGTTGAGAACGTGTCATTTCAGGCTTCGTCATTGGAATTTCAGGAGCGAAGCGGTACACTCTACGAACTCTCACCTCTCTCACTCTCTCACTCTCTCACTTCTCTCACTGCCCGATATAATGCATGTACGATAAGCCCACGAGCAGGTTGCGGTTTTTCAAGCCGTCGGGGCTCAGCAGTTTGAGGCCATGCGTGTAGCGCAGATCGAGGCCCAGTTCGCCGCGTTCCATGATCCACACGAGTCCGCCGCCGGCATTCAGGCTCAGGTCGAAGCCTTTGTACATGTCGTAGCGGCCTTTACCCATTTCGATGGTGTATTCGGAATAATCGGTGCGGGTATCGACGGCGTCGGTGGTAGCAGGAAATTCCACGGTAATTTCTTCGCGGCCTTTT
>Ga0102832_1001904_pt1 | contig 14129 bp, 11 predicted proteins | sample EBPBio282013_DNA_FD_88942 | JGI IMG/M metagenome (GOLD analysis project Ga0102832, IMG submission 88942) | Wastewater treatment Type I Accumulibacter community from EBPR Bioreactor in Madison, WI, USA - Reactor 2_5/28/2013_ DNA (Illumina Assembly) | ecosystem: Engineered > Bioreactor > EBPR >...
GCGGATGGAGGAGATCGTGGTCGAGCGCGCCGGCGACCGTCCCTGCGACGTCGCCGTGCACCACCTCGACGCGCAGGCCCGCGCCGACGCGCTCGCGGCGAAGCTCGTCTCCCGCTTGGTCGACTCGCGGGTGCTCGTGAGCGAGGTCGGCGCGGTCGTCGGCGCGCACGTGGGCCCCGGCATGGTCGCCGTCGCGCTCGCGCCGCGGGTGCCGTGACCCGCGCACTGCTGGCGTCCGTGCTCGACGCGGCGCGGTCGTCGGACTCCCTCGCGGTCGCGGTCGTGGTCATGGCCGCGGGCGCCCTGGTCGGCTATGCGATCGGAGCGATCAACCCGGCGTCGATCATCGCCCGCCTGCGCGGCACGGATCTGCGCAGCATCGGGTCGGGCAACCCCGGCGCCACCAATGCCGGCCGTGCGTTCGGCTGGAAGGTCGGCGTCCTCGTGGGCCTGCTCGACGTCCTCAAGGGCTTCGTGCCGGTCCAGCTGCTGCAGTGGCTCGGGTTCCACGACGCCGCGCTGGTCTCGGGCCTCGCCGCCGTCGTCGGGCACATCACCTCGCCGTACCTGAGGGGCCGCGGCGGCAAGGGCGTCGCGACGTCCTTCGGCGCGGTGCTGGCCGTCCAGCCGCTGTGGGCGCTGCCGGTGCTGGCCGTGTTCGGCATCGCGTTCGCCCTCACCCGCCGGATCGGGCTCGCGTCGGTGGCCGGATGCCTCGCTCTTGTGCCGACGGCCCTGCTGCTGCACTCGCCGCTGCCCGACGTGCTGTTCGCCGCGGCGCTCACCGTGCTCGTCGTCGTCCGGCACCGCCGCAACCTCCAGGCGGCCCTGAGCCGCTGACGGCCGACCCGTCGTCCCCAGGTCGGGACGGCGCGGCCGTGTCCACACCCCGTCGACGTGCGCGGCCCGTCCGGTCGGGCTGCCGGGCGAGTCTGCGCGGGTGCTGCAGCGTCCCCGGCCCGGCCCCGATGCCGTGCAACGGAGGCTGCGCACGCTGATCGAGGGCGGCGCCGACCCGGAGCCCGGCACCGAGGCGACCCGGGCGCCGTGGGTGGCGCCGCCCTCCCTGCGCCCGGTGCTCGTGGCCGTCGGCGTCACCGCGCTCGCCGCGTTCCTGCTCCTGCGCACGGTGTCGGGCGGAAGCCCGGCCCAGGTGTCGCTCGTGCCCGGCACGCCCGTGCCGCTGCCGGGCCTCTCGCGGGCGGCCGGGCCGTCCGGCGCGCCCTCGCCGAGCGCGTCCGCCGCCGACGTGGTCGTGCACGTCGTCGGCCAGGTGCGCCGGCCCGGGCTGGTCACCCTGCCCGCCGGGTCGCGGGTGGCCGACGCGATCGAGGCGGCAGGCGGGCTGCGCAAGGGCGGCAGCAGCGGCGGGCTGAACCTGGCCCGCACGCTGGTCGACGGCGAGCAGGTCGTGGTCTCGCCCGACGCGCGCGCCGAGCCCGCGCCGTCGGCCGGGGCCGGCTCGGACGGCGCGCCCGTCGACCTCAACACCGCCACGCTCGACCAGCTCGACGCGCTGCCGGGCGTGGGGCCTGTGCTCGCAGGGCGGATCCTCGACTGGCGCACCGAGCACGGGCGCTTCGCGTCGGTCGACCAGCTGCGCGAGGTCTCCGGGATCGGCGCCCGCACCTTCGACCAGCTCGCGCCGCTGGTGCGGGTATGAGACGGCTCATCGCAGCAGCCGGAGCGGCCTGGGCGGCGTCGGCGGTGACCCTGCTCGCCGTGCCCGCGCTGCCCTGGGCCGCCTGGCCGCTCCCGCCGGCGCTGGCCCTGATCGCCTGGGCCGCAGTGCTTCTCGCCGCCCGCCGCGGCCTGCAGGCCGATCACGCGGATGCCCTCGTGCTCGTCGTGGTCGTGCTGCTGGCCGCGGGCGCGGCGTCGTGGCGGCTGCTGCCGCTGGTCGACGGGCCGCTCGTGGCCGCGCAGGGGTCGTTCGTGCGCGCAGAGGCGGTGACGACGTCGGACCCGCGCGTGCGCGAGGGGCGCACGACGGGCTCCCGGCGCACCGACGACGGCCTGGTGCTCGAGGCCGACCTGCTGCGGGTGGTGATCGCCGGGGCGGCGATCGACCTCGACCTGCCGGTGCGCGTGATCACCGGGGGCGGGTCGGGCCTCGACCCCGCGCTGCTGCCGGGATCGCGCATCGCTGTGTCCGGCCGGCTGCTGCCCGCCGACCCGCGGCGCAGGCTGGCCGCGACTCTCGTCGCCGAGCGGGTCGCGCTGGTCGCGCCGGCCGGCGCGGTGCAGAGCGCGGCGGGCGAGGTGCGGCTCTCGTTGCGTGCGGCCGTGGCCGACCGGCCGCCCGACGCGCGCGGGCTCCTCCCGGGGCTGGTCGTCGGCGACACCTCGCAGGTCGCCGCGGACCTCGACGCCGCGATGAAGGCGTCGGGCCTGGCCCACCTCACCGCCGTGAGCGGCGGCAACGTGGCGATCGTGGCCGGCGTGGTGGTGGTCCTGGCCCGCCTGGTCGGGCTGCGCCGCGGCCGCACCCGCATCGTCGTGGTGGCCCTCACGGTCGCCGCGTACGTCGTGGTCGCCCGCCCCGAGCCGTCGGTCGTGCGGGCGGCCGCGATGACCGGCCTGGTGCTGCTCGCGTCGTCGTTCGACGTGCGGGCCGGGCCGGGCGCCGCACTGGCGACGTCGGTGGCCGGGCTCGTGATGCTCGACCCGTTCCTGTCGCTGTCGGTCGGCTTCGCGATGTCGGTGCTCGCCACGGCGGCGCTGGTCGTCGTCGCCGTGCGGGCCGGCCCGGGTCTGCAGGCAGGGCCGTGGCACGCGCGGCTGCGCCGGGCCGTCGTGGCCGCGTGCGGCGTGAGCGCGGCGGCGCAGCTGGCCGTGGCCCCGCTGATCGCCGGGATCGGCGGGGGAGTGCCGCTCGTCGGCGTGCCTGCCAACCTCCTCACGGCGCCCGCCGTCGCACCGGCGACCTCGCTCGGGCTGATCTCGGCGGTGGTCGGCCTCATCAGCCCCTCTCTGGCCGCGGCCGTGGCGCTGCCGGCGTCGTGGTGCGTGGGGTGGATCGCCGCCGTCGCCCGGTGGACCGCGGCACCGGGGCTCTCGCTGCCGTGGCCGTCCGGCGCCGTCGGAGCGGTGCAGCTCGCGGCCGCGCTGCTGGTGGGCGGCGCCGCCTGGGCGCTGGCCCGGCGCCACCTCGCGCCGGTCGCCCGCCTCGTGCTCGCGGCCGCCGGCTGCGCCTGCCTCGTGGCGGCCGCGCTGCCCGTGCGCATCCCGTTCGTCACGGCGTGGCCGCCCGACGGCTGGGTCATGGTGATGTGCGACGTCGGCCAGGGCGACGCCCTGGTGCTGCGCGCCGGCGACGGCGAGGCCGTCGTCGTCGACACCGGGCCCGAGCCCGACAAGGCCGACCGCTGCCTGCGCCGTCTCGGCATCCGCTCCGTGCCGCTCGTCCTGCTCACGCACTTCCACGCCGACCATGTCGAGGGGCTTCCGGGAGTGCTGCGCGGCCGGTCTGTCGGCACGGTCGTGACGTCGCCGCTCGACGACCCGCCGGGCGAGGGACGCCGGGTGGGCCGGTGGACCACCGACGCCGGCGTGCCCACCCGCGTGGCCGCGCCGGGCGACACCTGGACCGTCGGCGACGTCCGGCTCGACGTCGTCTGGCCCACGCGGATCCTGGCCGGAGTGCCGTCGCCTCCCAACGACGCGAGCGTCACGGTCGTGGGATCGGTCGGCGGCACCACGTTCGTCCTCGGCGGCGACCTCGAGACCGAGGCGCAGGACGCCCTGCTGGCCGAGCGCGCGTTCGGGCCGGTCGACGTGGTCAAGGTGCCCCATCACGGCTCGCGGTCGCAGTCGCCGGACTGGGCCGCGACCTTCCGGCCGCGGTTCGCCCTCATCGGTGTCGGCGTCGGCAACGAGTACGGCCACCCGGCCCCGGCCACTGTCGACGCCTACCGCGCGGCGGGTGCGGCCGTGGGGCGCACCGACCTCGACGGCGACCTCGCCGTCGTGCGCCACGACGACGGCACCCTCGAGCTGCTCCGCCGCGGTCCCTGATTCCCACGGCGGGCGGGGCGGCGCCCGGGCGTCGGCGGGGCGTGGCATGCTCGTCGCGACATGACGCCCCCCGCCTCCCGCAAGCCGTCGGCCGCCAAGGCCCCGGCCTCCACGTCGCCCGAGACCGACGCCGCCGGCAAGCCGGCGGTCGTGGCGATGGGCGCCGAGGACTTCCTCGCCGAGCGCGTCGTGGCCGCGGTCCTGGCCCACGCCCGTGCCGCCGATCCGTCGATCGAGCGCCGCGACGTCGACCTCGGATCCGAGTCGGGCCTCGGCGACCTCGTCGAGGCGTGCTCGCCCAACCTGTTCGGCGACGCCGCCGTCGTCGTGGCCCGGGGCGCCGAGTCGGCCGACGAGCGGGCCGTGGCCGCGCTCCTGCAGGCGGCGGAGACCGGCGACGTGCGCCTCGTCGTGCTGCACCCCGGCGGGGTGAAGGGCCGCAAGATCGCCGACCAGCTCGTCGCGGGCGGCTTCTACCTGGCGCCGTGCGAGAAGGCCAAGGGGCGGGCGATCGACGACTTCGTCGGCCGCGAGCTCAACCGGGCGAAGCGCCGCGCGACGCCGGACGCGGTCGAGACGCTGCGCGCCGCCATCGGCGACGACCTGCGCTCGCTGGCCGCGGCCTGCGCCCAGCTCGTCAGCGACGTCGAGGACGACCCCATCACCGCGGAGTCCGTGGCGCTCTACTACGACGGCGTGGCCGACGTGCCGGGCTACCTCGTCGCCGACGCCGTCGTGGGCGGCCGCGCGGTGGAGGTGCTGCGCCGCACCCGTCAGGCCCTGGCCAACGACCCCGGGGCGGGGCCGGCCCTGTCGGCCGCCGTCGCCTCCGGCGTCCGCGGCCTCGCGCGGGTGGCCTCGGCCCCGCGCGGCGCCTCCGAGGCCGACGTGGCCCGCGAGGCCGGCGTCCCCCCGTTCAAGGTGCGCAGCCTGCGGGAGGCGGCCAACCGCTGGCACCCCGCGGCGCTCGCGGCGGCGCTCGTCGAGCTCGCCCGCGCCGATGCCGCCGTCAAGGGCCGGTCGGTCCAGGGCCGCTCGATGCCCGACGAGGGCCTCGAGCGCGACCAGGGCACCTTCGCCCTCGAGCAGGCCCTGCTGCACGCCGTCCGCCACCGCAGCCGCTGACCCGATGTGGTCGTCGATTCGCGCGGCAGAGCGCGCGAAACGACTACCGGATCGGCCTGCGAACGACGACGAGGGCGCCCCCTGGCGGGGACGCCCTCGTCGGGAAGAGCGGGGATCAGGCCTTGCTGAGCGCGGCGGCCTTGCTCGCGATGGCCGACTTGCGGTTCGCGGCCTGGTTCTTGTGGATGACGCCCTTGCTGGCGGCCTTGTCGAGCGCGCGGCTGGCGGACTTGGCCAGCTCCTGCGCGGCCTCGACCTCGCCGGCGTCGGCAGCGGCGTGGAACTTGCGCACGGCGGTCTTGAGGGCCGACTTGGTCGACTTGTTGCGCAGGCGCGCAGCCTCGTTGGTGCGGTTGCGCTTGATCTGCGACTTGATGTTCGCCACGGTGCTGCCTTCTCGTCTCGTGCTCGTGCGGTCGCAGGCGCCGGCAGCGCCTGAAGAACTCGGGTGGTGCGCCCGGAACCGCCCACGGGGGAGCGTGCTCGCACGGCGCGACACGCCAGGGTACCCGCCGGGCGGGTCCGGGGCCAAATCCGGCTCCCCGCGGCGCACCCGGTGGCCGGACGCCGAGGCGCCCGGGCCCGCGACGCCGAAACCGCAGGTCAGCGCCGTGGAGGCTGCAGCCCCGCGGACGTGGGACGATGGTCCCTGCGCCCGCGCGGGCGGACCCTCGGCCCCGGGCCGACGGCGTCCCGGGGCGGCGCCCCCCGAAGTCCGTAGCGCGACCCCCGAGACCGACCCGAGGACGACCAGACCGCCGTGGCACCCAGCAGCGCCCCGCAGCCCGGATCCACCGACCCGTCGGTGATCCGGAACTTCTGCATCATCGCCCACATCGACCACGGCAAGTCCACGCTGGCCGACCGCATGCTGCAGCTCACCGGCGTCGTCGACGCCCGGCAGATGCGCGCGCAGTACCTCGACCGCATGGACATCGAGCGCGAGCGCGGCATCACGATCAAGAGCCAGGCGGTGCGGCTGCCCTACCGCACGGGCGACGCCGACTACGTCCTCAACCTCATCGACACCCCCGGCCACGTCGACTTCACCTACGAGGTCAGCCGCAGCCTCGCCGCCTGCGAGGGCGCGGTGCTGCTCGTCGACGCCGCGCAGGGGATCGAGGCCCAGACCCTGGCCAACCTCTACCTGGCGCTCGAGAACGACCTCGAGATCATCCCGGTGCTCAACAAGATCGACCTGCCCGCCGCCCAGCCCGAGAAGTACGCCGCCGAGCTCGCGCACATCATCGGCTGCGACCCCTCCACCGTGCTCAAGGTCAGCGCCAAGACCGGCGAGGGCGTCACCGAGCTGCTCGACGAGGTCGTGCGCCGGATCCCCGCTCCCGTGGGCGACGCCGCCGCTCCGGCCCGCGCGATGATCTTCGACTCGGTCTACGACACCTACCGCGGCGTCGTCACCTACGTCCGCGTCATCGACGGCAACCTCAACCCGCGCGAGCGCATCGTCATGATGTCGACCAAGGCGCACCACGAGTTGCTCGAGATCGGCGTCATCAGCCCGGAGCCGGTGCCCGGCAAGGGCCTCGGCGTCGGCGAGGTCGGCTACCTCATCACCGGGGTCAAGGACGTGCGCCAGTCCAAGGTCGGCGACACCGTGACGAACTCCGCGAAGCCGGCCACCGAGGCGCTCGGCGGCTACCGCGACCCCAAGCCGATGGTCTTCTCGGGCCTGTACCCGATCGACGGCTCGGACTACCCGCTGCTGCGCGACGCACTCGACAAGCTGCAGCTCAACGACGCCGCCCTGGTCTACGAGCCCGAGTCGTCGGTGGCGCTCGGCTTCGGCTTCCGCTGCGGCTTCCTCGGCCTGCTGCACCTCGAGATCGTGCGTGAGCGCCTCGAGCGCGAGTTCAACCTCGACCTCATCAGCACCGCGCCCAACGTCGTCTACCGCGTCGTCATGGAGGACGGCAAGGAGATCGTCGTGACCAACCCGAGCGAGTTCCCCACCGGGAAGATCGCCGAGGTCCACGAGCCCGTCGTGCGGGCGACGATCCTGGCCCCGAGCGACTACATCGGCGCGATCATGGAGCTCTGCCAGACCCGCCGCGGGGTGCTCGGCGGCATGGACTACCTCTCCGAGGACCGCGTCGAGCTGCGCTACACGCTCCCGCTCGCCGAGATCGTCTTCGACTTCTTCGACGCCCTGAAGTCCAAGACGCGCGGCTACGCCTCGCTCGACTACGAGCCCACGGGCGAGCAGGACGCCGACCTCGTCAAGGTCGACATCCTGCTGCACGGCGACCCCGTCGACGCCTTCTCGGCCATCGTCCACCGCGACAAGGCCTACGCCTACGGCGTCCAGATGGCCTCCAAGCTCAAGGAGCTCATCCCTCGGCAGCAGTTCGAGGTGCCGATCCAGGCCGCGATCGGGGCGCGCATCATCGCCCGCGAGACCATCCGCGCGATCCGCAAGGACGTGCTCGCCAAGTGCTACGGCGGCGACATCACCCGCAAGCGCAAGCTGCTCGAGAAGCAGAAGGAAGGCAAGAAGCGGATGAAGATGGTGGGCCGGGTCGAGGTCCCCCAGGAGGCCTTCATCGCGGCGCTCTCCACCGAGGACTCCGCCGCCGCCAAGCCCAAGTAGGCGCAGGACGGCCGTTGCGAGACGCGTCCGGATCGTTTATGGCCCGCAGGTGACTCGCCGGTAACAACCTCTGGTCTCCGGGGCGTCCAGCGGGCAGAGTGGGGCCCGTCGAACCCACAGGCCGACGGGACCCCCTCCGGTGGGGGCCCTCGCCGACCCCACGGAGGGACCCCCGTGTCCGAGACCACCACCCCTGCCGCCCCCAGCGCCGGTCGCACCACCACCGGCCCCGAGTCGATGCCGGAGCCCGCGTCGTCGCTGGGCCGGCTGTTCTACGACCGCGTTGCGGCCGACCCCGCCCGCGAGGCCTTCCGCGCCCCCACCGCCGGCGGCGGCTGGGAGTCGTGGAGCTGGGGCCGCAGCGGCGAGCGCGTCACCGAGCTCGCGGCCGGCCTGCTTGCCCTGGGCCTGCAGCCCGAGGACCGCGTCGCGCTCGCGAGCAACACCCGCCTCGAGTGGATCTTCTTCGACCTCGCCACGATGGCGGCAGGCGGCGCCACGACGACGGTGTACCCGTCGACCAACGCCGAGGACGTCGCGTTCATCCTCAGCGACTCCGGCTCGCGCTTCGTCGTCGCCGAGGACGGCAAGCAGCTCGCGAAGCTGGTCGACCAGCGCGAGTCGATCCCCGCGGTCGAGAAGGTCGTGCTCATCGACACCGCTGACGTCGACCTGTCGGCGCGCACCGACGAGTGGGTCATCACCAGCGACGACCTCGCCGGCCGCGGCCGGGCGCTGCTGGCCCAGGACCCGCAGGCGGTGGAGAAGGCGGTCGACGCCGTCAAGCCCGAGCACCTCGCCACGCTGATCTACACCTCCGGCACGACCGGCCGCCCCAAGGGCGTCGTCCTGCCGCAGAGCTGCTGGACCTACGAGGCCGCCTCGATCGAGGGCCTCGGCCTGCTGCGCCCCGACCAGCTGCAGTTCCTGTGGCTGCCGCTGTCGCACTCGTTCGGCAAGGTGCTGCTGTCCGCGCAGCTGCAGATCGGCTTCACCAGCGCGGTCGACGGCCGCGTCGACAAGATCGTCGAGAACCTCGCGGTCGTGAAGCCCAACTTCATGGCCGGCGCCCCGCGCATCTTCGAGAAGGTGTACGCGCGCATCATCTCGATGCAGCAGGCCGAGGGCGGCGCCAAGGAGAAGATCTTCAACTGGGCCGTGGGCGTGGGCAAGCAGCACGTCGCGGCGCAGAAGAACGGCGGCTCCAACGCCGTCCTGAACGTCCAGCACGCGCTCGCCGACAAGCTGGTCTTCTCCAAGGTCAAGGCCCGCCTCGGCGGCAACATCGAGTACCTGGTCTCCGGCTCCGCGGCGCTGTCCAAGGACGTCGGCGAGTGGTTCGAGGCCGTCGGCCTGCCGATCCTCGAGGGCTACGGCCTCACCGAGACCTCGGCCGGCTCCTGCGTGAACCGCCCGGGCCACAACCGAGTCGGCTCGGTCGGCCTCCCGTTCCCCGGCACGGTTGTGCGCATCGCCGACGACGGCGAGATCATGATCAAGGGCGGCGGCGTGATGCGGGAGTACTGGAACCTCCCCGACCAGACCGCCGAGGTCTTCCCCGGCGGCGACGGCTGGTTCGCTACGGGCGACATCGGCGAGATCGACGACGACGGCTACCTGCGGATCACCGACCGCAAGAAGGACCTCATCAAGACCTCGGGCGGCAAGTACATCGCCCCGAGCCTCATCGAGGCCCGCTTCAAGGCGCTCTGCCCGCTGCTGGCCAACGTCATCGTCCACGCCAACAACCGCAACTACGCCACCGCGCTGGTCACCCTCGACCCCGACGTCTGCGGCGACTTCGCCAAGAACGAGGGCATCGAGGGCGGCATGGATGCCTGGGCCAAGGACCCCAAGGTCGAGAAGACTGTCCGCGACGCGATGGAGGAGCTCAACAAGGGGCTCAACCGCTGGGAGACGATCAAGGACGTGCGGATCCTCGAGCGCGACCTGTCCATCGACGACGGCGAGCTCACGCCGTCGCTGAAGATCAAGCGCAAGGTCGTCGAGACCCGCTACGCCGCGGTGCTCGACGCGATGTACCCCGGCGGCTGAGCCACCAGCAGCTGCATCAGCGGGGCCCCCGGTCGCGGCGACCGGGGGCCCCGCTGCGTCACGTACCCTCGGCGGGTGCCGTCGCTGCCGCCCGAGGGGGATCCCGCGCCCGACGACGGCGCCCTGCCGTCGTCGGCTCTCGAGGGCCTCGGTTCGCGGCCGTTCGGCGTCTACGTCCACGTGCCGTTCTGCTCGACCCGCTGCGGCTACTGCGACTTCAACACCTACACCGCCGAGGAGCTCGGCTCCGGCGCGAGCCGCTCGACCTATGCCGACCAGGCGGTGGCCGAGGTGCGGCTCGCCCGCCGGGTGCTCGGCGACGTCGACCTGCCGGTATCGACCGTGTTCGTCGGCGGCGGCACCCCCACCCTGCTGCCGCCCGGCGACCTCGGCCGGATCCTCGCCGCGGTGCGCGACGAGTTCGGGCTCGTCGACGGGGCCGAGGTGACCACGGAGGCCAACCCCGACTCCGTGACGCCGGCGTCGCTCGCCGCGCTGCGCGAGGACGGCTTCACGCGGATGAGCTTCGGCCTGCAGAGCACGGCGCCGCACGTGCTGGCGGTGCTCGACCGCACGCACACGCCGGGCCGCGCGGTGGCCGCCGTCGACGAGGCGCGCGCCGCGGGCTTCGAGCACGTCAACGTCGACCTCATCTACGCCACGCCGGGGGAGACCGAGTCGGACTACGCTGCCTCGCTCGACGCCGCCGTCGCGTCCGGCGCCGACCACGTCTCGGCCTACTCGCTCATCGTCGAGGACGGCACCCGGCTCGCCGCCCGGGTGCGGCGCGGCGAGATCCCCGACGTCGACGACGACGTCGCCGCCGACCGCTACGTGCAGGCCGACGAGGCGCTCACCGCCGCCGGCTTCGCCTGGTACGAGGTGAGCAACTGGGCGCGGCCCGGCGGCGAGTGCCGGCACAATCTCGGCTACTGGCGCGGCGACGACTGGTGGGGCATCGGCCCGGGCGCGCACTCGCACGTGGGCGGGGTGCGCTGGTGGAACGTGCGCCACCCGGCCGCGTACGCGCGACGCATCGCGGCCGGGCTGAGCCCGGCGCAGGCGCGCGAGGTCCTCGACCCCGACGACGTCCGGGTCGAGCACGTGCTGCTGCGCGTGCGGCTGTCCGAGGGCCTGCCGCTCGACCTGCTCGACCGCGCCGGCCGCGCGGTGGCCGGGCGTGCGGCGTCCGAGGGGCTCGCCGACTCTGCCGCGCTGGGCGAAGGACGGCTTGTGCTCACCCGCCAGGGCCGCCTGCTCGCCGACGCCCTCGTCCGCGACCTGCTCGGCTGACCCCGCACGCGACGAGGCCCGCCCCGCTGGTGCGGGACGGGCCTCGACCGGTGGAGCGGGGTGCTACCTCACCAGGCGGATGTTGACCGGGTAGCGGTAGTCCTCGCCGCCGAAGGACTTGATGGCGGCGATGATCGCCAGCACCAGCCCACCGATGCCGACGACCGCGAGGATCACGATCCCGATGATCAACGGGATCGTGATCACGCCGACGATCCCGGCGATGAGCACGGTGATGTGGAAGTTGAGCGCCTCCGCCGACTGGCTGCGCACGAACGCCGACGTGGTGCCCAGCGTCAGCATGATGATCAGCGGGGCGATGAGGGCCAGGACGAAGTAGCTCAGGTGGCTGAGCATCGCCCAGAGCCGCTCGTCGTTGGCCGACATCGGCTGAGGCTGGCCGGGCCCTTGGCCCGGGATGCCCGGAGGCGGAGGTGCCGCGGGCGGCGGAAGCTGCTCGCTCATGTCAGGCCGCGACTGCCTGGCTGGTGAACACCTTGTAGGTGTACGCCGTCGCGATGATCACGACCGGCACGGCCACGAGCAGGCCGATGCCGCAGAGGAGGCTGCCGACGAAGTACGCCAGGACGCTCGCCAGGTAGAACAGGACCAGGTCGCCGAGATTGTCCTTCACCAGCGCGAACGACGACTTGATCGCCTGCACCGGCTCCTCGTCCTTGTCGATGACGAAGAAGAAGGTGAACGCGAGGAAGAACGACACGATGAGCGCGCCGATGCCGCAGAACAGGTAGCCGATCGAAGTCGCGATGGCGACGAGGATGGCAGCGACGATGATCTTGCCCAGCTTGTCGGTCGACAGGATCGTGCTCGACTCGATCTTGCGGCCCTCGGTGATGGCCAGCGCGGCGCGAGTGACCGCGGCCTGGATGAAGCCGAAGACCGTGTAGTAGACGAGGAAGCCGAGCGCCCCGAGGATGAGCGACAGGAAGAAGCTCGTTCCGCCGGTCGTCGAGATGACGCCGGTCTCGGGGTTGATCGTCACGGACGGGTCGCTGGTGAGCGCAGCGCCGATGGCGCCCACGATGAAGAACCAGATGATCGAGATGACGAAGCCGATGAGGAACAGGATCAGCATCGCGATCAGGATCGGGCCGAGGTACTGCTGGAACTTCGCCCAGCCGTAGGAGAACGCGTTGCCGACCGACCACGGGCCGTCGACGGGGTTGGCGGCGTGCGCCGCGGGCGGCGGCACCGGTGCCGCCGAAGCGGGCGGCGGCGGGGGCGGCGTGCTGTCGGCAGGGGCCGGGGGCGGGGGCGGCGGGGGAGGAGTCGAGCCGGCCGGCTCGCCCTCGGGGACGCCGCCCGGGATCGGGTCGGTCGGGTTCTGGTCGGACACGGGGGTTCCCTCCTAGGACGCGCGGCCGGCTGCCGGTCGCGCACAGTGCGCCTCGACGGTAGCGAGATCACACTCCGTGGTGGGGGATCTTGGCCTCGGCCGTTCGGAGGGTCGTACGCCGCACAGGTCACGGTTCCGGGCCCGCATCACCCGCCCGGTCGACGCAGCGTCACCCCGCGGCCGCGCAGCGCTGCCCCGCGCCCGGTCCGGGCGGCGGTCAGTCGAGCGCCGTCACCTCGTCGATGAGCTGCTCCACGCGGCCGAGAAGGGACGGCTCGAGGTCGGCGTAGGAGCGGACGTGGCCCAGGATCCAGCGCCATCCGTCGGCGACGTCGGCCTGCGTCGCATGGGGGCGCCCGAGGGCGGCGAGCACGCCCTCCTTCCACGGCCGGCCCTTCGGCACGACCGGCCACGCGTCGATCCCGAGCGCCTGCGGGCGCACGGCCTGCCAGACGTCGACGTAGGGGTGGCCGAGGACGATGACGTACGGCGCGAACGCGCGGCGCGCCTCGTCGGCGATGCGCGACTCCTTCGAGCCGGGCACGAGGTGGTCGAGCAGCACACCGACCTTGCGGCCCGGCCCCGGCCCGAACTCCCGCAGCGCGCCGACGAGGTCGTCGGCCCCGTGCAGCGGCTCGACGACGACGCCCTCGACGCGCAGGTCGTGGCCCCACACCTTCTCGACGAGCTCGGCGTCGTGGAGACCCTCGACCCAGATCCGCGACCCGAGCGCCACGCGGGCGCGGTGGTCCTGCACGCGGATCGAGCCGGACGCCGACCGCTGCGGTGCCGTGGGCGCGGCGACGACGGGCCGCTGCAGCGTCACGGTCTCGCCGTCGAGCAGGAAGGCGGCGGGCCGCAGGACGAACGGCCGGCGCACGCCGTTGCGGTCCTCGAGGACCACGGCCCAGCCCTCGGTGGTCTTGTCGAACCCGACGACGGCTCCGCACCAGCCGGAATCGGCGCACTCGACGACGAGGCCGGGCTCGGCGTCGACGGTGGCGACCGTGCGCCGGCGCGAGGCATAGGGGTCGTGCGACAGCACGTCGCGGCCGTAGCGGTCGTGGCTCATGCGGCGTCCTCGTGGGGTCCGGCGACCGATGCGGCGTCCTCGGCCTCGGCCTGCTGCCAGCGCCGGTGCAGGACGACGACGCCCCACACCGCGACGCCGAGCAGCAGCAGCCAGGTGAGCGACCCCTGCAGGTGCACCTGCTGGTCGGTGGGCGAAGGGATGCGCTCCTCCTCGAGCAGCGCCAGCTGCCAGTCCTGCACCGTCGCGAACCACACGACGAGCGCCGCGAACGTGCCCGAGGCGTTCCACAGCCCGTGCAGCAGGGACATCGCGACGTACGTGAGCGAGAGCTCCTTGGTGATGCGGAAGCGGCCCGTGCCGGCGGCGGAGGCGAACAGCGCGCCGCCCAGCACCGCGGTCCAGAGCCCGTGGCCCACCGGCGCGAGCACCGCGCGCAGCACCTCGGTCTCGATGAGGGCCCGGAGGTCGTAGCCGTCCGTGGTGACGACGGCGTTGAGCGCGTAGCCGGCGGTCTCGAACGCCGCGAAGCCGAAGCCGACCGCCGCACCGAGCACCATGCCGTCGCGGCGGGTCTTCACGACGAGGTCGCGCGCCACCCACCACAGCGCCGCGAGCTTCGCAGCCTCCTCGAGGAAGCCGAT
>Ga0102832_1001906_pt1 | contig 14120 bp, 3 predicted proteins | sample EBPBio282013_DNA_FD_88942 | JGI IMG/M metagenome (GOLD analysis project Ga0102832, IMG submission 88942) | Wastewater treatment Type I Accumulibacter community from EBPR Bioreactor in Madison, WI, USA - Reactor 2_5/28/2013_ DNA (Illumina Assembly) | ecosystem: Engineered > Bioreactor > EBPR >...
GTGGCTGCAAAATCGAAGCTCGTCAGATCCCGTCGGCGGCGCATGTGGAGACCGCCAAGAAGGCTCTGGCAAGGGGAGTTGGAACGCCGTGCGCAGGCCGACCGGAGGCGTGATCGATGAAATGCGCGGCTGGGTGTGCCTCAAGATGACGCAACCCCCGCGCCTGGGCTATCGTTGGCGGTCGCGGGCGTATGGCGCAGTGGTAGCGCGCTTCGTTCACACCGAAGAGGTCACTGGTTCGAACCCAGTTACGCCCACCGCCGAGACCGGGGACGCGCCCGGAGTCCGGCCACTGCCCATCGCCTCCATCCGGATGGCTCGCTGAACTGCGAGTCATGGGCAACGGAATTGGTGCCGCACCTCTAAATCGGTAGAGTGATCACGGAGTGGGTTGCACGGCGGCTCACTCCTGTTATATGCGCGGGCGGTGAATTCGCACGGGCGCCGTGAGTGCACCGGGAGCACCTCACGGCGGTGACGAGTCCGGGCTCCGCGCGAACCGCTGCAAAAAGGGGACCATAGTGAAGCGCGTACGACCGGTGCGAGCAATCTCCAGCCGACGCTTCTCGCGACCGGGTCGGATCACCGCTCTCGTCGCAGCCGCCGCTCTGATGGCCACCGGTCTGGTGGTGGTCAACACCCAGACCGCGACCGCCGCCGGGCTGGCTCCCGCGGTGGCGGTGACGGAACCCAGCAGCTACATCGCGGGCGAGGATCTTTCGCTCGGCCTCACCTTCACCGGGACGACAGGTGCCGGCGCACAGTACAACCTGAGCGCCGGCGTCGTGCTCCCGGAAGACGTGACGGTGGTGAACAGCGGCTCCCTGGGCACCCCGACGGTCTATGCGGCGGGTACCGTGCTCCCCGGCGTGATCGCGAGCGGCACGACGCCGAACACCTGCGCCGGGCTGGGCCTGGAGAATGCGCCGAGCCCCGCGGGTGCGTGCCAGGTGCCGGATGGAAAGCAGTACCTCGTCTTCCAGAACATCTCCGACCTCCCCGAGGGGGCCTCGGTCAGTCACACCCTGACCCTGCGGCCCAAGGCCGACACCTTCCCGGTCGGCTCGCAGTTCCCCTACCAGGTGAATGCCTACACCAACAGCAACGAGCGTTTCCTCCCGGTGTTCCCGGGCAGCACCGGTCTGAGCACGCCGGACGCCCTCGCGGGTTCATCCAACGCCGGCGTCGTGAACGACTCCGTCCTGGTCAACGCGCTCCGCGTGGAGAAGAGCGAGCCCAGCCCGGAGGGCGAACTGCTCCGGGGCGTCCACGACAACACCACCACCTACACCATCCGGGTGTGGCATACCGGTGAGGGAGACATCGACGATGTCGTCGTCACCGACCTGATCCCGGCCGGGCTGGAGTACCTGGGTCTCGGTGGAGTCGGCAACACCACAAAAACAAACGGGAACCGTGCCGGCGCGGACAGCGTCGAGTACGACGGCGCCGCGCGCCTGGACGCCACCCCGGCACCCGCCGACAGCACATGGGCGGGCGCCACCGATCCGTCGCGCAACGCCAACGTCGGCGAGACCGTCGAGACGGTCACGCAGGGCGGCGCTGTCTACACCAAGGTCACCTGGAACATCGGTGAGCTGCTGGCCTCCGGCCTGGCCACCTACAGCATCCTCGATCCGAAGCAGCAGGACTACGCCGACTCCGCCGGCGAGCCGGGCTTCTTCGAGATCCGCTACCGGGCAGCCGTCCCGCTGTTCGAGAACACCACGGACTTCGGCTACACCGCCGACGTGGACGGGCAGCAGACCGCCAACCTCGACAACAACCGCGGCGCATCGACCCGGCACGGCGCGGACAGCGCAGACGGCGACGCCAAGACGTACACCAACCGCGCGGAAGCCTCCGGCCGCTACGACGGTGCCGCCGTCAGCGACGACGACACCGAGTCGGTGGACGCGGTGGACGTCCGGCTGCTGAAGTCGGTGGACACCGGCTCGGACGACGGGTTGTTCCAGCAGGGGTCGACCGCCCGCTACACCCTGAACATCGCGACCAGCGAGTACGTCAGCGCCGAACTGGGCGCGACCCGGCCCGACCGGCTCGTCGACGACATGGCCGACGGGCTCTGCCCGGTCTTCCCGGCGGGGGTCGCGGTGACCCCCGGCGTGAGCGGGGCGGGCGTGGGGATCCCACAACTGGTGCTCGGCAATCCGAACGTCGCGGTCGGCCCGCACCTGACGGTCGCGCAGTGGAACGACGCGCTGGAGGACGCCGGGGTCAGCCCCGACTGCTTCTTCACGTCACCGAAGGCAACGGCGGGCGATGCCCTGGAGGGGGCCACCCTCACCGGGATCGCGTTCGACCAGGCGACCGGAGGCTTCTTCCTCGACCTGGCGCTCGAAGCGGCGCTTCCCGCCGGCGATTCGGCGGGCCACGAGGTGCGCTACTCGGTGGCGCAGAACTCGAACTACATCACCAACGACGCCGGTGCGACGACCTCGGGCGACAGCTTCACCAACGACGCCGAGATCTTCGCCACCACGCATCCCATCCCTCCGGTGGACGGCCTCGAGAACAGCGGCGGCACCAGCGCCGGAGGCGAGGGGTCGGCGTGGGACGACTCCGAAGCGACCATCGGTTCCGAGCTCACCAGCCTCGACAAGCAGGTGCTCCCGCGTGAGGAGGGCGTGCCCGCTCCGGAGGACGTGGCGGACGCGACCGGCTGGGTGGATGTCGCGGAGACACCGTTCGCGCTCGGAGACCAGGTCTGGTACCGGATCCGGGTCACGCCGCCCTCGGGCGTCGATGTGCGCAACCCGAGGCTCACCGACTTCCTGCCCCAGGGGGTCACGTTCGACCCGACCCTGAACGCAAACGGCCGCCCGGAGGACATGTGGATCGTGCCGTCCGCGACGCAGGGGCTGGGCACCTGCCATCCCGCGGACGTCGTTGAGTGGCTGGAGACCTTCGTCCCCGCGCCGACGGTGAACGGCAACGTGCTGAACTTCAACCTGGGCTCGAACAACTGCGGCCTGGGATCCGCTCGCTTCCTGCCGCTGAAGACCACCCTGGAGATCTACCTCAAGGTGACGGTCACCGACCTCTCCGCCTTCGGCAAGGTCGACCTCGCGCAGAACCTGGCGAAGTACCAGCAACAGAACGTCGACGGTGAGATCTTCTTCCTGCGCGACCAGGCCGAGGTCTCCATCGACCAGACCGCGCGGCTCACCAAGGGCATCCGCAGCAACACCTACGAGAATCCGGCCACCGGCGGGGCGATGTACCCCGGTGTGAACGGCTTCGAGTCCGACGTGGACGGCCAGACGGCGGTCCAGCAGGACGAGGTGACGTTCCGGCTGGACGTGCGGGCGCCTCGCACCAACACCAGCGACTACGTCCTCGTGGATGTGCTGCCCGCCGGCATCAAGAAGGCGGACATCAAGGCCGGCTCCTTCACCGCCGCCCTGGTGGCTGACGGAGCAGAGACGGCGATCGCCGGAGCCGGGTTCTCGGCAACCGTGCTCGATCCCACCGACGCCGGCTACGCGGCCCTGAACCTGAAGCCGGCCTTCCAAGGCCGTTCGGTGATCGTGTGGGAGGTGTCGGAGACAGTTCCGGCGTCGACCCTGGAAGACACCCCGAACGAAGGGGATCCGGCGGTGATCCGGGGCCTCACGCTGGGCTACACCGTCGTCGTTCCGGCGGGCGGGGGCAGCGGCGGGGATCCCGCCGAGCTCGGCAAGAGCTACGTCAACGATGCCTCGGTCACCGAATTCGCCTACGACAACAACGCCGGCAGCAAGGCCGCGACCATCGTCAAGGGCGACCAGACCGTGGTGGAGCCGCGGACGCCGGGTGCCGGCGAGTTCGTCTTCGAGGATCTCGACAACGACACCAGCGACCCCTCCGGGATCAACGTCCCGCTCACGACCGGTTCGAAGATCCTGGTCTCGACCGAGGTCGGTCCGAACACCGGGGCCGGGCCGGACGGCGCGACCGGCGAGCACAACCTCGGCACCAACAACAACGGCCAGCAGATCGTGCAGGGGGAGTACGCCACCTTCCGCTACGCGGTGACCATCCCGGCCCACACCACCGTCCGCAACGCCGTCCTCGCCGACGACGGGGTGTTCCGCTATGGCGCGAACTCCGTGGCCTACCAGTTCGTGCCGGGCGAGCAGTCGGACTTCCGCGTCCTCGACGCGAGTGGGGATCCGGTCTCCGGCTTCGACTGGACCGGCTTCACCCGCGACACCGCCACCGGCAAGCTCACCTTCCCGGCCAGCTACACCAATGGCACCGCCAACCCGCAGACCTTCACCGTCGACATCACGGTGTGGACGAAGGATCGCGACCGGAACAACCCGGCACCGGTGCCGGATCTGGCCAACAACACGACCCTGACCAACACCGCCCGGTTCAGCTGGACCAACCCGAACAACCCGACCGGCCCGAAGTTGGAGGTCAGCGACACCGCGCAGGCCGTCTACGTCGAACCGGCGCCGACCCTCACCAAGGCGGCGTCGAAGACCACCGGCGTGAGCGCGGGTGAGACCATCACCTACACCCTGACGGCGAACAACACCGGCAGCCGGCCGACCTCCTTCGACACCGTCGTCCGCGACTGCGTGCCAGCGGGGCTCACCGCCGTGTCGCTCAACACCCCGAGCCAGGGCAGCGCCACCGCAACCCCGAACAACTGCCGGGTCGTCGCGGGCGCGATTGAGCCGGGCACGGGTGCGGCCTACACCGGCACCCTCATCGTGTGGACGGTGGGCGACATCAACGCGTCCTCGTCGAAGACGCTCACCTACACCGCCACGGTGGCGGAGAATGCCGGCGCGTCGGCCGTCTACCGCAACGACGCCGACCTGACCGGCTACACGCTGCCCACGGGTGGCGCCCTCGGCGATACCACCGGACGCCGCGGGATCCGCACCGCGACCGCCAACCAGCAGATCACGCTGCAGAACGCGACCATCCAGAAGACGGTCAACCCGACTTCCGCTCCGGTCGGTGCCGAGGTCGAGTACACGGTCGTGACCACGCTGCCGAGGAACCTCAACTTCTACAACGTCTCGCTCACCGACACGTTGCCGGTCGGGGTGACCTACGTCACGGGCAGCGCGGTGATCACGACCGGCCCCGACGGGGCCACCGGGTTCCCGGCGATTCCCAACGAGCCGTCGGTCTCGGGCCGGAACCTGACCTGGATCGCGCAGTCGGCCAGCACGGACATCCCGAGCTACACGGCCGATCGGACGATCACGATCACCTTCAAGGCGCTGATCACGCCGACCATCGGCGCGTCGACCGCGTCGGTGGTGAACAGCGCGTCGTTCGCGTGGGACTCGGCCGAGACCGGCGGCACCCGCACGCCCAGGAGCTCGACCGCTACGACGACCATCCTGAACCCTGTGCTGAGCGTGGTGAAGAAGGTCGACGGCGTGGACGCGAAGTCGTTCAACCCCGACGGCACCTTCACCTACACGGTGACCGTGACGAACACCGGCAACACCCCGGCGCACAACGTCGACCTCCAGGACGCGGTGCCCTCGAACGTGATCGTCACCGGGACCGTCCCGAACGGCGGCACGCTGGCGGGCAACGATCCGATCACCGGCGGTGGAACGATCACCTGGAGTGATCTCGGGCCGATCTCCAACGTGGCGGGGAGCAACACGCTGACCCTCAGCTACACGGCGAGGTTCGCGGACTCGGAGTACCTGAACGCCACTCCGCGGGTGAACACCGCCCAGGTCACGCGGTACGAGTCCTTCGGCACCGGCGGCCGGGTCTACGTGCCTGGTCAGAACGGCGTCCCGGCAGCCCAGGACACCGCTTCGGTGACCCCGCTGTTCCCGCACGTGGTGCCCACCAAGTCGGTGACCAGCCCGGTCGACGGTGAGGACTACGGCATCGCCCTGGTCGGGGAGGCGTTCAACTGGACGCTCACGATCGCCAACACCGGCGGCGGGATCGCCCAGGATGTCGGCGTCGTCGACACCCTTCCGGTGAACTGGGAGTACGAGGCAGGCTCGGCCAAGATCGCCGGTGTTCCACTGGCGGACCCGACCGTGACCGGCACGCCGCAGACGTTGACCTGGAGTGCCGCGCAGCTGCGGGCGGCCGGGGTGACACCGCTGGCCGCTTCCGGCTCCTTCGCCATCACCTTCGACGCGACGCCGACCGCCGACGCGCGCACCACGCCGGGCACGGGCATCGAGGTCAACGCGCACACCAACACGGTGAGCGTGACGGCGACCGACACCCAGAACAACGATCACAACGCGGACGGCGACTACACCGGCGATGACGACACCGCCACGGCGTACATCGCCGAGGCCGATCTGAAGCTGGTCAAGGACGCCATCGGCGGCGTGGCGGCGGGCGCTACGCACCCCAGGCTGCAGGGTCTGGACGCCGGCACCTGGGTGCCCGGCCAGGGTGTGGTGGCCGGCCAGTACGCCCAGCCCCAGTGGCGGATCACCGTGACGAACCATGGGCCGGACGCCAGCGAGGGCCCGTTCGCGTTCACGGACACCATGACCCTGCCGGCCGGCGTCACTACCGGGCTGTGGTCAGCCCGCTACTACGCCAGCCCGGCTGACACCACCGGTGTCGACCTGGGAACCCACTCGGGGACGTCCTTCACGGTTGGCGACAACACCACCCGTCTCAAGGCCGACGGCAGCGACCGCATCGTGCTCACCGCCAATGTAACCATCGGTGCGGCGGCAACGGCGACCGCCGGGCAGTTGACGAACCTCGCGACGGTCGAGGGGCAGACCTACGAGCGGCCCGATCACAAGGTCTCGCCGCACCCGAACCCCAACGAGGACGACGCGTCGAAGACGCTGACTCCGGTCGCCGATCTGGCGGTCGAGAAGGTCGTGAACACGGCCCCGGCTGACGTGAAGGTGGGCTCCCCGATCACCTGGGGTATCACGGTCACCAATCTCGGACCGTCGGTGTCGGTGGCTTCGGTCAGCCAGCCGATCACGATCACCGACACGGTTCCGGCAGGCGTGAGCGGCGTGACCGCGAGCAGCAACGCAGACTGGTCGGTGGCGGCGAGCGACGGCTTCCCGGCGGAGGCGGGCGATGTCATCACCTGGACCTACACCGGTACCCAGATGCCCGTGGCCGGCACTGCCCAGGTCACCCTGACCGGCACGATCGCCACCTCCTTCACCGGTGAACTCGTCAACTCCGCGAGCGTCGCCCCGGGCGAGACTCCGGATCCGGTGACGCCCAACAACACCGACGAAGTGCCGGTGACGCCCGACGACAGCACGTCGCTGGCGATCGTCAAGACCCGCGTGGTGCTGGACGGGGGAGACTGGCGGGCGGCGACCGATGGCGACCCGTTCGTAGCCGGTGAGCCGGTCAGCTACCGGATCGACGTCACCAACAACGGCCCCGCCGATGCGCGGAACGTGCGGGTGGTCGACGAATCCCCGACCGGCTTGACCTATGGCACTCACGTCACCATCGATGCCGGGGGCACTCCGCAAGCGGACAACGACTGGACGCGCTCGGCGGGCGGCACCAACGGTGCGGGCACGACGAACGCCGGCTGGGACACCTTCGCCCTCGACGGCACCCAGGCGGTCGGCGCGACCGACTCCTTCGTGGTGACCTATGCCAGCGACTCCGACATCACCGGTGCGGTGGTGAACTGGGCCGAAGCGTCCGCGACCAACGGGAGCAACAAGCCGCGCGACGACGACGACACCGGATCCAACCGGCGCGCCGACCTGTCGATCGCCAAGTCGCACACCTCCCCGGCCGCGGGTGAGGCCGCGATCGCCGGCGGCACGGTGGACTACCGACTGGTGGTCACCAACAACGGACCCAGCGACGCCAGCGCGTCCATCGATGTGATCGACACGCTGCCGGCCGGGTTCAGCTATCGCAGTGGAACCGCGCGCGTGTCCGTGGCCGGAGGTACCGCCACGACCGTCGCCCCGGCGGCCACGGGGCAGGAGCTCAGCTGGACCGACCTGACTTCGGGAGCCGATCTGCCGGACGGACGGACCATCGTCATCACCTTCACCGCCGACATCGCGCCGAGCGTGCGTCCCCAGCTCGGCGCCACGAACGTGGCCGATGTCACCGGACCTGAGGACACCGATCCGAGCAACAACCGCGACCGTGACCCGGTGGACATCGAGACCGAGGCGGAGATGGTCATCGCCAAGGTCGTCGAGGCCGGCCCGTGGGTGGCGGGCACCGATGTCGAGTACACCCTGACGATCCGCAACGACGGACCGTCGGAGGCCCCGGCCAGCGTCACGGACACCCTGCCAGCCGGGCTGACGATGGTTTCGATGAGCGGTTCCGGATGGGACTGCTCGACGGTGGAGGAGGGTGACCAGGACGGCACCTGCACCTTCACCGGCAACGATGGCCTGCATCCGGTCGGAACCGGCAACGCCACCACCATCACGGTGACGGCACACATCGCCGCCGGTGCGACCGGGCTGACGCAACCGCTGACGAACGAGGCCGTGCTGACCTGGACCGACAGCCGGGGCTCGCACACCGAGGACAGCGACGCGGAGATCACGGTGACCCGCGTGGCCGACCTCGGCATCGCGAAGACCGCGCTCGACGCGGCCGATGGCGATGCGACCACCACCGCGGTGGCCGGCGAGTCGCTGTGGTACCGCCTGGTGGTTCGCAACGAGGGCCCCAGCGATGCGATCGCACCGCTCGTGGTGACCGACACGCTGCCGGCAGGGGTCAGCTTCGTGGCCCTCACCGCAGCGAGCGCTCTGAACTGGGATGCCGAGGTGGATCCCCTCGATCCGCAGCAGCTGACCTTCACACGAACGCCGGCGACGGGCATCCTGCTCGACCAGTCGGCCCCGGAGATCGTCTTCGAGGTGACCATCGACGCCTCGGTGGCCGACGACGAGGACTTGGTCAACACCGCCGAGATCGATCCGGCCACGCTCGTCCCCAACGACGACGGCAATCCGGACAACGACTCCGACGATGCCACGGTGACCGTCGAGCGTGAGGTCAACGTGGAGATCGTGAAGGACCACATCGCGGCGACGCCGGACGAGTTCCCGCTCGGTGCCGAGGTGCAGTTCACGCTGGACGTCAGCAATGCCGGCCCGTCGCTGGCGACCGGGGTTCAGGTCACCGACACCCTGCCGAAGGGCCTGGAGTACGTGAGCCTCACCGGCACGGACTGGTCGCAGGTCGGCACCGAGACGGTGGACGCCGACGGCATCACCACGGTGACCGCTGAGTACGCCGGTGATCTGGCGGTCGGTGCGAGCGCACCGACCCTGACCATCACCGCGCGGGTGACCGTCGACATCGGCGATGCGCTGACGGCCACCAACCGGGCCTGCGTCGAGGTGAACGAGGAGAACACCAACGACGATCCCTGCGACACCGACGAGATCACCACCGTGCCATTGGCCGACCTGGCGATCGAGAAGTCCGTGGTGACCCCGGCGGGCGAGATCGGTGCCGGGCGGGAACTCAGCTGGCAGCTCGACGTGCGCAACCTCGGTCCGTCCGATTCGGTGAGCTCGACGGCCAACCCGATCACGGTCACCGACGAGATCCCGGCCGGTATGACCAGCGTCGTCGATCCGTCCACCAGCGAGTGGGCGGCGACGGTGACCCGGAGCGGGGCGCCCAGCAGCTTCCCGGCCCAGGCCGGCGATCTGGTGACCTGGACCTTCCTCGGCGAGCGGATCGTGGCCAACGCCGATCCAGGCGCGGATCCGGCCTACAGCCTGACGTTGACGGGCCGGATCGCCGCCTCCTGGACCGACGGTGAGATCCTGAACCTCGCCGCGGTCAGCCCTGGCGGGACCCGTGATCCGGAGGACGAGAACAACACCGACGAAGTGCCGGTGACCCCGGGCGACGGCACCTCGCTGCGAATCGACAAGACCCGCGTGGTCAAGGTCGACGACCAGTGGGTGGTCGCAGCCGAGCAGGATCCGGTTCCGCCGTTCCAGCCGGGTGCCGATCTCAGCTACCTGATCACCGTCGTCAACGACGGGCCGGCCGACGCGCGTCGCGTCACCGTGGTGGACGAGACCCCGGACGGCCTGACCTACCGCACCCACGAGGATGTCAGCGGCACGTGGCAGCACGCGGCCGGAGGCACCAGCTCGGTGGGTGACCAGGCGAACTGGGACACCCTCACCCTGGACGGCACCCAACCGGTGGGTTCCGAAGGCGCGCGGTCGTTCGTGGTCACCTACGCCACCGACTCGGCGATGGCCAAGGACACCGTTGTGGTGAACTGGGCCGAGGTGACGGCCGAGAACTGGCCCGGCGGCTACGACCGCGATGACGACGACATCACGTCGAACCGCAGCGCGGACCTGTCCATCGTGAAGACGCACACCGCGCCGGCGCAGGCCGTCCTCGCCGGCGAGACCGTCGACTACCGCCTGGTGGTCACCAACCATGGACCGAGCGTCTCCGACGCACCGATCCGGGTGACAGACACCCTGCCGGCCGACTTCAGCTACGTGGAGGGCACCGCGACGGTGTCGGTCGACGGTGCGGAATCGGTGGCGGTCGAACCGGCGGCCGCCGGGCGTGAGCTCACCTGGGCCGACCTCACCGAGGGCGAGACCCTCACGGTCGGCTCCACCGTGGTGATCACCTTCACCGCCCTGGTGTCCGAGGGCCACGAGGCGGAGCAGGGCGTCCTGAACGTCGCCCTGGTGGACGGTCCGAACGACAACAACCCGCTCAACGATCGCGACGAGGATCCGATCGACGTGACGGTCAACGATCCGGTGGTGACGCTGGTGGTCGAGAAGACCGCGGTCGGGGAGTTCAAGGTCGGCAAGAACGGCACCTTCGAGATCACCGTCACGAACCTGGGCCCGAACGCGGACCCCGGCCCGATCACGGTGACCGACCGGCTGCCCGACGGCCTGGCCTTCAGCTCCGCTTCGGAGGAGGTCGACGTGGACGACGATGTCGTCACCTGGACGATCGCCGACGGCCTCGCGGTGGGTGAATCCCGGACCCTCACCCTGGTGGTGAAGGTGCTGAAGGGCGCCTACCCGAAGGTGACCAACACGGTGACGGTGGAGACGCCCAGCGTGACCACGCCGGAATCCATCCTGGACGATTCGGCAACCGTCACGGTCAGGCCGGCCGGCATCATGCCGATCACCGGCGGGACGATCTCCGCCGGCCTGCTCTCCGCTGCGCTGGCGCTCTTCCTGCTCGGCCTCACCGGGGTCATGCTCGCCCGGGGCGGCCGCCGGGAGGAAACGAACTGAGTCCGGTTTCGCCGGTGGCGGCAGATCCGCCGCCGCCGGCGACCGGCTACGGTGGGTGACCATGGGCAGACGGCTCTTCCTGGCAGTACGGCCGCCGGCATCGGTCAGCGCTGAGCTCGCGATCTACACCGAGCCCCGGCGGGAGGCCGCGCTGCGGTGGGCGAACCCGGAGCACTGGCATCTCACGCTGGTCTTCCTCGGCGAGGTCTCCGACGACCGCACGGATCACCTGGTCGAGAACCTCGGCCCGGTCGCGGCCGAGACCCCGCCGTTCGACGTCACCGTCGGCGGGGCGGGCTGTTTCCCCCATCCGGACGCGGCGAAGGTGCTCTGGCTGGGGATTCGGCAGGGCGGCGCCGAACTCGAATCCCTGGCCCGGCGGTGCCGGACCGCGGCCTCCCGCGCGGGCATCGGCGTGGCGGGCGGACGGTACCAGCCGCACCTCACCCTGGCTCGGAGCAACCGGGGGATCGCCGCCAGGCGCTGGCTGAACGTGCTCGAGAGCTTTCCGTCGCTGAGCTGGCGGGTGGGGGAGTTCGTCCTGATCGACTCCGAGCTCACCCGGGGCGGCCCGCGGCACCGGGTCAGTGAGCGGTTCGAGGTGGGAGAACCCGGCCGGGCATGACCACCTGCGGCGAGAGCGGCGACAGGTCGCCGGCCGGTGGTGAGAGGATGCCGCGGTGAGTACCTCCGTCCCGCAACCCCGTCGCGCCGTGTCCGGGCTGCCCGGCTATATCGCCGGTCGCCGGTCGACATCGGCCGACACCGCGGCGCTGGCCTCCAATGAGAGCCACGAGCCGCCCCTGCCCGGCGTGCTGGACGCGATCGTGGCGCACGGCCGGCGGGCCAACCGGTACCCCGACATGGGTGCCGTGGCGCTGCGCGAGGCGCTGGCCGCGCACGTCGGCGTCGATGCCCAGCAGATCGCCGTGGGCGCGGGCAGCGTGTCGGTGCTGCAGCAGATCGTCACCGCCTACTGCGACGCCGGAGACGAGGTGATCTTCGCCTGGCGCTCCTTCGAGGCGTACCCGATTCTCGCCGCGGTCGCCGGCGCGGTCGCCGTGAGGGTGCCGCTGCGTCCGGACGAGGGCCACGACCTGGCCGCGATGGCGGCCGCTGTCACCGACCGCACCCGGGTGATCCTGCTCTGCTCGCCGAACAACCCGACCGGTGTCCCGCTCGGCACCGGGCAGGTCGAAGCCTTCCTCGGTCAGGTGCCGCCGGACGTCCTGGTGGTACTGGACGAGGCCTATGTCGAATACACCGACGATCGGGACGGTGCGGCGTCCCTGGCGCTGCTGTCGGCGCATCCCAACCTGTGCCTGCTGCGCACCCTGTCGAAGGCCTGGGGGCTGGCCGGCCTCCGGGTCGGCTACGCGGTCGCGGCGCCGGAGGTCGCCGAGGCGCTGCGCCGCACCGCGATCCCGTTCGGGGTGAGCGCGGTCGCCCAGGCCGCCGGCATCGCGGCGCTCGCGGCCGCCGACGAGGTGCGGGCCCGGGCGGCCCGGGTGATCGCCGAACGCAGCCGCATCGTCGAGGCGCTACGGGCGGCCGGCTGGCAGACGCCCGACAGCGCCGCGAACTTCGTCTGGCTACGAACCACGCCCGGGCTGCACGCGGAGTTGATGGAGGCCTTCGACGCCGCCGACATCCTGGTCCGCGGCTACCCCGGCGACGGCATCCGGATCAGCCTGGCCGATTCCGCCACCAACGACCGCGTGCTGAGCGTGCTGGCCGATCGTTCCGGATCCGGTTCGTAGGCCGTCCGGCCACGCCGCGGCGACGTGGCGAACCCAGGCGAGCCCCATCGAGTTCGGGCGCATCGGGCGCGTACCCTGCCGTCCATGAGCAGCTACGTCCTTCCCGGGCAGGAGTACACCCGCGACACCTCCTACATCGAGTCGCGGATCACCCTCGACGGCGCGGACGGCTGGCCGGTCGAGGCCGGCCGCTACCGGCTGGTGGTGGCCCGGGCCTGCCCGTGGGCGAACCGGACGATCATCGTGCGGCGGCTGCTCGGACTGGAGAACGCGATCTCGCTGGGAATGTGCGGCCCGACCCACGACATGCGCTCCTGGACCTTCGACCTCGACCCCCGCGGCCTGGATCCGGTGCTCGGCATCCACTGGCTGGCGGAGGCCTACTACCGCCGGGTGCCCGGCTATCCCAAGGGCATCACGGTGCCGGCGATCGTCGACGTCCCGAGCGGCGCCGTCGTGACCAACGACTTCGCGCAGATCACGCTCGACCTCGCCACGCAGTGGCGCGACCATCACCGCCGGGGAGCGCCCGACCTGCTGCCCGAGGCGCACCGCGACGAGCTGGACGAGGTGATGCGGCGGATCTACACCGAGGTCAACAACGGCGTCTACCGATGCGGGTTCGCGGGCTCGCAGCGGGCCTACGACGCCGCCTACGACCGGCTGTTCACCGCGCTGGACTGGCTGGAGGAGCGGCTGTCCACCCGGCGCTACCTGGTCGGCGACACGATCACCGAGGCGGACGTCCGGCTGTTCACCACCCTGGTGCGCTTCGATCCGGTCTACCACGGACACTTCAAGTGCAACCGGAACAAGCTGATCGAGCTGCCTGCCCTGTGGGCCTACGCTCGCGATCTGTTCACGACTCCCGGTTTCGGCGACACCGTCGACTTCGACCAGATCAAACGGCACTACTACGAGGTGCATCGCGACGTGAACCCCAGCGGGATCGTCCCGAAGGGACCCGACCTGGCCGACTGGCTGGAGCCCCATGGCCGCGAGGTGCTGGGCGGAGGCCCGTTCGGCGACGGCACCCCGCCCGGTTCGCCGTTGCCGGACGAGATCGTCCCGCAGCACGCGACCCCGTTGCCGGGCGGCCTGGCACCGAGCCAGGCCT
>Ga0102832_1001908_pt1 | contig 14098 bp, 9 predicted proteins | sample EBPBio282013_DNA_FD_88942 | JGI IMG/M metagenome (GOLD analysis project Ga0102832, IMG submission 88942) | Wastewater treatment Type I Accumulibacter community from EBPR Bioreactor in Madison, WI, USA - Reactor 2_5/28/2013_ DNA (Illumina Assembly) | ecosystem: Engineered > Bioreactor > EBPR >...
CATCTTTTCTTATTTCAACTTTGTCATCTTTCATAACATTAACAAGCTTTGGTACAATTTTAGTCTTTGTAAACTGATAGTCATACTTTTTTGTCAACCTTTAAATATGTCTTATTGCCAAAATTTTAAGTTTTGGTGGACAATCAAAACATTTCAAATACAAAGGAATTATGCATGACATAAAGTTATCTTCAGTAAGGAATTTTTACAAGATTTCCATGTTCGAGATTAAAAGGTACAGTGATTGGGCGGTCATTTCCTTACCCTGGGTGATGGGCTTGAGCTCGGTCCAAACAGACTTTCTCCAATCCTCGACAGAAATCATATTGCGTTTCATAATATCAAGTAGGATAAATATAATCGAAGCAACTAAATGATTGAACTTGAGCAAGTTGGTCAATATGGGAATAATTCTTTTATGTAGGATTTTGCCAGAAAACTTGTCAATGACACCTGCCAACCCTTTAAGGAATTAAACTTGCTGTTTATTTTCATAGTTAGCAATCTTTTCCAAGTACTTTACTGTCAACACGATAGGATCGTTGACCCACTTGCTTGACTACAACGAAGGCACATTCAACCTGTATGATGGTTTGTCTATGAGAAGTTGAGACAATAGTTGGATAAGCTATTGTGGCGCATTGGACTGTAAGATAGCTGGAAATTGGGCATAGTCTCTGTATGATTTCGAATGCTTATTGTAGGCCTATTTATTCTATGTTGGCTGCATAAGGGAATGTGGTGTCTTTTTCAACAACAGCATAAAGTTTATAAATAAGATTCCCAAGGAGTAACTGTCAGACATTTTACTAAACTTTGATTGGTTGACTATCTATGGAGCGAGATGCAAATAATCATAAAACTCCACATTTTATAAACTCTGCTCTTCCTAACCAGTCAGCATTTGCACATAATTCATCCCACCAATCTTCCACTTTCCTTCATGTGTGATAAAAATAGACTCTAACGATATGCCTAAGTGACAAAGCTTCACGATCTCATGTAGGAAATTTACCGTCTCTAATAATGGGAAAAGGTTCAGTTTCAATTAAAGTTACGATGAAATGAACTCTTAAAACTTTTTCATACGAATTAATGACGATAAGCTTCCCTCTACGCGTTATGTGACAAAGGAAATGAATTGCTAGTCTTATGTTAGTGGCTAAATTAATGCAAGGACTCCTGGGTGACGAATTTTTGCTAATGAACTTACTTATTTCTTTGCGCTTTTCATTACTTACTCACGAATACTTGATTTTATTGACTTTTTCTCAATCACGAATATAGACACTTACGCACCTGTACTGTCTTTCTTTCCTTTGTACAATTTCCACTGTTTGTGATGACCCACTCCAGTAATGGCCTCACCTGACATGGAGTACCCTTTAACTATTTGCCCTCCTATCAAATTCTTTAAAAAATTCATATTTTACTTATTTTTGTTTATAAACACTAGATTCCTTAAGTATAGTTTAGTAAAAATTTAAAATCAAAAACTTATTAACTAAGTATTTAATAAAAAATAAGAACCTATTGAATTTATATCATTTAATTGGTTGGGTCAGTATTAATATCCAAAATCAGATTTTATAAATAACTTGACACTTTTATAAACTATTTTGCTATTCTGATATTTGACTAAGTTTCTCTCGTTACATGAATAAACTTGATACGCACAACGACAAAGTAAACTATCAAATTAAATTCGTAGTTGGATGAACGATATAAAAAGCTCGAAGCACAAATTGGAAAATTGTAAGCATAGGCAAAGAACTACCTTCAAAAGTCAAAGTAAACAAAAGGATCAACCTCGGAAATGTACAAAAACAAATGTCTCATGGCATTGAAGCAAAAGAAACAACTTTAAGGACAAATGAAAGGAGTATTTTCACACCAGATGATGATAAACAACGCAAAAATGACAGCATAAAACATGCAAAATCATAAAGAACTCGTAAATTTTTAACTAAAATCAGATGTAAAACATGCAAGGCGTCCTACATGAACAGAAATAAATGATGAAGAACGTAAATTTGGACAAAATGGACGAAATGAGAGACCAGATGATGGAGATGAAATTCTAGTCAGATTACATGAACGAAATGATGAACAGAAACTACGATATGGACATGGATGAGTAAGATTTTGAAGATGAGTTTGCTTAATTCGAGAGAGAAGTCCATAAAGAAAAGAAGAAAGTTGCTATTAATAAGAATGTCAATCCACAACAGCAAGTTGCAAATAAGGGTAATATGAATATTTATGATGATGACTTTGATGTAAATAAGCTGTGATTATAATTTTTACAATCTATTTTGTATAAAAGATATTTGTTTTGTTAAAGGGAATGTCATTAGCTCAAAATAAAGAAAACGTTGTGATGAAAAATATCAGAAGTGATCCAGCATAAAAATAGGACGAAAAATTTTAAAAAGAGTATGCTCAACATTTGAAATAGGAAGAAACCTGTATTTTTTGCCAATAATTTTAGATGTAAAATAACGATAGCTTGACCAATTAAGAGAATAGGTGTAAAAAATGTTTTAATCAACTGATTAGGAAATCAAACAGTAGATTTAAAGAAACTTTCTCATGGATATGTACACGGAAGATGTTGATTAGGATTTAAAAAGGATCTAATAGTAGGTTGCAAAAGAGGAAAAAGAAAAGAGAAATTGTTGAGGAAAACGAAAAAAACTCGTAGAATTTAATGCGCATCGAGAAACCGAGTGAATCTGATAATTGCTAAAAGTATCTAATTTTTACCAATTAATTAGATTAAAATAAATCAAATTAAGTACTTTTTAGTAAATCTATCAAAAAAAATTATTGAAATTAATTCTTAAGTAATAATAAAAAAATCATATTTTAGATTGTTTCAATGACTTTTCATAAATCTATGCCCTTTCAGAAAGACTCATTGTCTTTTTATGCATCTCCAAATGAGTAAAGTCCAAGTTTACAAATTTCTTCTCAGTCAAGACTTTTACGATCATACATTCCAAAGATAGGCAATAATTTTATGGTGTGTTTTTTTATTTCAATGATGGTAAAATATTTTTAAATATTTCATATTCTATGGCTGCGGGATTAATTGTATCTTATGGTTTTTGTCCAAGGTTCTTTTCGATACCTCGAGCAATGTCTGGTCCATATCTATGGGCTACAGCAGGAAGAATTGTGTTGTATGAATCTTCAAATGACTTTTTATTCAATCCGTATATTTTTTCAAAATAAGCCATAACTTGTTTGAAATCTTGAGATTTTACAAATTAATTCCATCCATCCAATCCTAAAAAGTTTTCTTGCTTTTCAAGATGCTTTTTTATTGATGTTAATTCAGCATAGTTGAATTTATGAAGGTACAATGTGGCAAGATTGAAAGGATTCGATGCTGCCAATTTTGAAGCAACATCAAAAATAAAATTGAATGAAGTAATAAAGTTTATCATTCGACCTTTGGGGGTCACACTTTTCCCTGAACTTTCACTTATGTCTGAACTTTTCAAAACTGATTGCATTAACATTTCCACTTTTGGTCGTACTTTATTGAAAACTGGATGCTTACTAATTTATGTTGCTTTGATTCTGTCTTTTTTATTGAACTTTAAACATTTAGTTAAAAAGTCAGCCATATCTTTTGAAATCAGCTATAAATGATGTTTTTTAAGTGTATATTCTTCAGAAAGGACACGTTTTTTAATTTGAGATTCTGAACCTGCTATAAAGTAGTATTCTTTAAAGAACATGTAATGAACCATAAGACCAAAAGCCCAAACATCAACCTATGACCCATATGCTTATTATCTGAAAATTTAAGGTGACATAAAAATTGGTGTACCAACAATTTCTTCGTTAATTTGTTTTTTGACAGCAAAACCGAAGTCTCCCAATTTATACAAAATCTCATTGCCTTCTTTTTTCAAAAATATGTTATCAGGCTTGATATCTCTGTGAACTACATTATTTTTGGAGATGAATTCTATGCCACGAGCAAGTTGGTATACGATTTAAATACCTTACGATTCGGAAATTGCACCTTTTTTATTAATAATTTGATCTAAGTTTCCATCTGGGCAAAACTCTAGAATCATAGTAACATTATTTTCAGTCAAAAAGCAATCGTAGATTTTTGTTGTGAACATTCTATCTGGGTCGGTACTAAAAGCAAGTTATCTCAACACATTGACTTATCCGTCTATGATTAGGAAGATATATTACTGATAATTTATTTGATTTTGGTACCGTACTTTTTAATAAGGTTCAAAGGCAATATTCTAACCGCAATAACTTTTTGGGTTTTTGTGATTATTCCTTTGTAGACTTTAGCAAAGGCACCCTCACCGATGAAGTCTTTTTATTGATATTCGTATTAACCGTTTTTTAAGACTTTTGTCATTTAATCTTAAGATGGGACTTTTTCTAATTATTTACTTTGATTTTTTATATCTATTTGGTTACCCATTAGTTATAAAAATCATTTTAGATCTTTTTAAAGAATTTAGGATTATCGGTATTTATAATTAAAATCTTTGTTAAATTAAGATTTGATTTATAAAATACGAATTTAAAAAAAGAAAAGATCAGAAAATAAATTAATACATTTTTTAAAATAAGAATATGAAATAAGTACCTCTTTTCTTTAAAAAAAAATAAAATATATAAATATCTTTTAAAAGGATCGATTTCTCTAAAAAATTTTTTTGAATAAACTCTACTTGAAGAATATTCAGTTAAACCTTTTCTTCTAAGGAAAGTTTTCCTTAGTTGAAGTGTATTGAGGATCGAAGAATGGAATCGGAGGAAAATTTTGATGATGAATTTTTTATTGTTGAAAATGAGTTGGGTAACTGTTAGGATGATACCCGTAGTTTGGAAAGGAAGTATCTGATGGGTAAACATGAAAAAAATTAGGATATTGGGTAGGAGATGAAGATAGAGTGAAAGAATAAGGAGAAGGATTATAGTTAAAAGGATGTTTAGGCTCCTATGTTGGTGGAAAATTTGATAACCTCTTCTGATGCTGATAACTGGCAAGCCATTATTTTCTCTTTTGATCCTAAGATAAATGAATCTCTTCATGATAGGGGGGAATTTGATGTATTCCATTATTTTCTTAGCTTTTCTTCATATAGTGATCTAGAGCTTATTTTTCAGCATCTTATTAACTAGGAGCTGTTTTAGGCAATTTTTCATTCATTTCTTTACCTTCAAGCTTATTTTTTATGTATTCATCTATAGAGTTCTTAACTATTTCCTCCTTGTGTTGATTATGAACTTAAGATTTCAAAGTGTTAAAGCCGTGATGGACTGAAAATTAAGGGTTGAATTTGTAGTTGTCTTAGATCTTGGGCTCTTTCTAAACAAAAATGGGCTTTTAGAACTATTTTTTATTCTCTTCAATTTCCATCAGACTTTAATAAAAATCTTGTCTGTATTATTGAGCTATAATGGAATTATTTTTAATTAACCCTTATTTTCTCAGAACCTAAATTAAAACTTATCTGATTTTCTCTCTTTACATTGATTCAGAATTTGAGTTAGCCATTTCTTCTTATTAAAGTTATTCTGCTTTGACACACTAGACAAAGATGCTTGAATTTTGATCTTTTTTGTAAGGAATTTGTATTTTTTATGGTGTCACTATTATTTTGTTTTGCCTAATGTATGGATTAATCGTGTTTAAGTTTTCTCTCTGAATTACAGATGCACAGAAAAAAGCGGCATTATGGATGATTTATTCTGGATTTTGCCTGTATGCAAGATTTTAAAGTGGCCTGTTTTAGGTATGTGAAGCGAGAGTTTTTTCTGCCATTTCTCTCATGAGAAGTGGAACATAGGAGAAATCTGACCAAAGCGTTCCTGTTTAATTTTCACGTGGAGGAAAGATATTAGTTTTGAATTGTTCATAAGGGTTAGAATTCTAAAACAATCTTGGAACCCATCCATATTGGGCATTAGTATGATCATTTCTGATTGTAGAATATTCATTTAAAGGCCTTCTGAGGTCATTAGAATATTACATACAGTTTGAGCCTTCAAAATGCTAACCATTTCCCAACGTATTAAAAGGTAAGCTATTTCTAGAATGGTTAGTTGAATACAAACCATTATCTTTCTTATAGAATGTAGATTTAAAATCATTAGCAAGAGGATAATTTTGTTCACAATTAGTCTGATTGTTCAAATTATTAGATTTTTTCCCAGTAAGACCTTTCAAAGTTTTGATGATTTCAATGATTTATTGCTTTTATTTTGATGATCTGTTAATTTAAATTAATTTTTTTAATTCCTATTATATATTAAGTCCTAAACCTTATTTCAATTTAAGTTTTGTTTTATTAAATTTCCTTGGCTTTTTTTTCCCATTACCTTAATCTAAGTTTATTTCCCCTTAGAAATTTTGTGCATTAGAAAGCGTTTAAAGTTTACGCCTAAATTCTACTATAAAATTATCAATCGATTTATATCGTTTCATTACCTTCTGATGATGACTACGGCATTGATGTGTTGAGCGGGTGCCAACGTGTTCAGCCATTCTATTATAGATCCTCTGTTTCTGTTTTTTTTCAGTTTGTTATAAAATATTCCTATGTCGAAGAAGAAACTCGTAGTATTTTTTAGTTTATTGAAATTCCCATTTTTTACGTTGTTTGATTTGTCTATTTTCGGAATTTTATGAATTTTCAGATTTTTAAGAAATGCTCGAGACCATTAAAAAGCTTCTGTTAGTTTATGTTTAGAAAAATAATGTACTAATTTCAATATTTAATGAATAAAATATTACTAAACTAACAAAATTTCATGAGCTTAATATTTAATTTTCAAAAGCAAACTTCAATTTATCTATCATATACTTTGAATTAGTAGTAGTTAGTTAAAAAAAATCTGCGCTAAAATAAAGATTATTTAGGAAGTTTGATTTTTTTAACATTCTAGATTTTTTTCAAATCTATTTAAATTAGCTCGTGAATATTGAATACAAATTTAGATGATAGAGAGAGGTACTAAAACTAAAAAATATAATTAAAAAAAGTATGCAATTAAATTCAAAAGTAATTTAAAAATATTTTAACGATGAATCAGTATAATTACAAATGATCATTCGTTTCATAAATAAGTATCAATTCGTTTCATAAAATAAATATCAAATCGATAATAATAAAAATCAATAAGTAAAAAATAAACAGTCACAAAAGATGTAACAAAACTCATCCTTTCACCAAGAAAATCACGATCATGAATAAAAAGCATACAAGTTAGAAAATAAACCATCCTGTTCAAAACATCCCTCAAAATCCATTGAGTATTTTTGTAAACATCCTCAATGTACATAACGACTTAGCTGTTCATCATGTTTGTTGAAAAAACAGTTCTGTAGACATGATATCAACACGTATGTTGTTGATATTGCTGAGTTTGTGTACGAGCAAAAGATGACTTTTGATATGAAGGGCTTATCCAAGTAGGAGGATATTCATGATTATCTCGTCAATAAAGAGTCAAGAAGACAAATGTACGAACAGGTTGTCGATGGAGAGATCTAAAAATTCGAAAATTAGCTCAACAATTTACTTGAATCAATCACGACAACAATTACCGATTTAAAACAGAACATTAAATCCCAACTTTAAGAATTCAAAACTTCGTACTAAAAAGTATTTCATAAAAATAAAATAGACAGAACAAATGATGCTTAAAAAAGTATAAGAAGGATTTAAAATGAGCTACCTTGCCAAGTTCGAAACTTTCTAGCAATGTCTTGCATCAAAAGATATCAGCAATTCTATCGGGCTCAAAGAGTTGTTAGAAAAGTTTACATTTTAGAGTGGAGATTAAGGCAAAAATAAAGAAATTAGAAAGTATTATGATAATCTTATATCAATGCATGATTAGACACCGTAAATTGATTACTCAAGGTTTTAGTCAATTAAAAGTTACTTTACTGTGTTTGAGACCAAACTTAGTCAAGCAGGACCTTTATTAATCACTTTACATAAGGGCAGTTCGGGTCCTTTAATCCAAAAAGACACAAACCCAAATGCAATGTTGTAAAGCTTAGTTAACCTTCCCATGACAAGTGTAAAGAAAATCGCCAAATCAGCATCTTTCCCATCAAACCATGCAAGAACAATTTATGTTATTTGTAAGTTACCCGATAGAAAAATAATAACAGGATCTGATGATGGTGCGATAAACTTATTCGACATGACTACTTTCTAGAACATTGGAAGCTACCAGTGCCATGTTTCTGGTATCAGATCGATGATTTTGCTTCCTAATGGAAAGCTTGTTACCGGTTCTTATGATAAAACTATCAAAATATGGCCCGATCCTTCTAAAATCGGTGACTTGTCTGAAAGTAAATTACAACTTTCACAAGTAAGCACCCTTTCTGGCAAGAAAAATGCTCCACTTAATCCATTAAAAATGCTTACAGGTCATACTTCAGTCATCATTTCCCTCAAATACCTTAATGATGGAGCAACTTTTGCTTCGGGTAGTGCAGATTATACGATCAAAGTTTGGGATTACGAAAGAGGATAAAACATTAAAAACTTCAGCGGTCATATGAGTGATGTCTTGTGTTTATAATGCACATCGACGGGTAACACTTTGATTTCTGGAAGTTCAGATCGTACGATTAAAGTTTGGAGTTTAACGAAGAAGTACAGTTCTGCTTGCTTAAAAACTTTGACAGGTCATTTGGATTTTATTTGGACGATATGCTTACTTCAGGACAATACGACTTTGTTCAGTGGAGGTCTTGATAAAATGATTAAAATGTGGGACATTACAACAGGAAATCTTATCAGAAACCTTCCAAATGAACATATTTCCCACATAACTAGAATTATACAATACACAAAATAAGTAATAGTAAGTTGTGCAAATGATGGAACGATAAAATTCTGGGATTGGAAGGGCAACTGCAGCATTCATAGCCTTCAAATGGAAGCAGGTATTAGTACCATGATGCTCATGGCAGAACAGGGAATTGTTGCCGCAGGACAGGATAAAAATTTATATCTTTGTGACTGACTAAAAAAGTCACTTATTTTTCGTTATCATATTTTTGTTTAACTTTTAAAAAAATTATGATAAAATTATGACAAAATGAAAATTATTTTTTGTTGCATTTAGTGTAAAAAAGTACTCTTGTTTTTAGTATTCAAACAAAGATTCACTTTTTTATCCTACTACCTAAGGTAGTTGTAGATTTTTAAGGAACAGTAAATTTTTTCCATACATTTTAATATTTGACTTTTTTGAACTCATGAATTTTAAAGTTTCTCCTTTCGTTTTCTACATTTATCCTATTGATAGTTTGTTACGATATATTCCTAAATTATCTGAATGCACGTAAAGATGGGTCAAAATCATTCTGGTCATGATATTTATTTTTGTAAAGGTAATTTGAAGGACTTTATTACAATTAAGTTTTAACTCTAAGGTTTTGAGAGGTATTTCTTCTTCCTGTTTAATGATTTTTAGAGCAAAAAAATGCTGATTAAGACATAGAAGTTTTGTTATGAAGCGAAATTTTACTCGTTGAAGTCTTTATTCGAGATTATTTCAACTATTTTGTACATAAATTTTATTTGTTTATTGAGATGCTTGATTGGGGACGAAAATATGGCTTTACATAATGAATTAAACCTTTTTTTATTAATCTCTTCAAAGTTTATTAAGACGATCTTTATCTCATTACCCCTTTAGATTTCTCAAAATCTTTTTCCTCATCATCTTATTTGCTATCATCAAAAAAGAACCTTTGATGTAAATTTGAATTAACAATTCTCACCTTATCGATGGACATTTTTCTTTTTTTTGTTTGTAAAGTTAAGGGATTAGAATATTTTTTTGACTTTATAATCTTTTTTTATCTTCTATTTTCTTTTATTTAGCTAAAATAAAGACATTAAAATTAGATTATTTTATGTTCTAAAAAAAAATGGTTTATGATATCTGAAAACAAATAATTGAAAAAGATGTTTATCTTATTAGACTTACGTTGAACCTTTTACATTGTTTATTGAAGAAATAGACAGACTTCTTTCATACCAGTTTAAAAATCCATTTTAATATGCAAGAAAAATTTGTATAAAATAAGTTTCTTATTCATAAAATAGATGAAAGTACATTGTAAATAAAGAAATCATTTCGATTAATTTGTTCATAATTAAATGGCGATAATTTATTTGATGTTAAGTTACTGAACAACAGGACCTGATTGTTCTGAAATGATCAGGTTTTACATTTCTTTCATGGTACTGAATTTTTGTCTTTGTTTATGTCTGGGGTTTTCAAGACATTTAATGTAAACTTTTTTGTTGTATTTGACAACTTTGCAGCCATCACACAATTTTTTAACTGCAGCTTTCACCTTCATTTTGATTTTTATTATTCACACAACTAATTTAATATTAATCTGTCCGATTGATTATTTATTGATTTCATTATAAAAAAGTTAATAAAAAATTCAAAAATCTTAAAAAAGACTTTAAAAATATCTAACATGATTGAAAAGAAATCTTTGATAAACACAATAAAGCGAGCATTACAGACAGGAACTTTCAATTACATTGGGCAAGAAGTAAAGGAAATTCCCCGATAACTTTTTCACATTGATGAGATAAATTTTGATGATCAAAATTGGTGGTAATGCCTTCCAATAACTAAAATTGACGTATCGAATAATGAAATAGTCGGAATCCCTTCTGATATTGTTAACTTACCTGATATTCAACTTGTAAGAATGAAAAATAATAAAGTAAGCTCTTTCAACATAAGTATTTTGAATTTAGAGCAGATCAAGATTATTGATTTAAACAAAAATTGTTTAAGTGAGTTACCCAAATAATTATCCTTAAATCGAACCTTAGTTGAGCTTAATTTTGCTTAAAATATGATCGAAATGTGTCCTGATCTTTCGATGATTGACACGTTAGAAAATTTATTTATCAGTGACAACAGATTGAAAGAGCTCCCAAATCTTGGTAAAGGTCTTAAAAAGCTTGAAGCATCAAATAACAAGCTAAGATTTATAAGAAAATCAAATTTTATCCAATGTTCTTTACTTTAGAATATAAACTTGAACAAAAATCAAATAGAAATGATCGAACCAGGTTCATTTTCAAGAGCCTCAAACTTGATTCTTTTGGAGATGAAAGAAAATAGACTTAATAACTTTGAATAGGTTCCAAAATCCTAAAAATTAGACACTATAAATCTAGGATACAACAATTTAAAGGAATACAGTCATTTTGAGAACTGTCCTAATCTGACGGTTCTTATATTGTCGAACAATAAACTAACGAAAATTTCAAAAGACATTTTGAAGTTGCAAAAACTAAAAACCTTCGATTTGGAAAATAATGACCTGGCTTAGCTTCCATATGAACTCGGCTTTATTAATTCCTTAGTTCGACTTCAAGTGTAAGGAAATCCACTTAAAACTATCAGACAGAACATCAGAAATGGCGGCACGAATATTTTAAAAAAGTACCTTAAAGACAGAATGCCACCTGAAGAACAAAGTATGTTGTAAAAAAAGTTCTAATCGCCATTCGAGCAACAATCAACATAAAAGTAGTATTGGGTCAAACTCATTAACTAATTCAATCAAGGTGGCTAGCTTACTTTAAGGAACATGAAGCTAACATCTGTAGACTCTTTGGTTTATACAAAAAACTTAAAAGGTTTGAACTTGTCAGATAACCAGATAAAATAATTAAGTGAAGATATCGGTCAGTTGAGTTGTTTAAAATACTTGATCATTAACAAAAACGTTTTATAATCTTTACCAACAGCTTTGGGCACGATCCCTACTCTCGAATCTATCTAAGCTAAGAATAATAAACTTTTTACATTCGGATCTCCTAAAAATCATTCCTTAAACAAATATCCCGCATTAAGGCATCTTGATCTATCGGGGAATAAATTCACATAAATACCCAAACCGATATTATTACTGAAAAGTCTAAGAACTCTTTATATTTCATACAACCAAATCAGATCAGTCGATAATGTTTGGTAAAAGTAACACTTACCTTTCTTGGAAGTTCTTGACGTAAGCAATAACGCGTTGAATGACCTTTCAGATGATGTTTATTACAAACCAACACTGAATTTCCTTAACATAGAAAATAACTCCTTAACTAAATTGCCCACTCTTTTAGGGTTCATGAAATTGTCCTCCCTTAAGGTTGATGGAAATCCTCTCAAATTGATCAAAAGAACTGTTATTGATAAAGGAACCATAGCTTTGTTAGACTTCTTAAGAACCAAACATGTTGGAGATATCCCACAACAAATTTAAGCTCCTATATAAGAAAAGATATAAGTTTAAGAGCCTCAATAGCAATGGCCTTATCAAGGAACAAATTAAAGAGGAAGAAATGTAGTTTTTAGCAGGGGGAATACATCCCAGCAACAACAAAATCAACAATTTTCAAGACCTCTCAACAAACAAACTCGTCAGTAAGAAATTCCTTAAGAGCTCCCCTCATCTTACAATCAAAAACCTTCTTACAATCAGCAAAAGCCAGAACAAAACAAAATCCCTAATCAATAGATAAATTTGCGAATCAAACAGATATAAAAGTAGGTAGCATAAATTCAATATGAACTGTAAAATAATTACAGTTTGAACAATGTTAAGAAAAACTAAAAAAGAAAGCAAGCACAAACTTTAATGATTGAAAAAAATAAACTTATGAAGGAAAGAGATGGCTACTATTGATATTCATTGTATTGATATTTAAAATTGATCTTGTAAAAACCAATATTTAGCTTCAGATATCTTTGAATTTATGTCCTATAGAATTTTAAAAGTCTTTTTTTTGAGAACTTTAACTTTTTCCTTTATTTATCTTTGCTATTCATTATTATAAAAAAAAATCCAGTTTATAAAATAAAATTTTGAATAATGGGATAAACATGTTCACGCGCATGTGAAAGTGAAAACGATATTAAACGTCAGAAATCTATCGAATAATCTGTAGCTATAACTTACGAAAACGGCAACTTCAATCTACCAACGAAAATTCCTTTCCAAAAACAGTCAACGTATGCCAAAATTTAAAAGGCTGCTTACAACTTTTGTCAATGTACATATCTTGTAAAAAAGAGAACAATATTGATCTTGATTTCATGCCTTGTATTACCAGAGTCATCGCTTATCGACAATAAAAAGTCTTCTTAACTGCCTTTAATAAAATATCAGAAAGTTAAAAATAAAACTTTCTTTAATAAGTTAATCGAATACCTCAAGATCTCATTGATTTAGTAAGTATTTTTTTACTCAGTTTTATCATAACTTTGTACAATAAACTCAAAAAAAGTACTCCCTGTCAAAATTTGGTCAGAAAAATACTGATAAGATGCGTAAGTTTTATGTTTATCAAGAGTTTAGTATACCAAAATACATTAACGCACTTGATCTAACCGCTGACTAATAAAATAAACTTTATCAAAAAGGAAAATCTATGATAGAATCCGGTGAAGGTAAACAATTTATTTAAATGAAGTTGCACTCGTTATAATGTGCGCTGGATCAAGTTCTCGATTCGAAAACAAAGATAAGTTTTTTGAGCCAACGAAGCTAAAATAGGCTCCAAACTTGACAATTCTTGATTTTATTTTTATACGGCTTCGAACAATAATACAAAATCAAAAAATCCCCATCATAATAACATGTAATGAAATTAATTTCAAACCGATACAAAACTTTTTTAGATAAAGAAATTATTTTGGACTTGACCGTCAAAAGTTTAGATTTATGGAAGTTTAATGCTTACCCGTCTTGGATTTAAATGGAAAATATTGTATCGATGAAAAGTACAAATTGATAAAAAGACCTTTCGGCACGGGAAGGACTATTAATGAAATCTTAAAAGAAAGAAATCTCATCTGGCTGAAAGATTGTGGTGTCAAGTACATTCATTTTATCGGAGCTTAAAATTTACTGTAAAATCCATGCGATAGTGTAATGTTAGGGTCGATGGTTGAAAAAGAAAAGAAAATAATGGCAAAGTGTGTTGGAACTGCGAGTCAGTGGTAAAAATTACCCCGTTATGTGGCTTCTAAATAAAAG
>Ga0102832_1001909_pt1 | contig 14088 bp, 11 predicted proteins | sample EBPBio282013_DNA_FD_88942 | JGI IMG/M metagenome (GOLD analysis project Ga0102832, IMG submission 88942) | Wastewater treatment Type I Accumulibacter community from EBPR Bioreactor in Madison, WI, USA - Reactor 2_5/28/2013_ DNA (Illumina Assembly) | ecosystem: Engineered > Bioreactor > EBPR >...
TAGTTATTTTTATTATTCCTGTTCTTTAAGTTTTAAGTATAATAAAATGGAATTTTTTTTTAATTCATTCATTAATAAGAGTACGAACGGATTCCTTAGCGGCAACACATCTCGATGTTATATAATGGTTTTAATGGATAGTAATTTATTTAGATAATTTTAGATATTTTTAATATAAGTTATGAGCTTCCGAGAGTAAGAATATCGACGAGGGTGCCCTCAGAGCAGATCCTAGACTTAAAAAAAAAAAAAAACAAGGTTGTTTAAATCAATGAAATATATATATAAAATTTAAAAATTAAAAAATAATAGTTAATAATGAGTTTAAATTAAGATAAATTCATGATTTAGAATTATTAAAGTATGTAGCTGTCTGGTATAAAATTCTTATATATATGTAGAAAATTTTTTAAGAAAAATCTTATTTATTGGTTAATTGAAAATATTTTTTCTCTTAAGATTTAATAATAGAATTAATAATTATAATTTAATTTAAAATAAATTTTATATAAATTAATATTATATAAAAACAAAAATTTTTTGTTCTTAAAATTATTAATATAATTAATTTATTGAAAAGAATTTTTGAAAAAAAAATTTTTAAAATAAATTAATTCACTAATATCATTTATTTTTTTTTAAATGTATATTTTAATATTACGTTTAAGTCTTTAGTATTTTTTGAAATATCTACATTATTAGTAATAACAATGTCTAAAAATAATAATAGATTATTATAATTTATGTATTATTTGATTAGGTTTACCCTTGTTATTATACAATTAATAATCGTCGAAGGCGAGATTATGCAAAATAGATGTTTATATATAAAATTATTCATTGTTTTATTATATTAAAATGATGGATATTTTTTAAAAAAACTAAGACTATAAATTTGCGTGATATCACGTTTTTTTGACAATTAACCCCGATTTTTGACAATTAACCTCGATTTTTGACAATTAACTTCGATTTTTGATAACTAATCTCAATTTTTAATAATTAATTATATTATTGATTACTAATCTTTATTATAATAATTAATTGTAATTTTAAATTACGAATTTTGATTTATAATTATGAATTTTGAGTTTTGATAAACTAATATTGATTTATTTAATATTGATTTTATCATTTGATTTTTAATTTTTACTATAAATTTTTAAATAGTTAATTTTTATTTTTAATTATTAGTTTTATTTTTGTTGAATAATTTTTATGTTTAATAATTAATTTTGATTTTTATAATTGTTTTAATATTTTAGTTAAATTTTTATAATAAGAGTATTAGTAGGTTATTTAGTTTTAGGATTTAAAAAATATTATTAGAATTTTGTTTTTATTTGTTAAATCTTTGATAATTTCATGATTTAAAAAACTTTAAATGAAGAGCTTTCTCTAATCTCTAATTAGAATTTTATCTCTTTTTAAAATCTTTATATTGATTGTTACTCAATACTTTGTATTTTAATTGTTGTTTTTATATTTTTGTAATTTTTTTGTTTTATTAAGATTAGTAAATGTTTATGTAGTTTGATTTTTAATAGAGATTATATTTTTATTATTTTTATTATATATTTTAACAAAAGAAAATAAAAGTGTTGGTTTAGTAATTTATTTTTTTTTTCAAAGAGTGATATCTTTATTTTTATTTGTTTTTGTTTTTTTATTTTTATCAAAAATAATTTTTTTAATTTTATGTGCTAAATTAGGATTATTTCCTTTTTTTTATTGAATAGTAGTGGTAAGACTAAAAGTAGATTATATTGGTAATATATTTGTGTTAGTGTTTCAAAAGATTCCTGTTTTTTGATTTTTATGGTTGGTTTATGATTCTTTTTTATTATTGTTAATATTATTAGCTTATAGAAGGATTATTTTTGTTTTATTGAATTTATTATTAGTTTCTGATTTATGATTGTTGTTAGTTTATTCTTCTATTGCTAATACAGGTATAATTATATTATCAATTTATGGTCATTCTTATATAATAGTTGTTTTTATTTATTTATTTATTTTATTAAGAATTATTTTTATAGTAAAATTTTTTGATTCTTATTTTGATTTAATATTAGTTGTTTTAATATTTTTAGTTATTCCTCCTTTTATTTTATTTTTTATAAAAATTTTTATGGTATATAGGTTAATGTTTTCTTTAAAATTAATTTTTTTTTTGTTTTTTTTAGATGTTTTTATCCTTTTTTATTATTTTACGTTGCTTTTTATAAAATTTTTTATTATAGAGAGAAGAGTGTTAATTTATTTTATAAATTTAATTATTATTGTTATAGTTTTGTTTTTTAGAAATTGTGTTGCGTTGATTGTTTTCTACAAATCATAAAGATATTGGGACTTTATATTTTATTATTGGAGTTTGATCTGGTTTTTTAGGTGCGAGTATTAGTTTAATTATTCGTACCGAATTAGGAATAGTTGGAAGGATTATTATAGATGAGCAAATTTATAACTCTATAGTAACAGCTCATGCTTTTTTAATAATTTTTTTTTTTGTTATGCCTGTAGCTGTAGGGGGGTTTGGTAATTGATTATTACCTTTAATAATAAATGTAATAGATATAGCTTTTCCTCGATTGAATAATTTAAGATTTTGATTAGTTCCTGTTGCTTTATTGTTTATAAGTTTAAGTTTATTAATTGGATTAGGTCCTGGGACTGGGTGAACAGTTTATCCTCCTTTGTCTAATTCTGTTTATCATTTTGGGGGTTCTATTGATTTTGCTATTTTTAGATTACATGTCGCTGGGGTTTCATCTATTTTAGGTGGGATTAATTTTATTACGACTTGTTTAAAAGGAAAGATTAGATATGTGTTATCTTTGGAGTTTCTAACTTTATTTAGATGAGCAATGGTAGTAACTAGGTTTTTACTAGTCTTAAGTTTACCTGTGTTAGCTGGTGGAATTACTATGTTATTATTAGATCGTAATTTTGGTTCGTCTTTTTTTGATCCTAGAGGGGGAGGGAATCCAATTTTATATCAGCATTTATTTTGATTTTTTGGACATCCTGAAGTTTATATTTTAATTATTCCTGGGTTTGGAATAATTTCTCATATTGTAATTAGAATCTCGAAAAAAGGAGAAATTTCTGGATATCTTGGTATAGTGTATGCAATGATTTCAATTGGTTTATTAGGTTTTATTGTTTGAGCACATCATATGTTTACTGTAGGATTAGATGTAGATACTCGTGCTTATTTTACAGCAGCTACTATAGCAATTGCTGTCCCTACAGGAATTAAGATTTTTAGTTGAATTGGGACTTTATTTGGAGGTGTGTATTCTTTTGATTATTTAATATTATGAGTATTAGGGTTTATTTTTTTATTCACTATAGGGGGTTTAACAGGTATTGTGTTGTCTAATTCAAGTTTAGATATTGTTTTACATGACACTTATTATGTAGTAGCTCATTTTCATTATGCTTTAAGAATGGGTGCAGTATTTAGGTTGTTAGCTGGGTTTTTTTATTGATTTCCTTTATTTACAGGTGTAGCTATACATAGAAAGTTATTATTAGTTCAGTTTTTAATTTTATTTGTTGGTGTAAATATAACTTTTTTTCCTCAACATTTTTTAGGGTTATCGGGAATACCTCGACGTTATGCAGATTATGCTGATAGTATATTATTTTGAAATATTATTTCTTCGTTAGGGGCATTTATTTCTTTTTTTGGGGCAGTAATGATTATATTTGTTATTTGAGAAGCTTTAATTGCTAAACGTAGAGTTGTTAGTGTTATAGTAGGATATTGAGATGTAGAGTGATCATATGAGTATCCTCTATCTTTCCATGCTTCTAATGAGACTGCGAAAGTTTATTTATAGTTTAAAAGTATTTAATACGTTTGATTTCCAATCAATTAATATTAAACTAAATATAAAAGCTTTAAGTGTACAATTGCAAATTGTAAGAATGTTTATTATAAGGATAATTTATTACTTTTTGTATAAGGGATAAAAGTAGAAAACAAAAGATTTAATTAATTTTATTTTTTGATAAAATTTTTAATGAAAAATATTAAAATAAAAAAATTAATTATTAATGATAAATTAGGGTTTGTTATATCTGAAATTTGTATTTGATTTTAATTATGTAAGAAAAAAAATTATTTTTTTAAATTTTTATATTATTAAATGTTATTTATAAGTAAATTAAAATAAAATTAATAAAATAATTGGGTGTTAATTTTACTGTTTATTAAAAACATAGTTTATATTATTATAAATGATTTCTGCTCAATGATTTAAATAGCTGCAGTAATCTGACTGTACTAAGGTAGCATAATCATTAGTTTCTTAATAAGAAACTGGAATGAAGGAATTTTAAAATTATTGGATTTTTATTAATTTTTTTAAGTTATATTTAAAGTGAAAATACTTTAATTTAATTATTAGACGATAAGACCCTATAAATTTTAAATTGTATTTTATTTGGGGTAAATAAAATAATTATTGAATTATTTAGTTAAGTTACTTTAGGGTTAACAGGGTAATAAAAGTATTAAGATCTTATTAATATTTTTGTTTACTACCTCGATGTTGGATCATTATACTAATTAAGTAGAGTTAATTAATTTTAGTCTGTTAGACTATAAAATTTTACGTGATCTGAGTTTAGACCGATGTAAATTAGGTTAGATTTTATCTTTTTAATAAATAAAATAGTACGAAAGGAAAAATTTATTTTATTATAAATAAAGTAGTATGTCAGAATAATGAAATGAATTTAGAATTCATCAATTTTACTAATTTTATTTTTAATTTCTTATATCATATATAATTTAAGGTATTTGTTTAGTGTATTATGTTTGGTTTTTATAGTAATAATAGTAATAATTATTTATATATCAAGAATAATTTATATTAAATATTTAGTTATTTTGGTTTATATTAGGGGTGTAGTGGTTTTTATTCTTTACATTTCTTGTATATGTTGAAATGTAAAGACTTCTTTTTCATTAATATTTTTAAGTTTAAGTTTTTTTTTTATAATACTTTATGATTCGGGTTCTTTTATAAAAATAGCAGATGTTGGGGAGTATTTTTGAATATATTTATTTTTTAGAGTTTTATTTTCTCTTTTGGTTACTATATATTCATTAAATTTATTTAAAAGTAATGGTTCTTTGCGATTTTAGGTTTAAAAAGTATAATTCTTAGCGATTTGCAGTCGTTAGATTTTAAATCATTTTTTTAAGGTTACGATCCTTATATTTTTAATGGTTAATAAAGTATAGTATTCAACTTTTTGGTAGTTGAGATTGTCTAATAAGAAATAAGCAGATTTTGTTTTAGTTTGTCGTACTAAAGGATTATTTCTTAATGGTATTAATAGTATTACTAATTGTTTTTTTACTTTGGTTAAATTGAGTTAATAGAGAGGTTTTTTTAATTTATAAAGATTTTACTTTTTAGTTTAGTTGTTTTGTTTTTGTTATTTATAAATTTTAGAATAAGTGCTAATAAGTTAAACTATTCTTTTGTGTTTAATATTTTTATAGAGATTAAGTTAATTAGGTTTTTTTTAGTTAAGTTAATATTAGTTATGGTATTATTTTTATTTTTTAATTACAATAGTTATGTTTATTATAGAGTAGGGTTAAGAATACATTATGGTTATGTTTTTATTTTTGCTTTATCATTAATGTTGTTTTTATGATGTTTGTGAAGAGTTAATAATATTATTATGATAATTAGTCATTTTTTGCCAAGTGGAATTGGGGGAGTGTTAAAAATTTTTATTCCTGTGTTAGAAATTATTGGAGTTATTATTCGCCCATTAACTTTAGCTGTTCGTCTAGCTACTAATATTAGATGTGGTCATGTTGTTTTGTTAATATTTAGTTATTTTTCTTTTAATGTGGCTAATTATTTAGTAATTTCTATTAGGGTGTTATTATTTGGTTTGTATTTTATTGAGTTTTTAGTATGTGTTATTCAAGCTTATGTATTTTGAAGATTATTTTATATTTATTTAATAGAAATTGAAATTTAGATAGTTAAATAATAATGTCTGCTTTGTAAGCTTAAGTTTTCTAAGTAGTTGAGTTTAAACGATTTATTTACATCAAATAGGTTTATTAGTTTATTATGCCAGATAATTGGGTTATATTGATGTCATAATTAGTAAGATTTTAGTATGGCAGAATAATGTGTTAAATCCAAGTTTTAATTATTTTACTGAGAATTAAGTTTTTAGAATAAAGACTTTGGGTGTCTTAGGAAATATTTTTAATTCGTTTATTTATTCAATTAATTATTGTTGTTTTGATAGTATTTTTAAGAGTATGTTTTTTGACTTTATTAGAGCGTAAAGTGTTAGGGTATGTTCAAAATCGTAAAGGGCCTACAAAAGTTTTGTTTATAGGTTTATTACAACCTGTAATTGATGGGGGGAAATTAATTTTGAAAAGAATAGTAATTGAAAAAATTTATTATTTTTTTATTCCTTTTTTTTCTATTGTTGTTATAAGATTTTTAAGTTTGTCTATGTGATTTTATTCTTATTCAATTGTTATAACTAATGCTATTTTTTTTATTTTAATAATTAGAACAATTGTAGTGTATGTATTATTTATATTAGGATGAAGAAGAGAAAATGTTTATGGTGTTCTAGGGGGTTTACGAAGTTCTTCTCAAATAATTGCTTATGAGATTATTATATTTTTTGTAATAATTCTTATAGTAATTTTTCATATATCTTGAAATTTATGGGATTTTAATTTTTCAGTATGGTATTTATTTGACATTTTTATTATTTGGTTATTAATTTTATTGGTAGAAACTAATCGTAGTCCTTATGATTTTGCTGAGGGGGAAAGAGAATTAGTTTCTGGTTATAATATTGAGTATATAGGTGTATTATTTGCATATATATTTATTGCAGAATATGGTATATTGGTTTTTTTTAGATGGGTAACCTCTGTAATGTTTTTAACTTCATATATATTTTGATTAGTACTACTTTTTTTAATTATTGTTCGTGGGTTTATTCCTCGTAGACGTTATGATATTTTAATATCTAATTGTTGAAAATTTATTTTTATAGTATTAAGGTTTTTAATATTTAAGTTTTTTTAAATGTGACTAGTGAAGAAAAACTATATAGTACAAATGTTTAATTATTTTTTATTAGATTTAGCTAGACCTAGAAATTTATTGTGATTTTGAAATTTTGGTTTTATATTAGGGATTTCAATAGTAATACAAGTTTTAAGAGGATTTTTATTATCTTTGTATTACAATGATTCTGTAAATTATGCTTTTTATTCTGTTACTTATTTAATATTAGAAGTAGAAAATGGTTATGAGTTTCGTTTTATTCATTCAAGAGGAGCTAGTTTATTATTTTTTTTAATTTTTATTCATATAGGACGTGGGATTTGATATAAGTCTTATTATATGTTGGAAGTTTGAGAGTCTGGGGTTGTTATTTTTTTAATTTTAATAATAGTATCATTTTTGGGGTATGTTTTACCTTGAGGTCAAATATCTTTTTGAGCAGCAACTGTTATTACTAATTTGTTGTATGTAATTCCTTATGTAGGGGGAGATATTTTAGAGTGAGTGTGAGGAGGTTTTAGAGTAGGGGCTCCTACTCTATCTCGTTTTTTTATTTTACATTATATTTTTCCTTTTGTTATTTTAGTATTAAGATTAGTGCATTTAATTTTTCTTCATATTAATGGAAGAAGTAATTCATTAGGTGTTACGTCAATAAATGATAAAGTTGAATTTCATTGATTTTATTTATTAAAAGATTTAGTTTCTTTTTTAATTTTAATATTATTTTTTAGATTGTTATTGTTATTATTACCTTTTATGTTTATAGATTCTGAAAATTTTTTATTTGTGGATATTATAAAAACACCTGAGCATATTAAACCTGAATGGTATTTTTTATTTGCTTATTGTATTTCACGTAGGGTTCCTAATAAGTTAGGGGGAGTAATTGGATTAGTTACAAGAATTATTATTCTTATATTATTACCTCTTATGACTAAAAATTATTATAAATTTAATGATTTATTAGGAAATTATATTGTTGTATTTCATTTTGTAGTTTTTTTTATATTAACTTGATTAGGGGGGTGTGTAGTTGAATGACCTTATAGAAGACTAGGTGGTTTAATAAGAGTTTTATATTTTATTTTATTTTTTTTTTAATTAATTTTTATTATTTTGAAAATAATATTTTATATTAATTTATGTTTTTGAGTTTATTTATAATAGGGTTAATAATTATATTTTTTTATTTATGGGGAGATTATATAAAAATTTTAATTTTTTTAGAAATTCTTAGATTATTATTTATTATAGTGTTAATATGAGGGATAAAATATGATTATTTTTCTATAAATTTTTTTTTTTTTTTTTTAATTTTTTTAGTGTGTGAATCTAGGATAGGGTTTTTATTATTTATTTTTTATATTAGAATGGAAAATGAAGTGGTAAAAAAAATAATATTAATTCAATTTTAAATTTATTATTATTTATAAATTCTGAGATTTTAATTTATTTTGTAATTTTGAAGTTTTTGTGAAAAAATTTATTTTTAGATGAGGAATATTATGGTTTATTAAAAATTACTGATATTAATTTTTGAATAATTATGTTAGTATTTATTTTATATTTTATAATATTAAGAGTAGAAATTTCTTTTAAACTAAGTCTTAATATATTATTATTTAGATTAATTTATTTGATGTATGTTTCTAATTTTTTTATATTTTTTTTTCTTTATGAGATAGTATTTGTATTAATTATGTTTGTAATCATTTTATTAGGTTATAGATTTGAGCGTTTGATAGCAGCTTATTTGATAATATTTTATTCGTTTGTATTTTCTAGACCTATAATAATATTGTTTTTAGTATTTGATTATGTTTTTTTAATGAAATCTTGACTGTTTTATAGTTTTTTTGTTAGATATTTTTTAGTTGGTTCTTTTATAGTTAAATTTCCTATTTTTGGGTTTCATTATTGACTTCCTGTAGCTCATGTTGAAGCTTCTACTATTGGGTCAATATTATTAGCAGGGGTTCTTTTAAAATTAGGGTCTGTAGGATTATTTTATGTCGTAGTTTATATTCAATTTATAGTTAAATTACATTGATTAAGAATTAGGGTTTTAATTGTAATACTGTTAATTTTATGTTTAAGAGATTTAAAAATAATAATTGCTTATTCTTCTATTGCGCATATGTCTATAGTTTTTTATGTAATAATATTAGGGTCTTTTGTGGCAAAAAAAGGGGCTTTATTAATAATGTTTTATCATGGGTTTCTTTCTCCTTTAATATTTTGATTAGTTGGGTTATTAGCGTGATGAAAAACTCGTTCATTATTTGTTGTAAAATTTATATCTATTTCTTTTTTATTTTTTTTTTTAATTTTTATTTTAAAAATTATAAATATGATTTTTCTGCCTTTTATATTTTTTTTAATAAAGATTCTAATATTGAAATCATTAGTAATAATTAAATTTATGATATATATTTTTGTTCTTGGTGTTTTGTTTAGTTGTTATTATAATATTTATTTTTTTTGAGCGTTTTCGGGTTCTGTGGGCTATGTATTTAAAATTAATTTTTATAGTTTAGATGTTTTTATTTTTTTATTATGAGTGGTATTTTTAAATTTTTAATTAAGTAAGTGTTATGACACTGGGTATTGTGGTTACTCGAATTTTTTAATAGTGTTTATTTATGTAGTAACAATAATGTTAATTATTTTATTATTAATATTTATAATAGTCTTTTTGTTAAATAAAGGAATAATAGTAGTAAGTTTAAAATTATTTAATTTAAATTTTTTTAGGGATTTAGAATTAGTATTAAACATATGAAGATTTATATTTTTAATAATAGTTTTATTGATTACGATTAGAGTATTATTTTTTTCTTTTTCTTACATAAGTGTGTATTCTGTTCAAAGGTTTATGTTATTATATTTATTATTTGTTTTAAGGATATTTTGGTTAATTTTAAATAATAATTTTTATTGAATAATATTTGGTTGAGATGGCTTAGGGGTTGTTTCTTTTTTATTAATTGTTTTTTATATAAATTATGAAAGAGTGACTAATGGTTTATTTACTTTGTTTCAAAATCGTTTAGGAGATTTGTTTTTTGTTATTTTTATGTTATTTATATTTACAACTTCATTAAATTCTAATATTGTTTTAAAATCAGGATTGTTAGTATTAATACTAGGGGCATGTGTAAAAAGAGCTCAATTTCCTTTTAATGCTTGATTATTAGCTGCGATAAGGGCTCCAACTCCTATTTCTTCTTTAGTACATTCGTCTACATTAGTTGTTGCGGGGGTTTATATTTTATTACAGTATAGTTATTGTTTAATAGAAAGATTAAATATTTTAAAATATTTGAGAGTTTTAACTTTAATTGTGAGATTATTTGGTTTAATTAATGAGTTTGATATAAAAAAATTAATTGCTTATTCTACAATAAGACATGTGGGTTTAATGTTATTTTTAATAAGAATACAATTATATAAAATTACTTTTTTTCATTTAGTTGTACATGCTATGTTTAAATCATTAATATTTATATGTTTTGGATTCACCATATTAAGATCTTTTCATAGACAAGATAAACGATTGGTTTCGTATATAAGTTTATCACCTGTTATTAAAATATTTTATTATTATGCTTGTTTTTGTTTAATAGGTTTGCCTTTTTTAAGAGGGTTTTTTTCTAAGGATTTTATTATTGAAAAAGCAATGGAAATTAATTTTGAAATAAGAAATATTTTTTTATTATTACTTTTTTTAAGTGTTAGAATTTATTATTCTATAAAATTATTAAGGTTATATAATTCTATATATGTATTAAATATAGTTGAATTACAAGTTTCAGGAATAACAGGTTTATTAATTATAGTAATTGTTAGTGTAAGAATTATTAATGTCTTTATTAGAATAGTGTTTAGAGTTTCTTTAGAATTAATATCTTATAAAATAATGATTTATTTATTTATTTTAGGGTTTTTAATTTTAAGAGTACTAACTAAATTAAATTTTAAATGAGGTATATACAGAAAATGACTGAATATAGTTGAGTTATGGTTTTATAATTGATACGCTTTGGATCAATTTATTTATTCAACGATGTTGTCTGTATTAGAATACACTGTTTCATTGTCTAATGTTAAATATATTTTATTAATAAATTGATGAGTTATGGTTTTAGTAATTATTATTTTTTAATAATGTAAGCTTTAAAAGTGTGGCTTTGAAGAAGCCAAGAGTTTGTTATATTTTTTTTAAGGTGTTTCGCATGTATCATTTTCGCCAATAAGGTTTAGATAAGGATTTTACTGTAGATTTTCAAAATCTAAGATTATTCTGTGGATTTAAGCTAATAAAGCTGCGAGATTCATACTCTTGATATTTTTCCATATTTTTAGATAAAATAAAAAATATTAATATAAAAATACAAAGGAATTTTATTTTTATTTGATTAATAGCGTGCCAGCAATTGCGGTTATACGAATAAAATAAATATATTAAATGTTTAAACTTGATAAAAAAGATTTAAGGTTAAATTTTTTCTTTATGTATGTTAAATTTTTTTAAAAAAATAGGATTAGATACCCTAGTAAGTAAAATAATGAGTATATAAAAAATTTTTTTATTGGCGGTTTAATTATAATAAAGAAACTTGTGAATTAAATAAATACCGCATTAAATGTAGTATTAAAATTTTTTAATTTTGTATGTTCGATGAAAATTTGTTATATTTGTTTATTCAGATACACATAAATTATTTTTTAAGTTTTATGAGTTGCACGATTTTTATAAAGGATAGTTTTGAGGATGAATTTATTAGTAAATTAGATAATTAATTGAATTATTTTTTAAAAGTACATATCGCCCGTCAGCTTTAATTTAAAGTAAGTCGTAACATAGTGTATTTATTGGAAAATAAATATAATGATATTTTGAGGTAATTTATCTTTGCAAGATGCTTTAAGAGTTACAATAGAGCAAATTGTTTATTTTCATGATTATTTAATAATAGTAATAGCTATTATTTTAAGTGTAGTAGGGTATTTTTTAATTTTTGTTTTAATAACTAAAACTTATTCGAGAAGAATTGTTGCTGATCACTTAGTTGAGAGAGTATGAACTATTTTACCTATTGTAGTATTAATTTTTTTAGTTTATCCTTCAATTTATTTACTTTATTTAATTGATGAGTCTAGAGTTGAATTTTTATGTACATTAAAAGTTATTGGTCATCAATGATACTGAAGTTATAAAATAGATGGGTTATTAAATATAGAAATTGATTCTTATATAGATGCTGATTCTTCTGTTCGTTTAATAGATGTAGATAATCGCGTAGTTATTCCGGCACAAGAATATATTCGTGCTTTAATTACTTCGGCTGACGTCTTACATTCTTGAGCTTTACCGGCCTTAGGTGTAAAAATAGATGCTATTCCTGGTCGTTTAAATCAGTTTGTTTTTATAGTGATAATGCATTCTATTATTCATGGTCAATGTAGAGAAATTTGTGGTGTTAATCATTCTTTTATACCAATTGTATTAGAAGTAGTTAGATTAAAAGATTTATTATATTAAAAAAGCTTAATTTAAGTTTTAGCCTTTTAAGCTAAAGAAATTTTAATAATGGTTAGTGTGTTTCATGTATTAAGATTAAGGTTATGACCAATTATAATAAGAATAGCAGTATTGATTTCTTTTATTAGTTTATATTTATCTATAAAAGTAGGATTTAATATATTATTATTAATTGTAGTGTTAGTAATTTTAAATTGATTTAAAGATGTCTCTCGTGAAAGAGATTTATTAATAGAGCACAGAAGTTTAAGAAATATTTTTTTTAAAACAGGAATAATTTTATTTATTACTTCAGAAGTAATGTTTTTTGTTTCTTTTTTTTGATGTTATTTTGATTTTGTGTTAGCTGTAGATTTAGAAATAGGAAGAGTATGACCTCCAAAAGGCATTCAAAGGATTAATCCTTTTAGAGTACCTTTATTAAATACTATAATTTTATTATCTTCTGGTGTGTTAATTACTTGAAGTCATTTTTCTATTTTAAATAATAATTGATATATTAGAGTAGTAACTTTAACAGCAACTTTAATTTTAGGGGTGTATTTCTTGTTTGTACAATATGAAGAGTATATAGATGCTACTTATACTTTTATAAGAAGAGGCTATGGGAGAATTTTTTTTTTAGCTACTGGGTTTCATGGGTTCCATGTAATATTAGGGTGCGCTTTAATTTTAGGTAGTCTAATTCGCATAATTCTTTTGACTTGTGATGCTTTATCCCATTATAATTTTGAGTTTTCAGCTTGGTATTGACATTTCGTAGATGTGGTTTGATTATTTTTATTTATTTTCATTTATTGGTGAGGTTTTTAATGTGAATAATAATAATTTATTTAATAATTTCTGTTATTGTTCCTACTTTAATATTAGTAGGAAGAATAATAATAAGATCTAAATTCATAAGAAATGATGCTTTTGAATGCGGATTTGATTCATTTAATGTAAGAGTATTCCCTGTATCTTTACGTTTTTTTGTATTTTGTATTATTTTTTTAATTTTAGATTTAGAATTAATTTTAATATCTGTGACACCCATAGTAATATGGTGAAATGGTTTTATTTTAAATATTGTAATTTTTTTAACATTAGTTACAGTAAGAATACTTATTGAATGATTATTCGGAAGATTAAGATGAGTAGAATAAAAAAGGTGATTGCGCCGAAGTAATTTTACTATATTTTAAGCTTTCGCAGAAGCAAAGTTTACTTTGCTTCGAATCACCTTTTTTATAAATTGAATAGTACTCTCATAATCAATCCTTCTTAGACTTTATAGCTTATTTGATCTCGTAAGTTGCTCTCATATTTTTTTTTCTGTATTAATATTTTATTCTAGAAAAAAAAAATATAAAAGAGAGTCTAATAATTAATAATATAATATTTTTATTTAATAATAATTGCTTTTAAAAATAAATGATTTAGTGATAGGTTTATTTAAAAGATCTAATAGATTAA
>Ga0102832_1001910_pt1 | contig 14088 bp, 8 predicted proteins | sample EBPBio282013_DNA_FD_88942 | JGI IMG/M metagenome (GOLD analysis project Ga0102832, IMG submission 88942) | Wastewater treatment Type I Accumulibacter community from EBPR Bioreactor in Madison, WI, USA - Reactor 2_5/28/2013_ DNA (Illumina Assembly) | ecosystem: Engineered > Bioreactor > EBPR >...
ATTATAGCAATTTAACTTTGCTAAGGTTAACCTCCATTTTTGAGACTCAAGCATGCCGATGCAATGAGAAATATCAAAGAAAAAGATCCTCCAAATTTATCAAACAAATACTCATCAGAATTAAGAAGTTTCGTAGATTGTTGTTTGAAAAAAGATCCAAAAAAAAGATGGTCAGCAACAGAATTGTTGAATCACGATTTTTTAAACAGTATAAAAAATGGTTAGAAACAGAAGCAAAAAGTGGTAAAAATGCTGAGATAAATGAAAAAACCTTCTCTGTAGTCAATAATAAAAACAGTGAAGGATTGATTTTTTTTTAATTCTTAATTTCAAAAGAAACTTTAGTCTTAAATAAGAAGCTGTAAATAAATAGAAAAGTTTTATACTGATTTTTATAGACATTAGTGCAAAAAATCTATGGGAAATAGTTATCAAAGAGATAAGAATCTTAGTATTTACATATAAACTGCGAAACCTTTCTATAACTCTGGATCTACGATTTAAGGAGTTGTGTTCGTAAAAGCATTTCAAAATTTCACATTTGATGCGCTTTACATTAGAGTTTAAGGTTGATAAATTTTAATTTTTAGGAGATTAATGGTGTCAATGGTATTAAGGATCTTCAAAAAATCGCCGTAAGTATACGGGAAATTAAAATTTTTATACAGTGGAACATATTCTGTAAAAATACAAATAAAAACATTTGTAAAAAGGTTAATACGCATATCCCTTTGTATTCGAACTGTCTTAAAATATTCCTGGAAGCTTTTTGCCTAAAAATAGCTAAGCTAGAATTGAGTATAAATTAGTTGCTTATTTCGTTGATTACGCTAATAAAGACAGTGTGCAATTATAATCAATCCCTTTAATTATACGATAACCTTTTAGACAATAAATTATTCCTTATCAAGGCTCAGTTTAAAGATCGCCAAAAACTTGTTTCTGTTTTGATCAGGGAACAATCATCATTCATGCATGGTTTTAAAGTATTTTGTTTTAAAAATTTAGGAAATGTTGCTTATGAAGGAGAATAAATTAGAGTCGAGGTAACCGCAGATAATAAATTTGGAAAAAAAGACCTTAACACTTTCTTGATTTAACTTGTTCAGTATACTTTTGTTTGCTCAAATAACGGAGTCTCAAGGACTTTTACCAAAGCAATTTCCAGCAATAAAATTAATGAACATGTGGCTGTTGGTGGTAGAAAATAATTTGCTGTCAACCTTAAAATTCCTGATATTTAACATCAAACTGCTATCAGCACTCTCGTAGCCAATTACTACAGAATTTAAGTTTCATCAAAATCCAACGCTTTAGCTTCAGAAGATCCTTGCATTTTCGCACCAATTTTCATTCTAAAAAAAGATTTTAAGGTTGCTGATCAAGGGATGAAGAAAGTTCCTGAGTAAATGAAAGATGCATCAAGATATCATCAAAAGAAGCCAAAATTTTTCACAGCTCCTGATTATTGGTTTAAGAAAAATAAAAATTTATCTGTGATGAATTTCAAACTCGAAGAAAATTTTGGAACTTCCACTGATGGGTTTTGATAAATTATTTATAGCTTTCTTTTTTTTTGCAAATACTTTATTTTAGTAAATTTGTTTAAATATTGAAAATGGGATGCTGCTGCATAAAAAACATTCAAGCTGTTGATGACAATGATGAAAACCTGTCATAATCAAGAGTTTTGATGGCTTACAATAAACATGCTTTAAGTTTAAAATAAAAAGGTAAACTAAAAATATTATGAAGGAAATTAACATTTCAAGAAAAGAGCGTATCAAAAAGCAATCGAATGTTATTTATAAGCTTTGGTATGATTGATTCTATAAAGAGAAAAAACCCAAATTAATTGGTGTATCACACTAACTTGGCACAGGCTTACAGAGCGAATGGTCAATTTTTAGAGGCCATTGAAGTTATAAACAAGGTACAAAAGAAATCTTTCCCTCCATCACCGAATTATTTGGAACTTATGATGAAAGCTAATGCCATCAAATCTCGATGCGTAAATTCTCTCGCTAAAAAATACATTGTCAGTAATTCCTACTCAAAAGAGGAAAGTTAAAATTGGCTTAAATAAATTAACTAGGCAATTAATTTGTTAGAATAAGCGAAAAAAACCTCACTGATTGAAGTAGATTAATATCTGAACAATTCATTGAAAATAAAGAATTACTTGACAAAAATTTTGAAAAAAACTTCCGAGTCAGAGGTTATTCATTTTTTTAAAAGAAAAATACAACAGAGCAAAAATGGACTTCATAACCAAAAAGGATGGTAAAAAGTTAAAGAATACACAAAAAATCAATAAACTCTTCTTTAGTAACTGCAAAATATGTATTCCAAACTTCATTGCAAATTCCTTTAATAGGCAGATTAAGATTAGGAATACTTTGTAGATCCGATTACTTATGTATTTATTTATAAAATGAAGTAAAAATATCGAGACCCAGTGATAGTTCCTTCAGGAATAAGTTATGAATAGAAGACATTAAAATAATATTTCCAAAAGGGTTAGGAATATAAAGACCCAATAACGAAATAAAAATTTACAATCGGTGAGAAAGTGATAGTAAAAAATCATGCATTGAAAAATTACATAAACTAACTTGGAAAACTGCATGAAATCAGAAAGTAGGACATTTAACTTATCATTTGTTGAAAACTTTACAAAAAAATATCATTTCAATTTTAAATGTGATTTTTATTATGAATTTTTGGATATATTTTATTTTATAAAAGGTACGTTTGATAAAATAAATTGGCTTTAACGTTATAAATTTGAAAGAAATTTCCTTAACAAAAATATTTAATGAAACACAGACTCTCAGATTCCACACTTAATAAGCACCAAGTTCTTCAATGGATCAATAGCACCCTTAAAGTAATAAAGTATTTAAATTCAGGGCAATTAAACAAAAATTGAGACTTTAGGAAATGGTGTTGTCTATTGCATGTTAATGAATCATTATTATCCAAACTCTATCGCACATAATAAAATAATCATGATGCCCAGAAACAATATGGACAACAAGGCCAATCTCAGAAAGGTACAGGAGGCTCTTAATTTGCAAAATATAAAATCAATCACTTTTGACGTAATTTTTTATCAAAATCTTAGATTTTCAGAGTTTCTGAAATGTCATATCTCGACAACTGGCAACTTATTTGCAAACTCTACAAATATTTCTAAGATCATAACAAAAACATAGAAAAATAAGCATAAAAAAAATATTTTAACACAAACTAAACTCAGCATTTAACCAATGTAACTCAATCTCAAATAATCCCCCAAAATACAGTAATTTCACAACCTCAAATGAATTTCATTATTCCAAAATAAGTACCAAAAATTAACGATTTTACAACAGGACTTTTGACACCGATGAAAGGACTGAAATATTTTGAGTAAAACACAAAACTTCGATATGAAGCATTGAAATTGATGGAGTAAATAAAGAGCATAGTAAAATTAGAGACTGAAAGTGATAAGACAAAAGTAAAGATTTTAAAGAAAATGTTGGGTTTAATTGAATAAGAAAGTCAATAATAAGAGTTGGAAATGAAAGAACTCTTTAGCGATTGCAAGAAGAAACAGTAAATAATAACAATCGATTGATTGACTGATTAATTTGTATTTATATTTGGCCATAACCATTAATTTTAGAATCCATTGTAAATTTTGCATGATATTTTGATATAAAATAAGGTTGAAACTATAAAATTGAGAATATAAAAAATTTGAATAAAAATATTTCCGATCTCAAATATGAAAAACCCTCTCTAGTTAGAGATACAACTCAAAATCAAAAGAGTAAATCACTGTCTTATATTAGGCCAATCGTTTTCTTACTGCTAAACTCTATCCCGAAGCCATCAAAGAGTATACTGAAGGTCTCGATCTCTACCAATAAAATAGAACCTATAATGATTGCGTTTCTGAACAGTTTCAAGCTATTCTTTATTCATTAAGAGGAAATACCTATTCCCTCAATCTTTAGTCTTAGTCTGCTGAAAACGATTTCCAAAAAAGTCTTAATATCAATCCATACAGCGCATTAACCCTCAGTAGAAGAGCAAAACATTTCATGAAAGTAAAAATTTCCTTACTCAGGAAAAACGTTTCAGTTAGGCAATTCAAGATATTGATATGGCCCTACTCTATGATCCATAAAATTTAAGTTACCTGTCTTTATTGAATAGCATTCAAAACTATGTTAACGAAATAAAGGATACTGAAGAGAAAAATCACATTACTTCCTTGGTCAATGATGTTAAATAAAGACTTCAAGCAAAGCCACCTACCGAATCAGAATCATAAGAGTAAGATGGCGAGTAAATGTTAAACTTTTCCAAACTGAAAAAAATCGATAGAAAAAGTGTAAAATTAACTCCTAAAATGGAAAACAGAAAAAGCATAATTTAATTTAAAGAAGATTAAATTCTTTAATTTATTGATGATGACAAAAATGGAGAAAACAAATAAGAAGAACCGATCAATATTAGAATTTCTGCTGTTGAAATCTAATAAAAAATCAAATAACAAGATGAATAACTTTAATAATTGGAAGCTTAATAAGAAGAAATTAGAAAAACTGAACCATTGAAACTTATTTAACATTTTGTGCTGACCAAGTCTCATTAAAAAAGTAGAAAAAGTATTTTGAGAAGTGGATCGATCAATAACAAGGGTTAAAGCATGCTTTTTTTGAGCTCTCCGGGAGACAAAATTGGGCTCCAAAGAAAGTCTAGTTTAAGTGCAGCTTCAATCAAAGATATTGATGGGAAATTAGTCAAACATCAAAAGGAAAACATCAAATTCAGACCGAGTTTCAGTCAAATCGCAAAATTTGATATTGGAAAACATTAATAAATTCCATAAGAAAATTAAAAGGAAAATTATCTTACAAGAACAACTCCAAAATTGGAGAAAAGAAAGTCTTGTCTGAGAAGCTCTAACAGATTTTTAGCTGATGAGATGAAGGAACTATCGAAAACGATGCCACTCCAAAGAAAATCAAGTGGATTCTTGGACATAAAAAATATTGATGGAAAATACCATCATAAACAAGAATAAAGTTCAGAGGAAGATTAAGCGATTGATGTTCAAGTAGAAACCTAATCTGATGATGATGATAATGAGTACAACATTTTCGGTAAAAAGAAGTAAAAATAAGTTGTCGAAACCATCAGTAATTCATATGTTAATTTTTAGATAATTTGCAAGAAATACCTGAAGTCCTTAATCTAAAACTCAGCAAGAAAAAATCAATTCTCAGAAAAGATTCAATTCTTGACGGCTCTCTTTTAGGATGGAAAATGGAAAAAAAGAAAAGTGTCTTGTTTAAGACAGGGTGATTATAATCAATCGAAATTAAAATTTAAAGCATTAATTTTAAAATATAAACAGTTTTTTAAATCAATAAAGTTTTTTAGAAAAAGCATTATGATCCTTCTGTTCTTCGTAATCTTTTTTAGTTATCCACATATTTTTGAACGAAGGTAAACTGGCTAAAATACTGCCACCCTCCCAGCACATTGTATTTCTGGATGCAGGTGCAAAAAGCCTTGGTTTAGCTTCTGTAGGAAGTAAAGTTTTAAGTTATTTTACGAATCTTTATGGGAAACCTTAAAACATTGTATTTCCTCCTGATAAGACGATTTAACTGTAAAGATTTGATCTTAAGTTGATATCAACTTTAGCGAAACTATTAGCGAGTAACTTAACAACAGCTGAATTAATTGAAATAATTTACATGGGACTTCAAGTCCTACTTTTGAAGGGTTGAAGAGAATTTATCCTGCTTATTTTTAGTTATTTTGGAATTCTATTTATTGACCGTCAGGAAGGATATATTTCTAAGACTTATTTTATTTATTTTGCCCTTGAACGTTGGTATTGATTGCGCAATACTTTTATTTGATTTGTTTTACGACCTATAATTAGGCTGTTGTGTTCATATTAATTCCACTTTTTCTCATTAAATTTCTTAAATGTTCTGTTACATCTCTTCCTCCGAGATCGATTCTCTGACAAGCATTTTATATTGAGTAACCTTCATAGACTGGGACGACGTGAGTTACTCCATCACCTGAGTCTACAACAATACCGGTTGATTTTCCTGTTGCAAATCTAAATTTATTAAATTTTATACAATGAAAGGACTCCTTGATGAGCAATAAAAATGGCAGGAACTTGGAACTTTTAGAAAAAAATTTCAAAAACTCTTTTTCTTTGTTTGGAAGGATTCATATTTGGTTAAGTAAGCAAGACAGGATGTTCATTGGGCGATATTTTAAGTTGAGAGAAAGCATGCTTCCACAATAATTCCATATCATCCCAATTTTAAATGATACCGTGCTTGATGGGATATCTTAGTTTAAACATTCCCCTTTTGCTACTGTTAATGTCATCTCCCATGTAGACTTATGATTGGTTGCTAGTACTGGGAATGACGACATTATATTTTGGTCTTCCTATTCTGAATAAACAAATTAAATACACAGAAGGGATGACGTGAGGCTTTTTTTATTATCCACTGAATCCTACTTTAAGATAACCGCTTCCCTGAATTAATTAAGGATTACATTATCAATGACTACAGTTTGTTTGTCAATATCCATTTTGATTTTATTAATTTTTATAAACTTACTAATTTATATTAACTCAATATTTGGTGGCATTCAAATTCATACTCAATTATCAAAAACAATAACAAATAAAAATTGGATATCTTGAAATTAATTTCCATTTTTATTAATAAATCAAGGAAAATAAAGCCTTTTTTATAAAAAATTAGGAAATTTTTATTATGAAATCACTATTTTTAAAAATTTAAAAAGTAATAAAAAAAGTCAAAGTCATAAAAAATTAAGAGTTCAATAAAGTTTTTTGCTCAGAAGCTTATGATTAAAATTACCAATAAAGTTATTCATTCCTTTCTAACCACTTACGATTGCATACCCAAACTTAGCTTAATTAAAATAGTCCCTGAAATAAAAAATAAAATTACTTATTGCCAGATTCTTCTGCAAGTTAAAGAGCTCTTTTGAATTGTTACTTTCCTTATTCATAGTTCTTTTTAGTACTGGAAATCATTCCGAGTTTTAAGAATCCCTCCATTTCTCCTTTTTAGTCTTGCATTTATTCAGAAAGTTTAAGATACTTTTAAACAAAGATTTTCATTTTATCTTTGTTTTCGCTAAGATTTTTAGTTCCAATACGTCCAATATTTCCTACGGCAAGGGACTGTCCATTCAAATTAGACATCTGGATAGAATACTTGAGAGCATTTTGGAAATAATAAATACTATTTTTTTGATCGCCAAGTCTGTCATAGCAGAGACCCAGATTGATAGAAGCAAGAAATTTTCCATTAACGTCAGCAAGCTATTAATGTAAATGATGATATTATATTGCTTTTTGAGTGTACTAACTTTACTGTTCTCCTAACAATTGGTAATCGACCCCAATACAGTTGTAGGCAAGAGCCTCACCGTGCGTGTCATTGATACTTTTACAGACTTGTAAGAACTTTTGATAATATTCGATAGCTTTTTTATTCTTCTTTATATTGTCATACAAAACTCCAATCGAGTAATATGAGCGTCCTTCATCTCTTACTTTGCCTGCCCTTCTGCATCCGAAGGCTAACATTTCATAATCTTTCAGTCTTCTCATGGTGCTGATGTAAATACTGTTGTCAACTTTTTCACTGTTTGGAATGTTGGTGACATGATCACTTTGAGTTTTATTTAATCGTGATTTTTACTCGATATGTCGAGAAGGAGTGTTAAAAAAAAGTGGAAGTTCGATTCTATGAGGTTGTGATGGAGCCATTGACTTATTATTTCGTGGACGGTTGAAATTTCTCACTTAATTTTATTCTGCCAAAGAACCACCAATTCTGAATGATCGGTTCAAAGACGATTGATACATGCTGTTTCCTCTTGTTTTTCGAGTACTCATTATAAAAATATTGAAAATAAAATTATATAACTTTTTTTAGCATGATGAAATAATCTATTGAAGTTTATTGTCTTTTGATATTTTCTTTGAACATTGTTTTCTAACAAATTTTTAAAAGGAATAAAATAAAAAGAAATATAAATCACAAGACACGCATTTATTGTTTTTTATTTTTGTTGAAATTGAATAAAAGATGAAGTAATGTACCTACAGTGATGGATAAAAATAGGTTGGGGAACAAATTGTACAAAAGATTCGGTCCTGAAACATATGGAAGGGCTTCTAACCCCCAGAAACTGGCTGCTACGATGATTCCAGAAACCAATATGATTGGGTAAGTTAAATTGGCCAATTTATGGACAACAGTTCTTTTGTTATTTTCCTTCACAAATCCAGGTAAACAGTAAATAATGAATGAGTAAAGAATACCAATTCTACAAAGAGCAAGCTCAATATTGAGTGAATCATATGAAAAGACACTGGGTCTGAAAAGAACCAATAAGAATGATGCGATTGTCAATCCAATACCAAAAAGTAATGCAATCGTGTTTTTAAAGTAATAATTTTTCACCAGTCTTTTGGAAGATTATTTTTTAAAAACAAGAGCCAACATAACTCCTGTCAAGTAGAAAGGTAAATGTGAATGGAAACTTTTGAAGTAATGTTGGGTTGAGTTTTTGACTGTAACTTAAAGTTAAACAGGAAGTTTTTCTGACAAAACAAAAAGTAAAATCCAACTGGCTAAAACTTCAATGTAAAGAATTATTGATCCAACAGATTTGTTCATAAAGAGAATGGCAAAAGTACCCAATGTTAAGAGTGTATATTGAACTTCAGCTTGAACCCACCATGAGAAGTTAAAGCATCCTTCAGAAAAGAAGTTGTCAATCATTAAAATGTTTCTCCACCAAACTGTATTGCATTTGTTGACTTACTCTTCATAGACCATCCAGACTGGTCCAGAATGAAGAGAAGGAACGACGGCCCAGAAGATGATAAGACAAACGATGTAAATGGGGTAAAGTCTGAGGAGTTTTCTTGCAAACTTAGAAACCAAAAACATAGGTTTATTGGCTGCAAATTATATTTCAGTGAAAACATTTTTTGTAAGCAAGTAACCGCTGATAAAGAAGAAAATGTCGGGAAGGTAATAAGCGAATGTTGCCAGATTGCTGTAGAAAGCTGAGTAGATTTCTGAGTTAAAAGCGAACACATTATAAGCTCCTTTGTTACACAAATAAAAGTAGTACCCGTAAATAATTAAGGGAACGGAAACAAGTTTGAATTTACTGAATTGAACTAGTTTAGTTGATTATTAAGATTTCCATAAATTGTTCCATTCTCTACCGATTGATATCCACTTGAAAAATCCTGATTTTATGGGTTCTTCATAAACTTAGACTTGTTGTTGTTCAACCTTTTTATCGGTTTATTGTAAAGGAATTGATATTTCAATTTCGATATTTTATTTGCTTTGACATTGTGAAAACCATTTTGAGAACAAACCAACCATTCCCAATAAAATCCATACGCTTATGATTATGATGAAAATAACTGCTCCTGCTGATACTTATGATTCCAATTGAGCATCGTAAAAAGTTATTGATTCAACTTTCACAGGCATTTCTTCAAACAATTTTTCAATAACAAACTCTGAATAAATTATTTAATTACTTCCTCCTTCATTCAAGTCAGAGACTGTACATAGATCAGTAAAGCAAAATCCGTAGTAAAAACTGAACAAGAAATCAGGGTGTTCAGATACATGTTGATCTGTGACGTATGTATCGAACTTTACAGTGGTGTACCCCATTTTATTATCGTTGCACATTTTTGGGAATCCTAAGTCATTGGCTTGTTTGCCTGAAAACAACATGTAAGGAGCCATTTCCTTTAAAACTAATTTAATACTTGATTTTACATAAGCCTTTGTTGATGTCGTACAAACCGTTGAGTTCGATTAAGTAACTCAAACATTTCAATGATGGGACTGATAAAGTCGAGCAAACTAATACTGACACTATCAATAGTACTTTTACAGTTGAAAGCATGCCGAGTGATAGATTATTATATGACTTAATGCTTAATAAAGTTATAAATATCAATTATCATTCATTTTAATGCAATACGCATCTTTTTTCATATAATTTTTATTTTCAAGCCGATCCTTGCTCACCTGATTGTTTTGGTGGTTGTTACTCAACCTTTTTTGGAATGCTTGTCTTCAAGTTAAATGCGTGGATTGTTTCGAGTTCTTCCTTGATGCATTATGAAACCATTTGATGTTGGGCCACTCTTGGCTTTCCTTCAAAGGCAGCCGACTCAATAATAATTTTATACATTTGTCCACCTAAGTTATTATTAAAAATTACATGATGATCCGCCTAAAGTTGTGTCAGTGACTTCCAAATAAGTTGGTTCCAAATGTTACCTTAATTTTTTGGCGATTCTTGCTTACTTTTATCTTTTGATGGCACTTATTGAATCAGCATAACCAAACTTAATGTTGTTGGCGAAAGATCTTGTTAAGAATTTGGAGAAGTTGGATATCATTTTTATTAAGGCAAAGGTTATAGCAACAAAAATATAATTGAAGTGAAAATTAATGAACTAAAAAATACTCTAGAAAATATAAATTGGACATTCAAATGAGAAATATAATTTGACATAATTGATATAAAAATAACATCAAAAAAGAGGGAATTCAAGAATGTTCAAAAACACCCAATAAGAAGGAGACGACTTCAAAAAGAAAAGATAAGAGTTTACTCAAAATGTCAGAAAAAGCAACAGATAATAAATTTTTTCTAAGAGAAGAAACATTCTCTCCCAAGGTGCCAATAATCAACAAGCCAGTCTCACATCTACTTCCAAAAAAGACAAACTCTTGATTGTTGACTCCAGATTTGCCACAGAAATTGAAAAGTAACGCATTTTTTACGTAGGTTCCTTTCTTCTACTTACACCATGGAAAATTTCAATTAATTGTTGCAAAGTATCACAAGCGATGATATCCTCAGACAACACTACGGTCTTATTGGTATCAGAAAAATATTATCCATCGCTTAAAACCCTCCCATTCAACCAATCATAGATGCAGGTCTCGTCCCAAAAATGATTGAGTACGTAAAACAGACTTAATATCCACAACTTCAACTTGAAGCAACATGGGCATTAACTAATGTCGCCTCAGGTACTTCAATTCAATGTCAATCAATTGTTGATAAGGGAGGAATTCCTTTATTCGTTTAACTCTTGAAAAGCTCAAATCTAGGAACCGTTTAGCAAGCAATCTGGGCAATCGGAAACATCGCCAGTGATTGTGTTACAAACAGAGACAATATCATCAGAAATGGTGGAATTCTTAATTTAGTTGGTGTTATCGAAAGAAATATGGGTGAAAGCAATATTGTCAGACATGGAGCATGGGCTCTTTCTAATCTTTGCAGAGGTAACCCATTACCCAAATACGAAAACGTCAAATAAGCAATCCCTTTACTTTGTAACTTGATTGCCAAAGAATTCATAACTGATAAAGAAATTATTGCCGATTGCTGTTGGGCCATTTCATACAACAGCGATGCTAAAAAGGGAAAGATTGAAGTCTTAATCAATTCAGGTATCATTCCAAAAATAGTCAGTTACATCACTGATGATTATCTTAGTCTTGTTGTTCCATGTGTGAGAATTTTAGGAAATGTCTCAACAGGAACAGCTTCTCAAACTGAGGAAATCATCAAGTGTGGAGGAGTCAACCAACTTTACGAAACTCTTGGTAATTCCAAAAAAACTGTAAGAAGATAAGCTTGTTGGGTTGTTTCCAACATTACTGCAGGCACTAAGCAACAAGTAACTTTTCATTTAAATTAAGATTCAACAAGTTTTCGATCATCCAAAATTGATTCCAAAGATTTTGTAATTGTTTGAAAGTGACAGTAACGATGTGAAACGTGAAATTTGTTACATTTTTTCAAATATGTCTCATTCAGGAGAACCAGCAAAAATATTTGCATTTTACAAACAAACCTCACTCCTCAGATATTACGTGAACTTGTTAATGTGTGATGATGGAAGGACAATTGAAGTAAGTTTGTAATGTTTGTACATCCTTTTGTCAGTCGGTGATAAAATAAAGGGAAGTGAAAGAAATCCTTTGGTGATTGAACTTTTCAACTTGAACGCTGTTGACTTGCTCGAAAAGCTCCAATATCACGAATCAGAGAATGTTTATGCAAATGTCAGCAAACTCCTTGAAACATACTTTGAAATTCAAGACCCTCTTGAGCTTTGATCAAATACTATTTTATAAATGTTTCTATAAACTTGATACTCAATAATTCTGTTTTTATTAATTTGAATGTCTTATCTCAAATATATTTTTTAATTAAACAAAACAAAAGTATATAAATAATCAGAGGAAATAGAAGAGAATTTTTAGAAAGTCACTTTTTATTTTTGAATTTCGGTACTTGAGTGGATTTCTTTATTTGTTCTTTTCTTTCTAAAGATTTCTATAAACTCCTCATTAACCGATCTTCCACTCTTTATTGGATTTATTTTCTATTGTTGGGTTTTGCATTGTATTTGTTCGGAATCAAAATAGGACGGAAAATACATTACTAAGTCTTCTTTGTCTATTGCCATAACTTTTAGTTCTCTATGTACTAAATTCTCTTTTAATTCCACTCTTATTTATCTCTCAGGTACTCTTACAAAGTTCTATTTTTAGCTTTTGTTATAATTTGGGGTTGGAATGTATATTGACTTTATTTTTTATCTTCTTATCTTTACTTTTATATTCTTTTCATGGCAATTTTTGTTTATTTCTATTTTTGAAGATCAAGACATCTCTCATAAATTGGCTCAATGACTTTTTATCTGCTTCTTTGGAGAATTGAGGGGATAAATGTTAATTTTTTGAGTTCTTATTCTTATTTTCTGTTATGTTCATTTTCGGCTCTCATTATGCGACGTTCTTTCCATTTTTAATTTCTAATTAAAAAGTTGACAAATGATTCAGAAGGCTATTTTTATCTTTGAGTACACCTTGTGGCTGTGCTTCTTTTACTGTTGTTAAAATCAGCTGATGTGAAATTTTTCTTTGAGGTTACAGATTTTAAAGTCGACTGTCTGCTGCTTTTAGAAAAATCAAGATCGTGAAGATTGATATCGTGCGGGTTGATCTGAGGAACATATTAAGAATGAAAGACCTCATTCATGAGTTTTTCAGTAGACTATTAGAGTTCCTCAATAAAAGTAGAGTACTAATTTTTATCATCCCTTCGACTTTAGAAGAGATCGTCTTAGTCAAAATGGTTATCAGTCATTAGCAAAATAATTTTAATCTTTTTTATTCAATTAGTTTATTTATCTTATCAATTAGTTTGTTTATCTTAATATTTTGTTATCGGAATCATTGGTTTTTGTGTTATTTCATTTTCGTATTAAAAATGCATTTTTTACATACATAAAGTATATCATTACAAATACATTCTGTCTCAATATTGTCACATCATATTTTACTTCAACTAACATGAATTAGAAGCTGTTGTCCAAATCTTTCAGGAAAGACAATGCCATTCAATAACTACCCGCGTACAATCCATTCAAATGTCCTCCTGACCTCAAACTGGCAGATTATCATCGAAAAGCCACTAAAGTAGGAAAATTACCTTAAAATTTAACTTAAGAATTAATCGTCTGTCCTTGCTGTGACAATGTCATAAATAAAAAATAATTTGGTATGCTTTGCGATGTAGAAGAATTTGCTAATATTGGAATTGGTTACACTTTGTTTTTCATTCTTTACAAGTATTTTGCAATAATTCTTCTCTTCGTATTTGTAGTTTCTGGGGGTGCCTTCTTTTTCATCGTCAGTATCGAATGTTCTTAATCTTGTGTGAAATTTTTTGGAATACCAATAATGAGCGAACATATGGCTTTTTCATAGTAAAAAAGGGAAACTTAAATTATTCATATCGTAACAGCAGTATTTCTTTTAGGACTCATAATTGTCTTAAAGCATTATTTAAGTAAAGATATTGAAAAAGTGGAGAAAAAAGTATTGTGTCCATCTCAATACACAATAATGATCCAAAATCTACCAACAACAA
>Ga0102832_1001912_pt1 | contig 14071 bp, 7 predicted proteins | sample EBPBio282013_DNA_FD_88942 | JGI IMG/M metagenome (GOLD analysis project Ga0102832, IMG submission 88942) | Wastewater treatment Type I Accumulibacter community from EBPR Bioreactor in Madison, WI, USA - Reactor 2_5/28/2013_ DNA (Illumina Assembly) | ecosystem: Engineered > Bioreactor > EBPR >...
ATTTCTAATATTCTGTTAGTTAATATGTCAAATGTTACAATAGTGTTTTTGTATAAGTCTTCATTTTTCACACTTAAATTCAATTTATTTATTTCATTTCATACCTTGACTTTTTTCGTTGGATGCCCATTCGAATACTTTTCATTCTCTATAAACTCATCCAATTTTTATGACAACTTTTTAAATGTCTCCATATCAATATGATCAACATGTATTTGATACCTTGGCCCACTAATATGCTTAAACGCCTATGAAGAATATTATTGAATCATCATCACAATCTGTGCAAGATCCTGCTGCGTAATTTGTTTCAATCTTTGATTAAACCTATTCTTTTATGACAATGGAATCTATTCTATCTCAGGCTATTATTATGATTCCACTTTCTATGATTTTGATTACTATTATTAAGGCTGGACATAAGTTGATTGTCTTTCATGAATTGCTGCCTTTGAATATGATTTTTGTTGTGGTGCTCGACCTATTGTCTGTAAATAATCTTTTGGGGCTTGTCTCTTGCTTGATGGTTGGACTGGATGAACTTCTAAAAATATGTTCAATAAAAATAATACTTGGCTGGACAACTGTATAACCAACTGAGGGTAAGTAATTCTTAATCATTTTCTTGAAATTCTTTTACATTCTTTCAGCTAGTTCATAATAATGTCCTTCTCTGTTATATTCCTTACAATTGTCCCAAATCAATTGAATCAAATCCAACACCTCTTAAACAGTGTTAAATTATCGCGCCTTTAATTTTTATTGAACTTTATACAAATTCATTGGATACCTAATTACTTACAAGTAGTCATCAAGTTAAAGCTCTTTTTTATAATTAAAAAGATACCTTTCCATGCTACAGGGTGTAAGAAGTCAGTGGCTTAAGGAATGTCAATCAGATTATTAACAATTTGTGCAAGTTTTTTTTCCTCTTATTTTCCTATGGGTGTATAGCTGTTAAACTTAAATGTTGAGTATGTAGGGTTCATTTCGTTATAAATGGGTTAATTATTGTTTGTATAGATGAAGCGGGTTCTTATTATTATAAAAAAGTTATTAAGAATTTTATAAATTTTTTTAGTCAATTAGTCAATCTTTATTATTATAGTCAGTCAACCATTTATTTGATAAATTCAAATTACTTTTAAAGACAATAAACAAAATGAGGTATAGACCAAATTAAAAAGAGAAACACTAAACTAGTAATAATATCATTATTTTTAAACCAACTAACAATACTAATAATCAAATTATTCTCGAATTGTATGGATAAATTGTTGACTATTTTGACCTTAACTTAAACTTATTAAGCTCTGTATTTATTTTATCTACTAGGTTTTTATATTTTGTTGTAACTACTTCATTGGTAGAGAACTTTTTCAACAACTTTTATCTTATCAAACTATTTTTTATATTGACTAAAGAGTTTTATTAACCATTTTAATTGTTCTGTATTTTAGAAACTGTCAGTAATGATTGTTGGGATTGTGATAATTTGGTTACATGTGATTTTTGTATACCCGATTATTATGGAATCATACCAACAGGGATGTTTAATCTATTTTTGCCTTATTGTAACACTTTTGATGATTTTCTACTTGAACAATGATCATTTATGGTGATAGAGTTTTTATTGTTTACTTGTGATTTTCTAACCCTAAACGTGTCAAAATCCTCACATATCTATTCAATTTACTAATGTATTTCAATTTAGTTTTCTTCATTTATTACGATTTGTTTGTTGCTATTGGGATATTTCTTCACCTTTGTTTATGTCAGTTTCTAAGCCATAGGATTCATTATCAAAGGCTTTAGTAACTTAGTAGATCGTATTCTAATTGGTCGATTCCTTTATTTTAAAGTTGGCTACTATTTGATATTGAATAATTTCACAAATTGATGAATATCTTAAGGTTTTGTATGTTCAACATTTTTGGACTTCAAATTAATAAGAGATTTCCTTTTTATATCATTTGTGATAATCTTTTTTATATTGGGCTTATTATTGATAGATGTCAAAGAATTAGCCCTGTTAAAAAATGTCTGTTTGCTTTTATTTGTATTACTGTTAAAAGATTATACAGACTTTTTCGAACAGTTACTTACTTGTGACTTCTTTAATGCGCTATTTTTAGACTGATTGGACAACCTTGAGTTTATAAGCGATTTATTAGATTAATACGACTTATGAAGTGATTGATGTGAATAGACACTTTTTTGTGAGTTGATCTTTTGAAATAACCTTACATTTTACCTTGTTATGTTGAATAATTGTTATTTTTTACGTAAATATCTTGAGTTCAATATGTTCTACTTTCGCTGATCACAAATGTATTCATGATGCAATGTCTTTTATTTTTCTATCTAAATATTTTATTAAAAGTACGATATTTTTTTGGTAGGGGTGGTTTGTTTATAGGGTTTGATTATAGGGTCTGTTGAGTTTTGTTGATGTTGATTTTATATGAACTGGTGATATGTTGTTTATGGGTGATAACATTCTGTCCTTTTATTGTTAGCATTTTTGTTTTTATAAATATAAATAAAGTATTCGTTTATTTTACATTTTTTATACTTTTTATAAATATACTTTATTATTATTATTGGTGTACAAAATATGAGAAATAAAATAAACCAAGTAATAAAAACTTAATGCCTAAAAAACATATTAATTTTTAACATAGCATAAATAACAATCCACAATTGATATAAATCACAATATTTATCATCAGAACTTTTTCAACCTACTAACAATCATAAGGACAGTAACCAAACACACAGCCAAGGTAACAATAGAAACAATCTTCTGTTTGGACATATCAGCATTGGGTATCTTTGCTGTACCCCTATCAAACAGCATATTCTCTTCAACTTAATAAATAGTAGTCGCAGATGACAATGATTACTATTATTTATTATTACTATTTATATTTTTGTCATAACAGACAATCATCGCCTATTGAATGGGATGTAGATAAACCTTCGTATAATTCAACAAAGATGGCTATGGGTACCTGAAATGAATCGGCTGTTGATATTGGTATTTGTTAACGCCAACTTACTTAAACTAACTATATGAAACAGTAAATTGGTAATAGTACTGTTTGGAATCAAACGCTGGCTTCTCTATATTAACAACCTAATAATTTCGAATAGACTATCTATTTTGGTCAACATCAATGTACGTTGACTATGGCAATATGTCTGTGAACATGAACATACATTATTATTATTTTTGGTTGATAATAGATTGTAATTAGATGTCGGTTTTGTCGTTTAAAGTGAGAGTGAAGTTTATTAATTGGTGGAGGCCCTTTCCTGATAGGCGGCGCTATAGGGTTATTATATCTTGATTAAAATGTTGTTGTTGAGTTCTTATCTATAGTGTGGACAATATATGTTGTGGGATGGCTGATTGTTAAACAGTTGGGAAGAGATAGTTTATGTTGATAGATATTAGCTTAGTTTTAGTTGTTGAATTATTACCATCAACAACAACACAAAATTAAATCTCAAACGTATCCTATAATCTCATACTCAAATATCCTAAACCATTCTATTTAATCAACAGTCTCAATAAGTGATTAATTTAATTGTTGATTTACTCATGCTTTGTGCTCAATGATGATGATGCAGTTGATGTTGATGATTACTTGAAGTACCTGTATCCTTTTATTAAATGGTGGTTTTGTTGTTGTGATCGAGATGATGATGATTTTATTGTTGATACAGGTTGTTGTTATAATGGTCTTATGTAGCCCTTCTCGAATACTAAGGTAGATAATATCGGCATGTTGGTTGATAAGAAAGTGTTGGTATTACTATTTTATTGTGATGGTGATAACCAAATAGTAAATGTCTACTGGTCGTTTGATATTCTTATTACTGACTGTTTTTATTGATCATTAACTAATACATTGCTAAATGCCAATTGAACGATTTTGTTATTTTTAGTAACTAATATATTATCACCAAAACCTCTTACAAATTACATGTTACAACTTATCACGCTATTTGTCATCATTATTGTAAACAAAAACATGACTAATAATAAAGATCTTTGATGTGCCAACATTGACTTGTGATAGTGGTTATTGTCTTATTGTTTGATTGATATATTGTTTGTATATCTTTTTTATAAAAATCTAATAAGATTTAAATTTTTTTTAATCTTTATTTTGGATTTAATAAACTTTAAAATAATTATGAAATAAAACAAACACAAAAATTATGAAATTAAAAAACACAAAAATAAATAAAAAATCACTTTAACTCATATCTCTATATCTTTTAACATCCCTCATTACTCAAAATCAATAAGCCTAATAACTTATTAAGAGTGATGAACCAAATGATTATGACCATGCTATTTCCTTTTCATCTCCTTCTTCATTTTTCTCCTCGCCTTTTGAATCAACTTTCTCTTCTACTTTCTACTACTACCATTAATAAGAACCTCATCCCCAACCTACGATCCAAGCAAAGACGATGAACAACAAGATGATGAGTTACTGCTTGAATTATCACTTGAAAAGATTTACTCCTCATCAATTATTAATGGTTAACCATTTATTAAGTCTTCAAGTTGCTATTATTAGATTGTGTTGATTAGTAATGATTAGCTTGGGTTGTTTCTGTTCATCAGGGTTGACTATTGGTCGGAGTCTTTCTCCTACTGTGTGGTTAAAGTGAGTTGGGGTTATGAAGGGGTAAGGGCTTATTGGTATTGTTATTGACATACTTCAATATCATGAGCAATAGCTAAGCTCTCACATGGGACCATATCCTCAACACCCTCAATGGTCTTTACATCAACCTCAACCTCCGCCATCATCTCACCATCAACCTCTCTTACACTTTCTTACTATTCTCCAACCTTATCATCCACCTCCATCTCCTCATCTTAACTTTCATACTCCAACGCTAAGGTATCCCCTCGATAGTTTTTGAACGAGAAGAACGCCAATATCAACATGACAAGAATATTCAAATGATCAAGATCAACTGAGAACATTGTTTTTATTTTACTATGAAAAAATATTATAGAAACTATTATATATTGTCTTTTTAGAATTTATATAATGCAATAAATTTTGTTCAGTTTTAATATGAAATTTATTTATTGGCTTTTTTATTTGAATTTTTTATTTTTTATTTTTTATTTGTTATTAACATAAATTAAAATAGATGATATTTTATCTTTTTGTTCATTTAAAAAAGTATTCATTCAAATAACATCAATAAACAAATATTTTTTTTAATTAAACATACACAATATCAAAAAAATTAGTAATAATGAATGACACATAAGTTCATAAAAGTTTAAAAGTTTCTTTAACTCATGCGATAATATTAACAGCTTTGAGACTTTCCACACAATACCCTTCTTTATAATGGAAGCCTTCATCACAAACTTGACACAATCCATCTTTGGAAATGAGACAATCCTTCAATTTACAACCAAGCTATGTACTCACATATCCTTACGCACATTGGGTACATCTGATACCATCAATTTTCAAACACCCTTAAATATCACAGACACCACCTTTAAGTTGAAAATGTCCCATACAATCTGTACATACACCTCTATTATAACGAATACATCCTTGTGAAATTTGGCTGCATTTTCTATCAGGTGTTAAGTAGAATCCACATTAACAAGCTACACAACCAAACTCATTATGGCTTTGACAATTTGGGACCTCACAGTGGTTGTCTTTCTCGAAGAATGGATCGTAACAATCTTTGCATATGCCATCTACCTGATCTTTACAGCCTAAAATTGTATTTGGTAAACAAGCGTTATTCATCAAGCTGTGACCATCTTCACATTATTCACAAACAATCATGTCCTGGAATGTTAAATAAGAAGCACAGTTAGCCACACCCTTTCTACAAGAGCCATTTTCAAGAAGGTAGCTTTTCGCACATGTCAAACATTTTCCATTAGCATCTTGTTATAAACAACCAATAATTGGTTTACTGACACATTTTCCATTTTCTAAAACGAGTCCCGTTTCACATTATTGACAAAGATTTGTAACAATATTTCTACTTTTACAACATGGCTTGTTTGTTTAAGGATGATATTGACATTTGCCATCAACCCCAATCAAATAATTGTACACACAAAGATTACACTTATTATCAGAAGCATATTGATAGCAACCTTCAATATAATTCGGCCTGACACAGATTTGTAGATGATTCTTGACTTAGCCAGATGAGCATTGACCATTAGCTGACCATAATAGATAGACGATAAGAATTAAGAGAATAGATTTCATGGAATATTTTTGGTTTTCTATTTTATTTTGTTTTAGGTTTAATTATTAATTTAAAAATGTTCGATTGTTTGTATTATTATATGGAGAGTTTGTATATTTTATGGGTTTAAATATTGATTATTTTTTCGATTTCTATTTTATTGTTTAATACAAATAATTGTTCTGTATTTTTTTTTATTGTATAGAGATAAATTAGATTAAATACTGGTTTATGATTTATAAAGTTCATTTTTAAAAAACCTTATTTTATTATCATACAATTCAAACAAACACATAAACTAACAAACAAATAAACAAAATCACTAAGTAATAAAAAAAATATAAACAAAATTTGAAATAAATAAATTAATCAATACAAAAAGAGAGCGAATTTAAAAAAGTAACCAATAAAAATCTATAAAAAATGAAACCCTTCTCGAAACAAAAACCAACTCCTAATACCACAAATCCAACAACTAAACAACCAATACAACAACAACAATCAACATTCATATCATAATCATCATTAAATAAACAATCATCATCATCATCATCAAAGAAACCCTCATTGTATTATCAACAACAATAACAACAATAGATAATTGATGATTAGTCATTGCAATAATTAGACTGTAATAATAGTGATAATGGTTAGTAGTAATTATTAGGACAATCGCTTGTGGGTGAAAGACAGTTTGTGTTCTTCAATAATAATAGTAATCTTAATAATAAAGGGAAATATTCAAAATAAAAATAAATAGAAGGGTAGTAAATTATATAGGAAAATATTTCTATTGTGGGAACGATGTAAAAAGTATACTTTACGAATGCTAGTAAAGTTGTTCAATTATAGATGTAGAAGGATATTAAAATAAAGTAGTAAATGTAAGCATTCAAGCCATCGATGAAATTACAAAGGGAGAATAATAATCAGGGTAATAAAGATAAGTGTAAAAAAATATAATAACAAGGGCTAAAGAATATTAGTAGAAGCGACAATAGTAAAAAATAACTTGTTGCTGCTGCTGCTGAAAATGATAATGATGATTAATAGGATGAGAATGAATTTTTATAACTGAACAACGTTGGGAAATGGAGCAAGAGCAACAAAACTATAGACAACAGCAATAACAATAATAACAGCACACCAAACAGCACTAACACAACGAATCCAAATAATAATAATACAACCACAACAAATAACAACTCATCATCAATAGTAGTGAGTTAGTAGATGCGCAAAATCCACACACATTATCAAAACAGATTGAGTGAGACAAAGTGGGTCAAGAACAAAAATAATATAAATAATAAAAACAAAAGGCAATAATTATAGAGCAGATAATCGTAGTAGCGTACGGTAATTAGTGTGGATATAGCAAATGATAATGTTAGTCGCAACTAGCAATTGTTGTAATAGTAGGAAGAGAATGAGTTCTTGAAAGATAAAGATGAAGATAAAGCAGAAGATAAAGATGAAGAAGGGTAATAGCTATAGGAGAAATAATAATAGGTCTAATAGTAGTAATAAGAGTAATAGTAAGATTAATAGTAATAAGATTAATAGTAGTAATAATAGTAATAAGGAAGCGAATAGTAATAATAATAATAGGATTAGTAGTAGTAATAGGATTAATAACAATAGTAAGAATAAGACGAAGAATAGTAAGAATAGCAGTAATAGTAACACCAATAACAGCAAGAGTAATAACATCATATTTAACAACAACAACCTACACCATCTAATGCCAATACTACTGTTAACACAAAGAAATGGAATCAACAACAAAAATAACAACAAAACAACTAATAATAATAATCTATTATTCACAACAATAAAAACAATAACAACAATAATTAGTGGCAGTCGATATAGACTATTTTGTTGAGGATACAAAAACTTGTTAGTTGATTTGTTTATTTATTTATTTATTTATTGGTTTGTTTATTTATTAATTGGTCTATTTATATATTGGCTTATTCTCTTTCTTTGGATTGTTTTTATCTTGTGATGGGAATAAAGAGGTGCTCACATTAACCTTTACAATTATATTATTAAAATATCACTTTCTCAACTATTGTCATTTTAAATTAATTTATTAAAAAATTTAAAATAAACAAAAAAATATAAATCTGACTAAAATCAAGCAAATATCAATTATTCAAATAAATAAGCGCAATTTTATTTAAATTTTATAATAATTCTCAAACTCTATCCCATCAATATAAACATATAAAAACTACACATTATAGTTAACAAACTACCTCTATATATCTAACTATCTATTTAGCTATAAATACAATATCAAATTTTATTATTTGACTTTTATTTATTTATTTACTTTAACTTAAAAAGAGGCAATCTTTTACTAACAAAGTAAAGCGAACTAAACAAACAAAAACCACATGAGCATATTCGGTAACAAGGCACAACAAGGTATTTTGTTATGATTATAAAATTCAGGCAACATTTTCAGTAACACACAACCACAACAAAATATTGGTGGATCCATATTTGGAGGCAATCAGCAACAATCACAACAACAACAAGGTAATGTCTTTATTTTATTATTTTAGGTAGTTTCTTTTTTATTATGGTAAAGGCGTTAATATCTTTGCTAATCAACAACAACAGCCACAGCAGCAGCAACAAACTGGGAATATCTTTGGTGGGCAACAGCAAACACAACAACAAACGGGAAATATTTTTGGTGGTGGGCAACAGCAACAGCCACAACAAAATACCTTGTTTACTCAACAAAAAACAGGTTTGTTTAACACACAACAGCCACAGCAACAAACAGTAACAGGAAACATCTTTGGTGGTGGTCAACAACAGCAACAAACCACAAACATCTTCGGTGGCCAACAGCAACAACCCTTCACACAGGGCACAAACGTATTCGGCCCCCAACAGCAACAAACCAACCTGAACCAATTATTCCAAACAACCACCACAGCAAGCGACTCATAACGTATACGATTCCAGATTGAGTAATTTTGTCGTAGAGTTGACCCTAAGAATCTTTAACATATACGAATTGATTAATTGATTAATTAAACAAAGCCATCAAATTCATCCAATCAAATAAATAAATGTCCTCACTTTAATTCACATCACAAAAATATTTAACTAACAATATTAATACACAAAATGAACTAAAAATAGAATTAAATTATTAAACACTTACATTCACATCTATGTTTCCATTTACACAAAGAAATCCTCATTTATTATTATTGTGTTTGAATGATGCCCTACTCAATAACACTCTACTATTTTTACTATTATTATTATCACCAATATGTTAATCCCCATACCTATTATTCTGAATGTCCTCATTCATTATTTCCTGATAAAACACCTGTATAGGCTGCTTCTCTCGCTAAGTCAACCTCCTCAAACTTATATAAGGCTGTCTCTACTACTTTGTTCTTAATATCTACTATAGTTGTTGTGTCTATTGTGATAAATGCTAATGCTAATTATTATTATGTCCTCCTCTTTAATTCCTCTTGTACCTATGCTCACAATAATCACACTGTTAATAATCCCTCTATATCTCAGGCTCTACACAACATTTAAACAACTTAAAAAACATACCCCTCACTTTCTACTCTATTGCCTTCTACTCTCCCACGTACCTTCTTACCATCACTCTCTACTTCCTCGGCAATTATAAATTCAGTCTGTTTGACACTTTTGGCCTCAATGACGGTCTCAGTTCATACTGTGTTGCTGTGTCCGACCCGTTATCGTACTTTGTCCTTACGAAATAATTGTCAACCATACTCACTTTACTCTCATACTGAGACTTATTATCCTTGTAAATCATTGTACGCAAAATCCTACTCTGATCCATTATTTATGCAGGTATAATGTAAGGTGCTGCTGTTGAGTAATCATTTGACCTCTTTCCATCTGATGATCTGTCTGAATCCATTGATTATTTTAATAATACACTGTAAAAAACTGTTCGATTTTTCTCTCTTTTAAATAATATTTTATTCTCTTCAATAAATTATCATTTAATTTAATAACTTTCTTTATCATCCTTTTTTTAGAATTTGTTAATTAAAGGTATTGAAATTAAAGGTATTCATTAAAATAACAAATATAAAATTGAGATAAAAGATAAAATAAAGTGTACAAATCAATTTGTGAATGAAATGCACTGATTTTTCTGTCTTTTTTACCATCAAATCATTGCTATGAACAGACAGATAAAAACGTAAAACAATAAAACTGGGTACATATTCAACATTTGTCTCTACCCTGTCACTAAACTTCTAAAGTAAGCTTCGTTACTTCTCAAAGTGAACAACAAAGCTCCCACGGCAATTGCCAAATTTATAAAGAATGACCCAATTATGAAATTCATAATGAAAACTAACAATGCCAAAACTGCGATTGGTGCTGAACAGTAAATGATGAAACAAATTGATTGCAATATTGGCCTGATTTATCGAAATAAGTACATTTTGGCACCCAAAAGATTCGCATTGACTGTGATCATTAATGGTCCAATCCACATTCCGATGAAAAGGTTGGTAAAGGCTTATTATGCACTTCCTTATGTACTAAAGGCACAGAGACTGGCAGTGAAAAGAGTGATACAGAGAGGACCCCACATGTCCCATTATTTTCTTATCTTTTCATAGTCACCTTATCCTGACATTGTTACTTTTATCTTATCGAGTACATTATTAAGATCCCTTTTCTACGATGATGATAAATAGGAATACGATGGTATCAATGACTGGCTAATCGAGGGCATAAAATTAATTGTTTTGTGGAGAACTGCTGAAACTTTGGAACTTTGAAGGTTCGATTTCGTCGTTAAGTGTTATCGCTTTATCCATGATGGATTTTATATTCAAAATATTTATAATCCCTATAAACTTTTATACTCTACTTTCTTATATCTTATCACATTTATTTATATCTTAACTCACTCATTTATTTATTGATCGAAATTACTAATGTTTTTAAAAAAATCAATGAAAAATTCAATTAAGTTACTTACTTCATAAAGAAGTTAAAAAACATGACACTAAAGCATTTGTTAATCCTCCCAATGACTGAATCATTCTTGGAATCTCTATCTTCAATGTTTTCTTAGCAAAAGTTGATTTCGCAAAAGTAGGCAAAATATCCCCGTAAATTTTAACACAAAGCAAACACATTTTCCATTGTTATTTTATCAAATCTAAAAGTTAAACATTTTTCTTCAAATTTTACTCTCCTTTCAATACTTTAAGCATCTTTCTCGCTTTTATTTCTTAATGATGCAATTTTATCCAGTTTCTAAGATTAAGAATCGCTGCGATTGTCAATGCAATAACTTTGATGGTCATTGCAGTTTGATTGAGTTAAAATTCTGGAGCTTCAATGATGTCGAATGCTGATAAAAGACAAAGGTTATCAAGTACCCAGTAAAAGGAGAAGAATGTGTTGATGATAATTTGGACAAGTCTGCGATACTCGTCTTTGGTGGGTTATTTAATAAGTTTGATGATTCGAGAAAATTATTGGATTGACTTTGCCAGTCTCATGAACTGTCTCGCTTTTTGTAAGTGATCTTTTTTAAACAAAATGTACGTGCAATTCTTTAAAGCTTGTAAGTTTGATTATGGTAGTAAATTGACTTTGTGGCATCAATGAGTTTGAAAAAATAAATAAGAAACTTCGTCAGTTTGTCTCTACCCTCTAAAAATAAGAAATGAGTCACATGTTTTTTGAAGGAGCAAGTAAACTTGGTGTAACATCAACAGTTTTAATTTTGAACCTGAACGATCTGTCTCTTTCAAATAAAAAAAGTTATTGCTTCTTATTATTAAGTCATACTCAAAAACTTAATTCTAAACATTCTTTTTTACCAATTGTTTTAAAAATAATGAAAAACTGGAATAAATTATTAAAATCATCACTAATTTATTGATTCTTGCCTTTAAAATTTTTTTGTTCTTCAATAAGAGTCATTTTCTCGATAATTTTGATTGGATAATGATGACTCCAAAAGATGAGAATTACTGCTTTGATTGACTGAAAATTGAATGTCTGACAGTTTTCTGTCCAAAATCGATGGGTGATATTCTTTACGTCCCAAATGAAGACAAGGTTTGAATGAACATTCTTACAGTTACATTTCTTCTTTTTTGGCTTTCTATCTTTCTATCAAAATTTATTTTCTTTTCAAATTTTTTACACCTTGTTCATACAATCCAATGTGAATTTGTGATATGTTTCTGCCTTAAGCAAGTTCTTTGGATTTTGGGTTTATTGTTGGGGTGAAAGTGAATTAATTTTGGTTTCTTTTGTTTTCAGTGAGGAAAAGTCCTTTTTTGTAAGTATCAGAGTCATTGAGAAGATTAATGACTGCTTTTCTGAACTCATTGTAATTGAGTTAAGCATCAAGTTCGTCCATTTATTCAAAGATAGGTTTTAGGAAAATAAGTGTATTTTTGCTGAGATTTTAGATTCCAATTCTGTTTGGGGAAATGATACCATCTTCATCTGAATCCAGCAATTAAAAAACAGTGTTGATTCTTTTTTGAATAAGGTTTTCATAATGTAAATTGGTTGAAGTTTTTACTGTGGTTACATTCAATTAGTTTTTGGATTAATTTTGGTTAAGAGACTCAAAATCAGGATAACTCGTTGAATTTGTTAATTGGTTTCTGCTTTTGTTTTATTAAAGCTGCTTTTGTTTTTACTTTGCTCGAAATTGACTCTCTCTGTAAAGTTGTTACCAAACTGGAATGTTTTACTTGTTACTTCGTGAATTTTATCCTCTCAAAGGCTGGTAAAATGGAGACCGACCCACTTGAGGTTGAAAGGTGAACTCATTATTTTTGTACTCTCCTTACTTTATCTTTTGTTTCAATTAAATCGCTTTTTATAAACGGTCATAAAAAGACTCTTTAACTTGTTAAATACTTTTTGGATTAAGTTTTGGTTTGAATAATTTCTTATCTTCAATTTACTTTTGTTTCAAAAGGTAATCTTTTGATTTTTTATTGTAAAAAGATTGATTGTTGCTGATTTAAGACAAAGGTTTCTTTTTGTTTTTACTGACATCTCTGCTTTAAGTTTCTGCACAATTAAAGAATTCATTAAAATGCTAATTTTCCGTTAAGTAAGCCTCTCGATTATGTACAATCATTTTGCTTCTTTTTTATAAGTAAAAATCTTACATGGGATTAATTTCAGGAGTAAATGTGCATTCTTGTAGTTATTTGAACACTTGATCAGCAAAATCATTTTTGGATTTGTTAATGTTCCGTGGAGGAACTGTTCCAGTTTACTTTCTAAACTCCTATGATCGATAAAAAATTACTATGATTTTTTAACTCACTTCGTTAATTTTGGGTTTGAATGTGAATTGCTAAGCTTATTTTTGTTACAATTATTGTTGTCGTTTCATTCTTTTTTATTACAATGCCTTATTTTTTTGAAGACCTCTTTAATATAAACTTTAACATGCTCTGCTTAAAATTGCTTGTGATTATTTATGGTCAAACTTTTTTGAACTTTTTTAAACTTGATTATTTTAGTTCTTCAGGTTTTTATTGATTTTAGAGGCTGAAGCTCCTTTGATAACTTTTGAAGGAGTAATTGATCGGGATTGGTCTGGTTTCTTTTTTGAAACTGGGATTCGTTTGATGAAATCCTGATTACAGTTGTTGTGAGGTAGAATTTGTTTTGGATTTGAGTGTTTATTGTAAGGAATTTATTGACTATTTTGAGTGCCTGAGACATAATTTTCCTGCTCAACTTTAATTTTAAGTTCTTATCTTCT
>Ga0102832_1001913_pt1 | contig 14068 bp, 14 predicted proteins | sample EBPBio282013_DNA_FD_88942 | JGI IMG/M metagenome (GOLD analysis project Ga0102832, IMG submission 88942) | Wastewater treatment Type I Accumulibacter community from EBPR Bioreactor in Madison, WI, USA - Reactor 2_5/28/2013_ DNA (Illumina Assembly) | ecosystem: Engineered > Bioreactor > EBPR >...
CCCGGTTCGACCGTCCCGCTGAAGGACACCATCGAGTCGTTCAAGATGATCTGCGACGGCGAGGTCGACCACGTCGCGGAGCAGGCCTTCTTCAACGTGGGCGGCATGGACATGGTGATGGAGAACTGGGACCGCATCCAGAAGGAAGGCTGACGTGGCGGACGTGCTGCGCGTGGAGGTGGTGTCGGCGCTCGGCATCACCTGGGAGGGTGACGCGCTGAGCGTGATCGCCCGCACGACCGAGGGCGACCTCGGCGTGCTGCCCAACCACGAGCCGTTCCTCGCCGCCCTGGTGCCGTGCGCTGCCGAGGTGCTCACCGCGGACGGGAACCGCGAGGTGATCGCGATCGACGGCGGCTTCGTCTCGGTGGCGGACAACCGCGTCTCGCTGCTCTCGCAGTTCGCCAAGGTGGCCAGGGAGATCGACCTGAAGGCGGCCGAGCACGAGCTCGCGGCCGCGGAGAAGCGCCTCAACGCCGGTGAGCTGGACGAGGAGACCCGCCAGCACTTCCTCAGGGCCCAGGCCCAGGTGCGTGCCGCGCACCTCGCCCAGCAGTCGAAGTAGGGCGCGGGACCACGAGGATGGACTGGCTGGGCATCACCGAGACGGTGGCGCTGGCGCTGGTCGTCCTCCTGCTGGTCCCCGTGGTCTTCCTCGGCGCGCGGCGTCGATGGCTCTCGCGCCAGGGCGGTCTGTTCGACTGCTCCCTGAGGCTGTCGGAGAAGACGCCGGGCACCGGATGGGTGCTCGGCGTCGCCCGTTACTCCGGAGACAACCTGGAATGGTTCCGTACCTTCTCGGTGGCCCTGAGGCCACGCCTGATCTTCCCGCGTTCGCAGGCGAGCGCCGGCCAGCAGCGCGACCCGGACTCGATCGAGTCGGTGCTGCTCTACGACGAGCAGCGGATCCTGCGCCTGGAACTCACCGACGGCTCCTCGTGGGAGCTCGCGATGTCCGTGGCGTCGCTCACCGGCCTGCTCAGCTGGCTGGAGTCGGCTCCTCCGGGGTCTCGCTACCGCTGATCCGCTCGCGCTGGCGCCGTGCCCTCGGCTCGGCCACCTCGCGGTCCTTCCCTGGCACCCACAGCACCTCCCCGGCGGCCTGCCCGGTGACCCGGGCCAGGATGAACAGCAGGTCGGAGAGCCGGTTCAGGTAGGTGAGGGCCAGCAGGTTCACCCCGCCGGGATGGCCCTCGGCCGCCGGCTCGGTGCCGTAGGCCTCCGCCGCCCGCCAGCCGGCGCGCTCCGCCCGCCGCACGACGCTGCGGGCGAGGTGGAGGTAGGCGGTCGTCTGCGTGCCGCCCGGCAGGATGAACGACCGCAGCGGCGGCAGCGGTTCGCCGTACTCGTCGCACCAGGCCTCGAGCCGGTCGATGTAGGGCTGGATGACCCGCAGCGGCTCCCACGGCGGGTTCGCCGACAGCGGGTTGGACAGATCGGCGCCACAGTCGAACAGCTCGTTCTGGATGTGGCGCAGCGTGGCCCGGACGTCCTCGGGCAGGTCGGCCTGCATGGTGACGATGCCCAGCAGGGAGTTCGCCTCGTCGACGTGGCCGTACGCCTCCACCCGCGGGTCGGTCTTCGCCGTCTCGGACATGTCGGACAGGCGCGTCCGTCCGGCGTCCCCGGTGCGGGTGTAGATGCGGGTGAGGTTGACCATGCGTCCAACCTATCCCGGCGGGGGAGCCGGGCGCCCCCGCCGCCACTGTGGCAGGGTGGGCCCGTGAGGAAGGCCATCCTGATCCTGCCCCTGCTGCTGGCTGGCGCCCTGCTCGGCGCCTGCACGGCGGCCCCGTCCGCCCCCGCCACGTCGTCGGCTCCCGGGGCGTCTGCGTCCGCGTCGGCTCCGGGGGCGACCGATGCCGCCGGTGGCGCGACGTGCACCTACACCGCGGACGGGCAGGCCGCGCGGCCGGTGGCACTCCCGCCGCAGGCGGGCGTCCCGGACAGTGGCACGGCGGACGCGTCCATCGCGCTGGGCGAGGCGACGGTACGGGTGACTCTCGACCGGGCTGCGACGCCGTGCACGGTGAACTCGTTCCTCTCCCTCGCCCGGCAGGGGTTCTACGACGGCACAGCCTGCCACCGGCTGGTGGACGGCCCCGGGCTCTTCGTGCTGCAGTGCGGCGACCCGACCGGCACCGGCAGCGGGGGACCCGGCTACGCCTTCGACGACGAGCTGACCGGCTCGGAGACCTACCCCGCGGGCACCCTGGCGATGGCCAACGCCGGGCCGGGCACGAACGGCTCCCAGTTCTTCTTCGTGTACGCCGAGAGCCAGCTGCCGCCGAACTACACGGTCTTCGGCCACACCGACGCCGCCGGCGTCGCGGTGGTCGCCTCGATCGCGGCCGGCGGCCAGGACGGCGCGTACCCGGACGGGTCGGGCCGCCCGGTGGAGCCGGCGACCATCGTCGGCGTCACCGAGGGCTGAGGTCAGCCCCGGGGGTCGTCGACCCTCGCCGCGAAGCCGAAGAGTTCGGACAGGAAGGCCTCGGGCGCGTCCGCGTGCAGCCAGTGCCCGGCGCCGGGCACCACGACCTTGGCGACGTTCGGGAAGAGGCGGGCCATGTCGGCGTCGTGCTCGTCGCGCACGTAGTCGGACCGCTCGCCCGCCAGCCACAGCACCGGACCGGCGTAGGGCGGCGTCGTGACCGGGGGCCAGTCGCCGATCGCGGCCAGCGACGTCCCGAGCAGGCCGAGGTTGTGCTGCCAGTGCCAGCCGCCCTTGCGGCGCAGGTTCTGGAGGAGGAACTGGCGCACCTGCGGATCGCGCACCCGCACACCGAGGAGCTCCTCGGCCTCTGCGCGACTCTCCAGCGCGGACAGGTCGAGGGAGCGCATGGCCGCGACCAGCGGGGTGAAGGTGTCGACCACCTCCGACCGGCCGGGCGCGATGTCGACCACGACCAGGCCGGAGACCAGGTCCGGGTGCTCGAGGGCGGTGAGCATGGCCACCTTGCCGCCCATGGAGTGGCCGACGAGGATCAGTTCGGCCGAGGAACCGAGCCTCTCGGAGATCTCCGCGGCGACGGCTGCGGCCATCTCCCGGTAGTCGAAGCGCTCGGTCCACGGGCTGCGGCCGTGGTTGGGCAGGTCGAACAGGACGCTGCCCTGGCCGGCCTCGCTGAGCGCGTGCGCGACGCCGGTGAAGTTGCGCCCGCGCCCGAACAGGCCGTGCAGGAAGGCGAAGCGGGGACGGCCGGTGCCCACCAGTTCGGTGTAGAGACTCATGTCAGCGCCGCCGCTGCCAGCAGGAGGTGTGCCAGTGGCGGCGCTCCTCGACCGCGGAGGGCGAGCCGATGCTCGCCTCGCGGGGCCAGGCCACGACGTGCGCCGTCCCGACGACGACGGGCTGGAGGCAGCCCGGGCAGGTGTAGGTCTTGGTGGCCGAGTCCGCGGGCATCGACTGCACCATCCAGGCCCCGTCCGCCTTGTGCTCCAGGCGCGCGAAGGCTCCGCTCGACAGGGGTCTGGGCGCACGCAGGTGCTTGGAGGGACGTCTGGCCATAGAGGCAGTCCTATGCCACGCGCGCACCGCGGGGCAAGTCCGCAACGCTGCCGCGGTGTAGGTTGGGCGGGTGCGTCTGTTGATTGCCCGCTGCCAGGTGGACTACGCCGGACGACTCTCGGCCCACCTCCCGATGGCGACCCGCCTGATCATGGTGAAGGCCGACGGCTCGGTCTCCGTCCACGCCGACGACCGCGCGTACAAGCCGCTGAACTGGATGAGCGCGCCCTGCACGCTCACCGTGGGCCCGCCGCCGGACGACGTCGAGGCCGTCGCCGCCGCGGAGGAGGCCTCCCTCACCGAGGTGTGGGAGGTCCGCAACGGCGACGGCGACACGCTGCAGATCGCGATCGGCGAGGTGCTGCACGACTCCAACCACGACCTCGGCGTGGACCCGGGCCTCCAGAAGGACGGGGTCGAGGCGCACCTCCAGGTGCTGCTGGCCGAGAACCCGTCCGCCTTCGGGGACGGCTGGACGCTGGTGCGCCGCGAGCACCCCACCCCGATCGGGCCGGTGGACCTGCTCTTCCGCGACCACACCGGCTCCTACGTGGCGGTGGAGGTCAAGCGCAGGGGTGAGATCGACGGGGTGGAGCAGCTCACCCGCTACCTGGCGCTGATGAACGCCGACCCGCTGCTGGCCCCCGTCCGCGGCGTCTTCGCCGCGCAGCTGATCAAGCCGCAGGCCCGGACGCTCGCCGGCACCCGCGGCATCGACTGCGTCCTGGTGGACTACGACGCCCTGCGCGGCCTGGACAACGCCGAGGACCGGCTCTTCTAGCCTCGGCCCACGGCACACCAGCGAGCTGGACGGCGGCGCTACGAGCGGTCGAGGTGTGGCACCAGCACCTCGCGGTAGAGCAGCAGCAGCGCGGCCATCGTCGGGATGGCGAGGATGGCGCCCAGCAGCCCGTAGAGCACGCCGCCGGAGATGGCGGCCAGCATCACCAGCACAGCGGGCAGTTGCACGGACTGGGAGAAGATGCGGGGCTGGAGCACGTACGCGTCGAACTGCTGGTAGGCCAGGAAGAACAGCAGGGTGATCAGCCCGGTGGTGGGGGAGAACGAGAAGGCGACCACCGACACGATCACCATCGAGATCGTGGTGCCGATCAGCGGGACGAAGGCGAACAGGCCCACCACCACGGCCAGCGCCACCGCGTACTGGGAGATGCCGACGATGTTGAGGAACAGGAAGGCGACACTCATCGCGATGAGCACCACGAGGAACAGCCCCGAGACGTACCCGCCGACGCGCTTGAACATCTCGTTGGCGAGGTAGCGGGCCCGCGGCCGCCGCGAGGACGGGGCCAGCTGGTAGATGACCTCCTTGATCGCCGGAAGGGTGATCAGGAACCACAGGGTCAGCACGATGCCGACGATGAGGGAGAAGATCGCGTTGGCGACCACCTGGCCCGCGCCGAGCAGGCCGCCGAACAACGCGGTGATGAGCTCCCCGGAGGTGAGGAACGCCACGGCCCGGTCGATCACCTGGAACTGGGCGTCGAAGGCGGCGATCTGGGGGTTCTGGCGCAGGTTCTCCAGGTAGCTCGGTGCCTGGATCAGCAGCCGGTTCACCTGCTCGCTGACCACCGGCACCACCGCCCAGCCGGCCAGCGCCAGCAGGGCGATGAGCCCCACGGCGACCATCAGGACGGCGACGCCGCGGCGCACGCCGTGGTGGTGCAGCCACTCGACGGCAGGGTTCAGGCCCAGGGCGATCGCCAGCGACAGCAGGATCAGGACGAGCACCGTCTGGAGCCGCGCGACCAGCAGGATGAGGCCGAAGGCCGTCATCGCGCCCACCGTCAGGAAGAAGCCGATCTGGAAGGGGTTGCGGTCCAGCAGGGAGACGCGCCGCTCACGAACCCGGTCGAGGCCGTCGGTGAGGTCGGGCGGCGTGGGTTGGGTGGTCCGTCGCCACTTGCGCAGCCAGCTGCGGGTGGCCGGCGGTCCGGACGGTGTCCGCGCGGAGCCGGGCGTCCGTGCCGGGGCGGACGCAGAAGAGGCCGGCGTGGCCGGCTGCGGGGGCCGCGGTTCTGGCTCGTTCGTCGTCACTGGGCAGGGTCTCCGTCCCCGGTGTGGCCGGTCATCCGGTGGGTGGGTGCGCTCGCGGGGCCGATGCCGCTGGCCCGGTCCGGAGGGACCGGGCCAGGCGTGGATCCGGCCTCAGTGGGCGGACGCCGCGGGCTCGACGATCTCCAGCAGGATGCCGCCGGTGCTCTTCGGGTGCGCGAAGTTGATCCGCGAGCCGCCGGTGCCGATCTTCGGGGTGTCGTAGAGCAGGGTGACGCCGCGCTCGCGCAGGGTCGCCGACGCCGCGTCGATGTCGGCCACGCGGTAGCAGACCTGCTGGACGCCGCCACGGCCGCCGTTGCGCTCGATCCACTTGGCGATGGTGCTGTTCTCGTTCAGCGGGGCGAGCAGCTGGACCTGGGCGTTCTCGGTGAGCTGGTCGCCGGTGCCGAGCATGGCCTCCTCGACGCCCTGCTCCTCGTTGACCTCGCGGTGCAGCACGCGCCAGCCGAACACCTCGGTGTGCAGCTTGATGGCGTCGTCGAGGTTGGGGACGGCGTAGCCAACGTGGTCGATACAGATGAAGACATCGTCGTTGTTCATGGCTCCCACCCTATTCCCGCGGGTCAGGACAGGACGGCGTCGACCACCTGTTTGGCCTCGGCCTGCACCTGTGCTAGGTGCTCGGGGCCCTTCAGCGACTCGGCGTAGATCTTGTACACGTTCTCCGTGCCCGACGGGCGCGCGGCGAACCACGCGGAGGCCGTGGTGACCTTCAGCCCGCCGATCGCCGCACCGTTGCCGGGAGCGTGCGTGAGCGTGGCCGTGATCGATTCCCCTGCGAGCTCGGTCGCGGTCACGTCCGAGGCACTGAGCCTGCCCAGCTTTGCCTTCTGCTCGCGGTTGGCCGGCGCGTCGACGCGGGCGTAGCTGGACGCCCCGAAACGCGCCTCGAGCTCGGCGTAGTGCTGGCTGGGCGACGTTCCGGTGACCGCGGTGATCTCGCTGGCCAGCAGGGCGAGCAGGATCCCGTCCTTGTCTGTGGTCCAGGTGGAGCCGTCGCGTGCGAGGAAGGACGCACCCGCGGACTCCTCCCCGCCGAAGCCGAGGTCGCCGCTCATCAGGCCCGGCACGAACCACTTGAAGCCGACCGGGACCTCGACCAGCTTCCGGCCGAGGTCGGCGGCCACCTTGTCGATCAGCGACGAGGAGACCAGGGTCTTCCCGACGCCGGCGTCCGGACGCCAGTTCGGGCGGTGGCGGTACAGGTACTGGATCGCCACCGCGAGGTAGGCGTTGGGGTTCATCAGGCCGGCGTCCGGGGTGACGATGCCGTGGCGGTCGGAGTCGGCGTCGTTGCCGGTGGAGATGGCGAAGCGGTCGCGGTTGGCGATCAGGCTGGCCATCGCGTAGGGCGAGGAGCAGTCCATGCGGATCTTGCCGTCCCAGTCCAGCGTCATGAAACGCCAGGTCGGGTCCACGGACGGGTTGATCACGGTGAGGTCGATCCCGAGGCGCTCGCCGATGTACTGCCAGTACTGCACGGACGCACCGCCGAGCGGGTCGGCGCCGATGTGCACGCCGGCAGCGGCGATGGCGTCGATGTCGAGGGCGTTGCGCAGGTCCTCGCAGTACGCGCCGAGGTAGTCCACGCGGGTGACGTCGGCGGACGCGCGCTCGTAGGGCGTCCGAACGATGGCGGACGGGTCGCGCAGCAGGTCGTTGGCGCGGGCCGCGATCCAGCCCGTGGCGTCGGTGTCGGCCGGGCCGCCGTGCGGCGGGTTGTACTTGAACCCGCCGTCACGGGGCGGGTTGTGCGACGGAGTGACGACGATCCCGTCCGCGCGGGGGCCGTCGTGGGTCTTGTTGTAGACGATGATCGCCCGCGACACCGAGGGGGTCGGGGTGAAGTCCTCGTCCCGTTCGGCGCGGATGGCGACGCCGTGGGCGTGCAGCACCTCGATGGCGGTGCGCCAGGCCGGCCCGGAGAGCGCGTGCGTGTCCTTGCCGATGAACAGCGGCCCGGTGACGCCCTGGGCCGCCCGGTACTCGACGATGGCCTGCGTGGTGGCGGCGATGTGCGCGTCGTTGAAGGCGGTGTCGAGGCTCGACCCGCGGTGGCCGGACGTCCCGAACACCACCTGCTGGTCGGGGTTGTCCGGGTCGGGGACGAGGTCGTAGTAGGCGCCGATGAGGGCGTCGACGTCGATGAGATCCTCGGGCAGCGCGACCTGCCCGGCGCGTTCGTGAGCCATGAGGCCATCTTGCCCTCCCACCCGCCGGGGTGGGGAAGAGGTGGCAACATTCGCCCCGGTTCTGGACGTGGGGCAGAATGGCTCCTCGTGACACCTGCTGGTTTCAATCCGACCCGAGCCATGGACCTGTCCGGCATCGTTGCGGCCGCCAAGGCGCCGCCGCCACCTCCCGGGGCGTCCTATGTGCTGGACATCGACCAGGACACCTTCGAGGCCGTCCTCTCGCTGTCCGCCCGCCACCCGGTCGTGCTCGAGCTCAACTCCCCGCGTGCCAATGCCCAGTCGCTGTCGGACGCCCTGGTGGACCTCGCGAACGAGGCCGCCGGCGCGTACCTGCTGGGACGCGTGGACGTCGACGCCAACCCGCAGATCGCCGCGGCGTTCGGCATCCAGGCCGTGCCGGCGGTGATCGGCGTCGTCGGCGGCCAGCTGGCGCCGCTGTGGCAGGGCACGAAGTCGAAGGAGGAGGCGCGCGCCTACATCGGCCAGCTCCTGCAGGCCGCCGCGGCCAACGGCGTCGTGGGCCGCGCCGACCCGGTGAGCATCGCCGCCGATGCCGGCCCCGACCCCCGGTTCGCCGCCGCCGACGCCGCGCTCGCCGCGGGCGACTTCGCGCTCGCCGTCGCCGAGTTCGACAAGCTGCTCGCGAACACCCCCAACGACCCGGAGGCGAAGGCCGGTCGGGCGCAGGCCGCCCTGTTGGCACGGCTCGGCTCGATCGACCCGACCGCCGTGCTCGCCCGGGCGGCCGAGGCACCGTCGGACGTCGCCGCGCAGCTGGCGGCCGCGGACACCGAGCTGATGGGCGGGGCGCCGGACCTGGCGTTCGCCCGGCTGGTGGAACTGATCCGCAACACCACCGGAGCCGAGCGCGAGTCCGTTCGGGTGCGCCTGCTGGAGCTGTTCGAGACCGTCGGCCCGTCCGACCCGTCGGTGCTGAAGGCCCGCCGGGCACTGATGAGCGCCCTGTTCTAGGCACGATCGACCCGTTGCCGGGCGCACTCCGGCTGGCTAGCGTGGCGCGATGACCGACGCCGTGACCGACTGGCTGCTGGACGCCGACCCGGCGCTGCGCTGGCAGGTGCTCCGCGACCTGCTGGACGCTCCGGAGGAGGCGTGGAGTGCCGAGCGTATCCGCGTGGAGACCGAGGGCTGGGGCGCGCGGCTGCTGGCCCTGGCCGACGCGGACGGCCAGTGGGCCGGCGCCGCGTTCTGGCCCTCCGGGCTCACAGAGGAGGACTGGCGACGGGAGGGCCAGCCGTGGACGGCGACGTCGTTCTCCCTCGACCTGGTGAGGGAGTTCGGGCTCCCTCCCGACTGCCCGTCCGCCCGGCGCGCCGTGGCGCTGGTGGGTCGCAACAGCCGCTGGGAGGAAGGTGACCAGCCCTTCTGGGAGGGCGAGGTCGAGGAGTGCATCAACGCCCGGGCGGTGACCACAGGGGTGTACTTCGGCGTCGACATGGCCCCGGTCGTCGACCGCCTCGTCGGGGAGCAGCTCGCGGACGGAGGCTGGAACTGCGAACGGGCCCGGGGCTCGGTGCGGGCGTCCTTCGACACCACGATCAACGTCCTGGAGGCGCTGCTGGCCTTCGAGCGCGCCACGGGCGGCACGCCGGGCTCGCGTGCTGCACGGCGGGCGGGGGAGGAGTACCTCCTGGCCCGGTCGCTGTTCCGGCGGTTGTCGACGGGCGAGCCGGCGGCCGGCCGCTACCTCGTGCCGACACACCCCAGCCGCTGGGAGTACGACGTCCTGCGGGGACTCGACCACTTCCGGCTCGCCGACGCCCTGGACGGCGACCGCCGCGACCCGCGGCTGGCCGAGGCCGTCGGGGGGGTCCGTTCCCGGCGCGGCGCCGACGGGCGCTGGGCCCTGGAGCGCACCGCCCGCGGACGGGTCTGGTTCGCCGTGGACGACGGCGTGGGACGGCCCTCCCGCTGGGTCACGCTCCGGGCGCTGCGGGTTCTTCGCTGGTGGGACCGGTAGCCGCAGCGGGCGTCCTGCGGGGGTAGAACGCCAGGAGGAGCGCGGCCAGCAGCCCGGCGACCACCGTCGACAGGTAGATGTCGCGGAAGCCGCCGTTGAGCGTGTCGGCGAACGTCTGCTCGATGCGGGGGCCGAGCGCGTCGATCTCGGCGAGGTAGGTGTCCTTCGCCTCCTCGAACGCCCCGGGGACGGCGTCGCGCAGCACGACGAGCTTGCGGCGGGTGTCGGCCAGGTCGGCCAGGACGCCCTCCAGCTCGGTGCGCGCCGTCACCAGGTCGGCCCGGTCGGCGACAGCCGTGGCCAGCTTGTCCTCCAGCGTGCCCAGCTTCTTCTCCAGTGCGGCGCGCTCGGCCCGCAGGCTCGCGCGGGAGGACACCAGCGCGTCCCGTTTGGCGACCAGCGCCTTGCGCCCGGTACGGGCGCCGTCGATGGCTGCGTTCAGGTCGTCGAGCTTCGCGTGCAGCTCCTGCGCGGGCGGGGGCTCCGGGGTGCCCGGCGGGAGGGCGCCCATGATCGCGTCGTACGCGGCCTGCACGCCGGCCCGGGCCTTCTTCAGATCCGCGATGTCGCCGTCGATCTTGGCGATGCCCTTGTTCATCCCGGCGATGCCGCTGGTCATCCCGTCGATGGCCTTGGTCATGCCGGCGATTCCCGAGCGCATGCCCTTGGCCGCCTTGGTCATCCCGTCGATGCCCTTGTCGATCCCCTTCACGGCCTTCACCAGCTTCGCGTGGGCCTTCTCGACGTCCCTGGTCGCGCTGTCGAGGCTGGCCAGGCCGGTGTTCACCCCGTCGGTGATGTCGGCGATGACCGACGGCGTCTGTTCGGCGAACATCCGTTCGGCCACGGTCTTCGTGCGCTCGGTGATGTTGGTGACGTCGGCGGTCTTCAGCAACTCGACGAGGTCGTCGGGCAGGCTGGTGCCGGAGTCCATGTCGATGTCGATGGTGGTCTTCGAGCCGAGGTCGGGGAACTCGACGTCCTTCAGCTTGTCCTTCAGCTGCTCGTCGTTCTTCAGCTCCTCGAACCTGGCCTGGAGCTCCGCAGCGTAGGGCAGCGCCGGCGCGGCCACCGACGTCGGCAGTTCGGCGACCAGCGCGTCCTGGAGCTGGGTGCCGGCGTGGGCAAGGAAGCCGATCAGGAACGCGGGGGCGAGCGTGGTGCCGATCGACCGCACCAGCGACAGGGTGGCCAGGGCGGAGTTGGACTCCTCCGCCCGGGTGCGTTCGAGCATCATGTAGTTCAGCGGCGACCCAACGGTGAAGCCCAGGCCCAGACCGAGGAGGGCGAGCGTCGTGCAGACGCTCCACCACGACGGCGAAGGGATCGCCCACAGGATCCCGACCGTGGCGGCCACCGCGGACATGACCACCCCGAACCCGAGCACGAGTCGCGGCCCGAACCGGTCGGTGAGCGTGCCCGACAGGGGAGCGCCGATGCCGGAGAAGAGTCCGAGGATGATCACGAAGTAGCCTCCGTCCCCGGTCGGGATCCGCAGGGCGTTCTCCGCGAACTGGGGGACGAAGATGACGCCCATCAGGATGACGCCGGACAGGAACGCCAGCAGCAGGGTGACCACGATCGCCGGGTCGGTGAAGAAGCCGAGGTTGAGCACCGGGTCCTCGGCGCGCCGTTCGGCGAGCAGGAAGAGCGGGAGCAGCACGACGAAGCCGAGCAGGTAGGGGTACACGTCGGTGCTGGCCAGCGAGGGCCCGAGGTCGAAGAAGTCGATGTTCCGCATGCCGTAGAGCAGCGACATGATCATTGCCACCAGGAGGGTGATGCCGAGGAGGTCGATCCGGGCGACCCGTTCGACCTTGTGGTTGGGCAGCAGGAGCAGGCCGGCGGCGACGATCGCGATGCTGATCGGCACGTTGACGTAGAAGATGTACTGCCAGTTCTCGGTGCCGACGATGTCGAGGATGAGGCTGCCGGCGCTGGAGCCGAAGATGTTCGCCACGCCGTAGACGCCCCCGACGAGGCCGAGGGCCATGCCGCGCTTCTCCGGGGGAACGGACGTGCCGAACTCCGCGGTGGCGATCGGGACGATGCCCCCGCCGCCGATCGCCTGGATGGCCCGGGCGATGATGAGCATCTCGAAGCTGCCCACGTCCTGGCTGAGGCCGCACAGCAGCGACCCCACGCCGAACAGGGTGATGCTGAGCAGGTAGATCGGCTTGCGGCCGTAGCGGTCGGCCAGCTTGCCCATCACCGGTATCGACGCCGCGTAGGCGAGGGTGTAGATGGTGAGCATCCAGATGCCGGTCTGGTCGTCGACCCCGAGGTCGTTCTGGATGATCGTCCGCGCGGGGGTGATGATGCCGGTGTCGATGGCGCCCATGAAGATGCCGAGCAGGTAGACGGCCATCAACGCGCCCAGGCGGCGCACGGGCTGCCCCGCCGCCGGCGGGCTCCCGACCTCGGCCTGCTCCGCGCTCACGGTAGCCTCCAGAAAGTTAGCACGGCGCAAACATTACCCCTCAGGGAAAGTAAAGCACGACTCCTGAACAGTGGTAAAGGCGCGTAGTCCCCGCACGAATTGAACGGGCCTGGCGGTTCGCCCTCAGCTGATCCGCGCCCCGCGCTCGAGGTAGAGCGTCCGCTCCAGCGTGCGCGCCTCCAAGGCCGCGTGGAGGCGCCCCCGGGCGAAAGGCGCCATGCGGGCCGCGGCCTCGTCGGGATGCAGCCAATGGACGGCGCGGATCTCCCGGAGGTCAGGCCGCAGCAGCGGGACGGAGCGGGCGGGCATGTGGCGGCCGTCGAAGACCAGCTCGACCGCGTCCTCCCACCCGAGGTACGGTGCGAGCCAGTCGACCACGAGCAGGCGGCCGACGCTGACGGTGTGGTTCAGCTCCTCCTCGACCTCGCGCACCAGCCCCTCCCGGGGGCTCTCGCCCACCTCGAGGATGCCGCCCGGCAGTTCGAAGTCGGCCTTGAAGGTGGTCTCCAGGATGCAGACACGGCCGGCCTCGTCGGTCACCAGGAGGTGGCTGATCACGCGCTTGCGCGCGGTCACGGTGTTCATCACCGCCGTGAACGCCTCGTGCCCGCTGGCGGCCTCACCGCGCAGCAGCGCGTACCGGGCGATGTCCAGCGGGCCGTCCGGGCCCGACGCGGCCTGCCGCGCCACGCCCTCCAGCCGGAACCCTGCCCGGTGCAGCGCCCGACGCCTGGGGTGGTCGTCGGTGCAGACGTCCACCTCGACCCGCCGCACGGTCTCGTCGTCGAACGCCAGCCTGCGGGTCGTGGCGAGCAGCAGGTCGTAGCGCTCGACGGCGTCGTCACCCCGGAAGTCGACGGACGCGACGCCGTCGCGCACCGAGGTGGGCAGGTGGTCGGAGGTCACTCCTCGCCGACGTACTCGAAGTAGACCGCGCCGAGCGGTGGGACGACGACCAGCGCGCTGGCCGGGTAGCCGTTCCACCCCTCGCCGGTGGCCACGACCTGGCCCAGGTTGCCGTGGGCGTCGGAGCCGTCGTAGATGCCTGCGTCGGAGTTGAAGATCTCCCTCCACACGCCCGGCTTCGGCAGGCCGAGCCGGTAGCGCGTCCACGGTTCGGAGGAGAAGTTCACCGCGACCGCGACCTGGCGTCCCTCTGCGTCGCTGCGCAGCCAGCTGAACGTGTTCGCGCTGGCGTCGTCGGCGTTGATCCAGCGGAAGCCCGCCGGGTCGGAGTCCAGCTCCCACAGCGCGGGGTGCGCGCGGTACAGCTCGTTGAGGTCCTTGAACATGCGCTGGAGGCCGTGGTGGCCCCACAGGTCGCAGACCCACCACTCGAGGCTGTTGGCCTCGTTGAACTCGGAGCGCTGCCCGAACTCGCAGCCCATGAACAGCAGCTTCTTGCCGGGGAACGCCCACATGTAGGAGTAGAAGGCGCGCAGCGTGGCGAACTGCCGCCAGGTGTCCTGCGGGACCTTGTTGATCATCGAGCCCTTGCCGTGGACCACCTCGTCGTGCGAGATCGGCAGCACGAAGTTCTCCGAATAGGCGTAGACCATCGCGAAGGTCATCTCGTTGTGGTGGTACTGCCGGTGGATCGGCTCGAGCGCCAGGTAGCGCAGCGAGTCGTTCATCCAGCCCATGTTCCACTTGAAACCGAACCCGAGCCCGCCGTGGTGGACGGGCTTGGTCACGCCGCCGAACGAGGTCGACTCCTCCGCGATCATCACCACGCCGGGCACGCGCTCGTAGAGGTGCTTGTTGACGTAGCGCAGGAAGTCGATCGCCTCGAGGTTCTCGTTGCCGCCGTAGATGTTCGGCACCCACTCGCCGTCGTTGCGGGAGTAGTCCAGGTAGAGCAT
>Ga0102832_1001915_pt1 | contig 14063 bp, 5 predicted proteins | sample EBPBio282013_DNA_FD_88942 | JGI IMG/M metagenome (GOLD analysis project Ga0102832, IMG submission 88942) | Wastewater treatment Type I Accumulibacter community from EBPR Bioreactor in Madison, WI, USA - Reactor 2_5/28/2013_ DNA (Illumina Assembly) | ecosystem: Engineered > Bioreactor > EBPR >...
AGGAAGCTACTTTTAGTAAGTTGACAACTTTTGTCGACATTATCCCAATTAACCATTAGATTTTTACAATTCTTTTCTCAATTGAATTTTCTATCCACGAATGTCATCATTTTCTCGTTAGATCATTTGTAGCTGCTTCTAAATTTACTTGATTTTTATCTTATAATCTTAAACCTTAGTGTTAGCTACGTTCAATTCGTTCATTAATTGTAGTGACTTCTCATTTGTTGATGTGTAGCTCTTTCTTTCATTCTATTAAATTCTTTGAAGCTTTGTCTTCAGTGTTTAGATTTACTTGTTCTTGTCGTTTATTTATTGTCGCAACTATGAGATCATTTACATTTGTGCCTTGTTTTGACGCTCACGTTCAGGGTCTGTTTTTATTGTTGGATTAAAACTAAATTACATTGGTCTTTCACCCATTTTCGGGGTTGAGACTTAGTTAGGTCGCGGTATTGATACTTACTGTCGTTATAAATGTAAAGGTGATTATGGTGGCTTGAAAAAGTTATCCTGAGTCTTTCTTTGTTTTGCTTCCCTTGAACTTGGCCTAAACGTCACATCATTGGTCTGGTTCATATTCCCCTGAAAAGATATATCATTCATCGACTAATCATGACATTCTCCTAAAAATCTCACACTCAACATAAAACAAATCTTTCCGTTCTTATCCGGCGTATTTTCCAAAGGCAATTAAAAATTTTGTACATGATTCATTGATATGTTCGTTGTCGATAACATTTTTGCCAAATCAACCACACAACTTCCGCCCAATTTTGTTGTATTATCGTAGTTAAATATCACGATCTGAATTAGAGATTATTTTGACTCAAATTATCCATTTTTCAACACACATTTGCCTTGAATTGCCAAGGCTTAGTTTACTTTAAAATACGATTCACCACCTTTTAACTTTACAGGATTCTTTGTTGTTGTCTTGCCTTTACCACGGCGCCACCATATTTGGACGCTACATTATGATGGTATGCGCAAATATACTTTTTGTACTTATAACTTAAACTCATACTTATACTACTTTGTAGTTTCACTCATTCTGTATTCTTTGTTCATTACTCTACTTTTTAGTTTCTATCAAAGACAATTTTTAACGAAAATTGACTTTTTTTTAACTTTTTAGTTTTTAATTTGTTTAAACTTTATAGATAAAAAGTTAAAATCAAGGTCTTTAAGAAAATGTAAAGCTATAACAAACTTTGACATTCTAAACTGTAAAGCGAAAATTAAAAGTTATAAGGTTTTTGATTGAAAAGTTAAAATTACAAACATAGTTTGAAAAATAAAAATGAGTAATCCCGCAGGAAATAAATTACCAGAAAAGAAGAAAAATGATTTATTAAAGAAATTTCTTAACGCTCAATAGTACACAAAGACACTAAAAGTATTTTTTTAGTTTATCAAAATAAGAAAAGTGCGATGAATGTAATTGAAGACAGTAGTTATGGAGGATATTCATATGATTAAATGCAATCGTATCCTTAGATTCCACAGTCAGCGAAATTGCCATCAACAAAGTAAGTTTCTTATCGAGACAGAATGTTTTCCAACGACCTTATGTACTCAGTTTAGTCCATGAACATCGTTTAATCAAGAGATCTGCTAACAAGCAAACCTAAAATAAAAAAATCTCATCATGGGTATAACAACATGACTCAAAGCAGCAACTAAATACCTTACATTAAAAGCAAAAAGTCATCGTACTCTCAAATCGACAAATCCCAGTCCATTCCAAGAACGATTACTACAGATAATCCCATACCCATAAAACTTAAAGATTATGACGTACTCTCAATGAATAAGTAAAAGTACACAAGTGAAGCCATGCATGAGTCATTAGGAGCAATGAAAACTGATTCTTTTTTCAAACCTAAAACAAAAAAAAGCTTTAATTATTCAAATCTTCACGAATATTAATCTTAAAAACTCAGCGCTGAGGATTAACACAGTTTCTAAAAACTTAGAAAAACCAGCAAACAACAATAAAAGCCTTTCTACACACCTCCTCATAACAGGTAATAATCTCCTTACAATCTTTCTTCCTCTAATTTCGTAAAACTCATTAACAAAGTGTAATAATTGTAATCAGTGATATTAATGTACCAATAAGCTATTCAAATGTTAAAGAAAAAAATCCTTAATCTTGAGACATAAAACAAAGAAAATAAAATGTCATAAATTTACGTTGACAGTCTAAAAGAAGATTTGTTGTAAGAAAAAGTACTTATTTTTTAAAAGTTAGAACAAAAATGCTCAATTAAGATAAAAAATCAGCCTTCAAGAAAGTTTTATTAAATAATATGAGCAAAGCATGATCAGTTCGATTTAGAAAATTGATAGCTTTTATCAAGTAGAAATATCAAAAATCACAATATTATAGAAATAAAATCAGTTCCTAAAGTTCATGTTAAGGCTTGAACTATAAAATTAGGATCAAAATATCTTACAAAATTAAGTTATAAAAAATGACAAAAATGCAATAGAATAAAAATAATAGACAGTAAAGAGTAAGATAGAAATAACAAAAAATTTGGGAAATTTTAAGTAAAAGTTTTCTAATCTGCTGTAAAAAAATAAAACAAAAAAAGTATGATTCTTTCTCCTTTTTCCTTTCTGAACAAATCTTTGAAGTATTTTCTATATGAAAAAAAAAGAATAACAATAAATTATTGAATTCAATCAAGTTCATCAATTAAAACCTTAGGCTGTTGGGTTGGTTGTACTTGAACAGGTTAGCTTTTCTTTTTCTCTTACATTTATTTCATTTATTTTGCTCTTGCGTTACATTTCACCTTATGTTCAGGCCAATGGCCAACCTGACACTCCCTTGAGCAGTACCATACTGATTTACATTTTGAACATCTTTTAAATGCCTCTTTGCCGCACTTACCACATTTGAATCCTTATAAGAGTCCTTCAACACTGTTATTTGAGTAAAGTTAGGCAAGATTTTGCATGTGTTATTTTTAAGTTTGGTCCATTGATTGTTTAAGCCTTTCTTTTTGTTCTTGAGCAAGCTATTTCCAATTTACTCCAGCACTTATGTTGCTTAAAATCACAGGAACCTGTTGAACAACAAATGGATTGCTGGTTAAATGGGTTGGTACATTCATCATTGACAGCTATTCGAGTGATCTCAACATTGCCGACAAATTAGGAATCTGATCAAGAAGCACTTCGTTCATGTATTTTCTCAACTAAAGTTATTAAAAAAATGTTACCCTCAACAGCGTATTTTTTCTTTAATCGTTAAGTTCATACTTTTTCCTGCATTCGGGATCCATAAATAAGTTAAACAAAGCGATCCAAACTTGAGCCTAAGTTTTAGGTAGTCTGCCATACTACGATTTAGGGATTATATTCCATCGATTATTCTCAAATATTTATCTTTCACCCTTTTCAGTTGTCCTTAGCCATGGTCTTTATTCAATCAATGGGACTAAAACAGAATAGATATTAGATTCGACAACAATATGATGGATGACACCAATTTACAAATGTCTAATGTAATCAGTGACATATCTGAAAATAGAAATGGACATGATAAAGAGACTGAAATCGATTTATTCGATTTGTTTTTAAAGTTATTGAACTGGAGTTCTTTTAAGTATTTGTTACATTTTTCTCTTTTTCTTCTCTTCATCAGTCATCTTTTATGTCAATTTATACTCTTCTTATCGTTACTTTCTTTGCTTGACAGATTTGGCGATATGTTTAGTAATCTTTTTGTAACAATAGTCAATGACCTCTATTAAAAATTATCCACTTTAATCGATAGCTGTACGATGGAACATTAAAACTTCGAGAATGTTCAATATGACAGCTTCATGATAAAGTGCCAAATACACTTTTAAAGAGTTCATTTGAGCCACTTATTACTTTATTAATGGAAGGACCTTTTCTTTCCATGTCGCTGTTACGATCAAGTCGTAAATTAACAATTTATACTTATCATGGACGATGAGTTCTTATAAAATGTACTCGTCATTCTTCATTATTGCATTCACATGGAGTTGCATGTTGAGTTTTTGTAGTGCTTCATCTTGCTTAAACCATACTAATGTGCCGTAATCTTTTATGTGAATTTCAATCAATTTCTTTATCAATTACTTGATTTCTTACTGGTGTAAAATGTCACCGATTTGAGATTGCATTTTTTTTTCAAATTTAACAAGTGAAACTTTTTTAAATCTTTTTTATTAATATTGCCCAAATTTAAAATCTTTTGAAATCTTTAAACCTTTAAGAAAATTATTTAAAAAATTGATGGAAAAAAATATCATTTGACTTTCCTTGAAGGAAGTTATTTTGTTTGAAACTTAAAGCTATTCTGACTTTTAACTTTTTTTAACTTTCTTTATTATGAAATTATTGCTGAATTAGACTTCGGCAGCATTTATTTGATAAATTCTTCATATCGAACAAGCTAATTTTAATTATGATAACCCATTCTGAACCATAAAAGATGAATCATTTATTTTGTTATTTCAAGATTGAGATATTTTTTCCATACGACTCTGAAATCAGTAATACTCAGATACCCGTCTTCATCAGAATCAAAACAGGCAAAAACATCTCGTAAATTCATGTCCATTGCTTTTTGAAGTTTCACTTTTATTGTATCAATCTTTTTTTCATTTTTTATGATAGTTGCCAAAAGAAGAAGAAAATTTTTCTTTGTTGAGATTTAAACATCTGCCAATGATTTTATCTGCCTGTTCCTTTAAATTCTAGAGTACGCACTCTAACAAACGTCGAACATTGAACAAAATGAGTTGAAATCCATTTTACCCTCAATGTACCAAGCATATCTCTTGAACAAAAGATAAATTTCATTCAATGGAATGTTGATACCAAACTATTTGAAGTAAATTTCCATTGCTGATGGGATAATTTTATTTTGCTTATCCTTATGAAAACAGTCAAAAAACAATACAGGATAAAAATCTGGACATAAGCTCAATTATACACGAGCATACTCAATCTCTTTTTAAAACCATAAGATATCTTTAATCGCTTATAAAACTTTTTGACAATTTTTCTATGTTACTGTCTAAAACTTTCTTATTTTTTAAGTCAATTATTAATGGTTAATTACTCCTGTTGACTGATTTATACGATTCATATGCTTTTAAATTGATTTTATCTCACGATATGAAAACATGTCTGTAACTTTTGGACGAGCAAGACAATCATGAAATTATGGACGAATGAAGGGATCAACAAATTTCTTCTGCTTTTTTTACAAAGAGCCATGCTTTACTGGCTTTTTAACTGACTTTTTCTTCTATTTCTGTTTCAGAAAAGTCTTAATATTATCGGCATTCACATTTAGGAACAAACTACAAAAAAGTTACTTTGTAATCTTTTGTGTCGAAAACGGCTTTAGATACCTAATAAAGATATCAAACTCAACATTAATCCTTTAAGGTGTGCTTGATGAAAGATTTTTAGTGATTTGAATGAGACGATCTTCGTCAATGCATTAATCAATAGTGATGAAATTATCAATAAAAATATTCATTTATTGTTCCCATTAATATCTGAATCTGATTAACTGTTGATGGAGCTCAATTTATTTTGAAAGGATTTTTCGAGCAAAGTTCAGGATATAATTTGGTAGTGTTCCAATACTGTCTCTTTACAAGGTCATTTTCATCAATAATCGATTTTGTCTGTTCAAAAATAGAGACGAGAATTCAGTAAAGCTCAAACTATGAATAAAAAATTGAATACTTTAGACTGGTATTTCCATTGTAAAACTTTATGAAACTCTAAATAGCTGAGATTACTTCCTTTTAGTTTATGTTGAATTTCTCTTATTGTGAATGATTAAGAAAATTGAGAATATGCCGAAAATTTATGACTGAAGAGTTTGAGGCGACAAGAACATAAAGATCTTTGAGATTGAATGATATCTCTTCATTTAATAATTTCCTCAAAGTATCAAGCTCTTACTAAATCGATACGATTTGATCGAATATGCCAAGAAAAGCAGTTTAAAAAGATTGTTATCTACTGGGAATGTTTTATTGGACATTTTTCTAATTTTTCATTTATATTTTTTGAATAAACAATCTTTATAAATTGTTAATATTAGAAAATTAAAATGCCTTTGATTTTATTATAAAAATTCAAACATAAATCCAGGTGTTGAAAGTTATAATATTTTCAAGACTTTAAATTTACCCAGCGATGGGTTGATTTATGATTGATCAATGATGAAAATACCAAGACCTGAGTTCATGAAGGTTCTTTCTACAAATTATCTGACTTCTTTTTTATCATACTGTTTTATTTTGATCTTGTATGGTTATTTTTTAAAGTTAAGGATGTTTTTTTCATAATGTTAGTCTTCTTTATTTTTGCGAAAAAAAAATGAATGTACTCTCTTTTCTTTTTATTTTTTTTCATTCAATTTGCCAGTTCGATCATATAAATCCCTCATTTACCAACAAAAAAAGTAAAAATGTTTGAAATTCTAGAAATAAAGAAAATTAAAAAGATCCAGAATTAAATGGAGGTAAAAATTAAATAAATATAAAAATAATTAATCAACAAATTTAGATGATGTAAAAAAAAACACCCTGACGCTGTGATGGTGAAATCTCATTGACTGATACTTACTATTTTTACTTTTACTTTTTGTTTATATTCTAATGAAAAAGCCCTTCTTTAATAATTCCATCTTATAATTATTCAGAATCATTCATTTCTTTTTAATCGATTTTTTCTTATCTATAGAAAATCTTAAACATTTGATTTTACTTTTTACCTCAATTTTAGGCATTTTTTAGACAATCGACAGAAAACTCTTTATAACTTAACCCCAAAATCAAGTTTACTTTTTTATGTAAAGTAAAAAGCACAGATTTAGCATTTGAAACAATAATAAGAATCAAAAATTAAAAAATCAAATAAAAATTAGAGGCAACAAATGATAAAGAAAAGCCCCACATTTCCACCTGTAAATTACACATCATAATTAGAGCAAAATCAAAAAGATCATTCAGTAAAATCAAGAAGTTGGTAAACTTTCTAACGTTGTCCCTTTCCTTGTATAAAAATCGCTTTAATTATTCCTTATTGATGTCGCTGAAAAAGTTAACGAAATTGCCGAGATAAACTAGTTATCGAAAGTGACTCCATGTATTCTAAGAAAAGCTATTGAGGAACTTCCAAAATACGAATTTATGAAATTTGCTGTCGAAGACTTGTAATAATTCCAATGCCTGAAAAAGAAAAAATCAGAAGTAAAAACTTAAAAGGTGCAAAGAAAAAAGAACTCTAAAACTTAAATTGAAGCTCCACCCCCATCAGAAACTACACAACCACCTTCAAAAAGAGGAAGAAAAAAACTCACAAAAGAGGAAAAACACTAATCAAATAATCAACCCTAAAATTAAAACGATTCTTGATTTAAACACCATTTTTTTATCCCTTTGTCAAACTTTTGCCATCTTGCTTGTTGCTGGAAACTCAACTAAAATTTCTAATCACTTTTTTAATAATTAAATCCTCATTAAACTGCAAGAATAAAACATTAAAATTAAAGTTATGGATTAATTTTTTTTAACAAACTCTTGAGAGCTTAGAGTTGCAAATTTTTGATCTTACTGAATTTAAGGAGCTTAACAGATAGTTAATTACTTTTTTATCAATTGATAATGGTTTAATAATTTTAAAAAATTGTATGTAGAAAATTGTAATATTTATTTCATTTATAATTTAAAAGATAATCTTAGAAAATGATGCTTTAATAAGCTTTGGTGGAATAAATCCGCAATTTCAATCCTGTAGAAAAGCCAATCCTTTCTACATAATTCGTCTTGCATATGGACGACAAAATCTACGAAAATACTCAGGCTTACTTATTCTCAAATCATATTGTTCTCAAACTTAACGTAAATTTTCTCTTACGCAGGCGAAAAAAGGAGTGCATTTGAAAATAAATTTCAACTTTGATCTCGTATTTGATCTTTAAAGATTCGACGATTAAAAAAATAACAGAGCCAAACTTGGTCATCCTCATACTATCAAGTTTTAGAGATATAATCAATCACTCAGTCTTAAAAACTCGAATTCACCGTAGGAGCTTTTTAGATGGAGAGACTACCTTGGCAGAAAACTTAATCAAAGAGGTTTCCATTAACTTTTCAAACCCATTAAAAAAGTCGGAAAAGGTAACTTTGCTTCTGTTTATTTGGTCATTAAGTACGAAGATGGCAAAAAATACGCTGTAAAAGCATTCTCTAAAGAAGGAACTTACAGCGAAGACAAAGGAAAATAGTCACTTATCAACGAAATTGACATAATGCGTGACCTCGATCATAAAAATCTCATGAAACTTTATGAAATCTACGAATCTCAAAACTCAATTTACGTCAGTGTTTAATTATTAGAAGGTGGTCAACTTTATGACAAAATCAAAAATAAGCACAAATTCTCGATGGAGGAAACTAAAACTGTGATGAAAGGTATAATTCAAGGACTTGAAGCTATGCATGCTAAAAACATTATGCACAGAGATCTCAAGCCTTAAAATATCCTCTTTAGAAAGTAAGGAGATTATGATTGTGTTATTGCTGATTTCGGGCTCTCAACTAAAGCAGATGTTGATGAATATCTGTTCGTTAGATGCGGTACTCCAGGTTATGTTGCTCCGTAAATCGTTAATCTTAAAGACCTTAAAGCGAAATATGCACCTATTTGTGATATGTTTAGTTTGGGAGTTATTTTCCATTTACTTCTATTGAGAAAATCTCCTTTCCCAGGAAGATAATATGATGAAGTTCTCAGTCAAAATAGAGCTTGTAAATTTAACTTTTAAGGAACTGATTATAAAGCTCTTCCAGCAGAAGGTAAATTTTTTGTTTAATTCAGCTTTGGATCTTTTAAGAAAAATGCTATAAAAAGAGCCATCTAAAAGAATATCTGCATCTGATGCTTTAAAACATGAGTTCTTTGGCCCTAAAATTTCACATGAAACAATAGGCTCGCCCGTTTCTCATGGATTCGGGATGAGAGATAGACCTCCAGCAATCAATGTCGAAAGACAGAATAATCATACAATGGAATGTGACTCTCCATTGATGACCACAAAGAATCAAGCAAGAAAACAAGTTGGAAGATTAAGAGATGACAGTTGTTTGAAATTTAAGATGAAAGAAAACGTCGTCATGGGAAGAGGGTAAGAAAGTGGGTAAACTATCGAACACATTGACAGTCCTGCCGTTTTATCTAAAAAGGGTCCAAAAGTCCACGAAAGTAGATTCAAGAGACTTGTCCAACAAGAAGACAACTAATGAGAAAAATAAATATGATGGTTTTTAGATTATATATTGTTTTAAGAATTTGATATAAAAAGATTAATTTTAATCATCAAATTGACATTTCTAAATGAAAAATATATAAAAGATACTCAACTCTATTTCATTTATTTTCATTTCATAAGTAAAGGTCATTTATAATTTGGTTTAATAATATTTTTAGGACTCTAAACAATGAAGCACATAAATATGCAAGGATGCCTCATTGTCGTTCTTATCTGCGCTCTCGTCAAATCCGCTCTTGTGTAAGACCGAAATGAATAAAAGCTTAATGTATAATCAGAGGGCCTTAAATAAAGTAAAGTCGAAAAATAATAATTCGAACTGTAGTAAAAATTCAAAAAGTAAAACCAATAGAATCTTGAAGAGTGGATCGTTAAGTAAATGAATCATAATGATCAGTTTCATGAGGTATTACCTTATGAATCTTTGACATTTTTACTTTAGCCTCATGTACCGCAAGTTTTTAGAATTCCTGTTTCTTTGTCTGAAAAAATGATGATTCAAATTAGTCTTTTCTCAATTTCAAAAGAAGGACTTTTAGTATTACCTTAGGATCCAGCTTAATAAAATTTCGTATAAGTATCAACGTTCGATGATACTCATGGGCCATCATATATATAAGGCAAAGTTTACATTGAAAGAATAATCGAGCTTAGATTTAAAGACACGAATAAATATTTAAAGTTTATCAATAAAGCAAACCGTCCTCTTATAGCAATTCTTGATATTGAGCAGTAAGAACTTTTAATGGAAATTTAAGTAAGTGATGATCAATTCACATTAACAAATAAAAAGATGCAGACTATTTTGAAGTAAACTAAAGAGACAGAGGTCAATCGTGAGCATCTTTATAAATGGCAATGGGGATTTTATTAAAAATTGTGGAGACATCAAAGCGACATGCTTGGATTTACAGGGGCATAGCTGCTCGTTATCGTTGGTACATCAATAGTCCAAATGTATTGTATAAAAAATCTTATCGATGAAGAACTAATCATTTGATCTGAATCAATTAATGAGATCAATTAATTTCAGACATCTGATATTGTAAAAAAGTTTTATATTGACCTTTTTTCCTCGAAAGAAACTTTTTTTGTAATTTTTTAGATATAAATTCATAGATTTTATTGGTTAAAAAGGTTACGAAATTAGGAAACGAGAATATAACGGGGTATTATTGGTGGATAATGAAAGAATAGTTAATATTTTATTGTCGTATTATATTACAAATCATAATGTCAGCAAACTCCACCTGTTCGGACACTTCAGTGGAAACACATTCTGCAAAGACCCGATTAACTTCATAAGATATTTTCAAGTGGGTTAATCTCGGGGTAACTGTGATTCTGTTGTTCTGTGTGAAGGGTTTCCTCGAGTTCAGATCATACTGTTAAAACAAAGGGTATTACGTTTTCGCAGTCGATTCCCTTGTCTGGGTGGCCATTGGGTTCTTCTTCATCTTCGTAAATTATGTTTTTATTGTCAGTCCACCAAGTACAGTTACTACCACTTTATGAGAAACAAAATCTATCAACTTGTCAATCTAAAATACGAAGGGTAAGTTAGAGACAGAAAAACCACCTACATTCTTAAATTAAGCTTCGACTCATGCTTTTATTCATTCACAACTATTGTAGCCTACATTTTCTTCAGAGAAGAATACTGGTTCCCATCAATTGTTGGCGGTTGTGGATAATGCTCTAAAATTTATAAAGATTACCCAGACTGGCCAGCAGCTAAACGTACTTAACTGGAAATCTATTTCTTATTTCAATTGGGCGTTCATGCTTTCTCAGTTTTCGAAATGGCAGTTATAAAAAGAAAAACATAAAAAAAATTCCACGAGTATTTGCTTCATCACTTCATTGCCGTATCATTAATTTTGTTCTCTCTTATGAGCAACCAAATGTTAGCAGGAGCAATGATTCTGATTGTACACGATATGAGTGACATTTTAATGGCAGGATGTCGTGCTTACTTAGAAACAATTTACGAGAATAAATATAGAAATGCAATCGCGTATATTTCGTTACTCGTCGTATGGATATTCTGTAGAATTTTAGTATTCCCATTCTGTTTGTTGGCAAACGTATGGGTAAACTCTCCCATACCAACAGATTAATGGTATATGATTAATTTTGAATACAAATATCTCTTGTCAATGGCATTCGTTTTATACGTAATGCATTTATACTGGACTTTCTTCCTCATGAAAGTCGGTGTAAACTCTTTAATAAAGAAAAAGATGGTCAATGTACACGAAAAAGTTAAGGATTGATAGATTTATATCAAATTTTTGTCTATCTTTTTTATTCTCATGATTTTTTTCTTCTTAAACAAATATTCAAAAGTAGTAAAAAATATTAAACTAACGAATTCTAGTTACAAAAAAAATATTTTAATTAACATTTTATCAAAAGTAGATTTTATCAGGGCTAATGTATAAGTAAAAGTTTATATTATAAGCGTATTCGTAATTAAATTGAAGATTTTTTAGTTTATAAAATTTGAAAAATTAAAAATCTTTATATTTGACAAGCAGAATAATCAAATTAAAGAAAAATGTCCTCAAATTTAGCAGCTACAACAAAACTTAAAGTATCACAGCTTTATCAAAACTCTTTCATTCGTTTAATTGACAAAAGAAACATGTTTTTTATTGGAGACAGAAATGGAATTCACATTTATGATATTGGAACAGGAAAAATATAAGAACTAAAATTAGACAAGAGTCAATATCCTGGTCCATTTTCATGTTTTACAGTCAGTAAGATATTCCTTAAAATCAGGTGATGAGCTTATTTTCTTTTGTAGCGGTTCAAAAGTTCTCGCTATGGGAAGCAACTTAAAAATATTATTCGAACAAGATACTTATTTGGCAGTTGATAAAATTAACAGTATTCATGTTCATGGGTACAGACTTTTCTTGATAAGTGAAAATATGATGAACGAGTTTCTCATCGGCGGTGTACAGTTGATGAATAAAAAAAGCAGACTGACTCAAAGTCCTTCACAAAAAAGTCAAGATGTTCAATAACAAGTCTTTGATGCTAAAATTAATCATTCCCTCATGATTACGATTACTGCTTAAAAACCTTTTCTTCTCTTGCTAAAGTCAAATAACCAAATTTAAGTTTTTGAAAAAAAGTAGGCTTAAGCAACTTTTCAGACAGATAGTCCTCCAACATATGCATATAGATTTCCTCAAAATTAATAAAATTAAAACAAAGTTCTTGTCGGAACGTCAAGTGGCTAAATTTTATACTTGTAAGTAAATCGCAAAAGTATAAAAAAACTATGGTCAATCAATGAGACAAGAGGACGTATCAACACAATATGTGAACTAAAAAGTGGATTTTTCATTGCTCGGGATAAGGTCATATAATTTTGGAGCAAAAATAAAGAAATGCTCAAGTAAGAAAATGTTCAAGAAAAGACCATCTGTTCTTATTACCTTCCTGCGTAAGAGCTTCTTGTCTACGGCACAACCAGTGGGTCTGTTATTGAAATGAAAAATTACGAAAAATATATAAAAGAAAGTAAAAAATTAAATGAGGCTAAGGAACGATAAGAATTGATCAAATAAATTTAACTTTTAAGATACAAAAAGTCTATTCTTCAACAAAAAATAGTCGCAAAAAAGAATGCCCAACAGCAACCGGTAGTCTCAACCTTAAAGAAAATTAATGTAAAAAACTCAGTCAGTATTGATTACGTCAACTTATGCTATAACATTGAACTTTAATCGTAAGAAAAGATATGCAAAATAATTTGTCAAGGACCAATAATGTTACTTTAAGACAAAGAGAACATTTATTTTGAAGGATCAATTGATAATGAAAGTCAAAAAGTTTACATTTTGAGGTATGAAAATGAGAAAAACATTCAAATCAAAGTAAAGTACCAATAAGTTTTTAATTAATTGGATAAACTGACTTTATTTGTTTACTTCTCTTTTGAAGCTAGAGTCCACAACATTTAAATCGATCTTAAACAATTGTCGCTTCACCAAAAAGTTAGTGTGAAATCGTTTGATCTCAAAAGTACTTTTCAATTTATATTTAGACCCCTATCTGAATAGACTCTAAGTAAATGGTAACTTTAAATTTGAGATGAAAATGTGGATGAATTCCATCTTCAATGATTTTATTACTGAAGAAATCGACTAATATGAAACAGCTTGTTATGAATCTGTGATTACGAAAAATAAGATTTTGGTCAAATTTAAACCTGGAAATTGCATTCTAATAACTGACTCTGTCATTCCTTTGCTGATAATAAAGAAGAAATTACTACAAAAGTCAAAATAGAAAAACTTGAGTCTCAGTTTTGAGACCTAATCCAATCCCCAATCAATAAAACAATTTATTTCAAACATTGAGCCTCAAATGAAAAATTTCATCGAAATAAAAAAAAAATACGATCTCCTTCCGGGTCTTTTATAACTAAAAAATGAGCTTACAATTGACAATAACGAATAGCTTTTGAAAATATTAGATGAAAGATAGGCGATTACAGCAAAATATCAATAAAATAATCGTCTCTAAACAGAAATAAAATAAAAAATCGTTGACCTTTATAGAAGTTACAAAACTCTCACGAACAAAAGTCCTATTGAATATTAATAAAAAGCCATCTTAGCAGCTATTGATAAATGGGACACAATAACAATAATATCGACTATCTGTTCATGAAAATTTTAGGTTTTTAACAAAA
>Ga0102832_1001916_pt1 | contig 14059 bp, 11 predicted proteins | sample EBPBio282013_DNA_FD_88942 | JGI IMG/M metagenome (GOLD analysis project Ga0102832, IMG submission 88942) | Wastewater treatment Type I Accumulibacter community from EBPR Bioreactor in Madison, WI, USA - Reactor 2_5/28/2013_ DNA (Illumina Assembly) | ecosystem: Engineered > Bioreactor > EBPR >...
AATAAGAAAGATCAAGTTTGAAACAGTCTTTTGGTAAAAAAAATACCTAAAGCGGTTTTCAACAAAAAGACAGTCTCTTTTCCAAAGACTCAAATCCCCATTAATTTAATCCTTTTGATACAAAGGTTCAACAAAAACCTTACAATCCCATTCAATAAGCTAAAAGATAAGACTCGCTTGAATTCAACCCATTTGATGTAAGTCATAGAAAAAACACCGAGTAAGATGATATGTTTGGAGCTTTTGGTAATCAAAGAAGCAGTCTTGACAAAAGCGATGATAATCCTTTCCAAACAAGAAAACCTTAAAAAAATCAATTCGACAATGACCCATTTAGTCAAGGATTTTCTGAATTTTAGAAAGGTGGTAATCAGAACAATCATAAGAACTAAAGCTTTGACGATCCTTTTGGAGATTTCAAAGACCCAGATATCGTTGAGCTTTGAAGAATGTAAAATAAAGATTGATTTTTTTTTTGAATTAACAGAATAAAAAATATTGAAAGAAATAAAATTTGAAAATAATAAAAGAAATTAAAAATGAGGGAAAAATCTCGAACATGGGAGATTATAAATGTAAAAAATATTAAAAAAGTTTATAATAATAATTTCAACAACAATAAAGACCAAACAACCTGATGATATTTTGCTCAAACCTATGAGAATGTACTTTGTATGGAATTGAACCCTCCATATCAGTTCATTTGAACGATATTTCTTGAGCTGTCTGATCTGTTTCGGTCTTGATTTAATTTTTAGGTTTTGAAGAATTTTACCCTTTTTAATTGAATGTTTATTTTAAGGTAGACAGTCTTTAAATTACCATTAATAATCTCCTCAATGGGAATTTTAAATCTTAATTTTACTGGTCCTAATAATAATATTAAAAATGCTCGAATTTAGTAACGATTCACAAACCACTGAAAACGGTGCAAAATCAGAAAAAGTTCAAACTAATCTTAAACTTATTAAGTCATTGCTGAAAGGGGCACTTCAAGAATTAAAGGAATCTTAAAGATTCTCAACAAATGAAAGTGACACATCTGAAAGTTTCTCGCCTTAGATGATTCGCAAATTTTCAAATGATTAAGGGAAATAAAGAACAGAAATAATAATGGAAAGCTTAGAAAAAGGTTATGTGATGGTAAAACATTCGCCAAATTCGAAACCGAAAGAAAAATACGTTTACGTTTCTGGTGACAGAAGATTTTTATGTTGGAAAAGTTTGTAGAAAAATGACGAGAAAAGGATAGAACTGAGAAAAATAAACATAGTTCTGAGAGGAGAAGATGAGACGATATGTCACGTTAAGAGCAAATCTATAAAATCTTTGGAAAGATATGTCATAGTGAGATCATAGGCCAGAAATTTATAGTTATAGGCTTACAATGTGTAGGAATCATAGAAATTCCAGTTATAGATGATTGAAGCGATAGGAAATGCAAAGAAGATGCATGATAGTAAAAAAATATGAGTAAAAAAAAAGAAGTAGAATAATATTGGTTTAAATAATGGATGATTGGAGGTAGATTAATTAAAATAATATTTAAAATAGTGATGTTTTCAATAAACATATATTTTTTTATTTTATATTTATAGAAGTAAGAGTGGAAATGAATAAATAAATATGTCAATGAAATGAAATATGAAATATTATCATATCAAAATTTATAACTTATAAGTTAACTTTACAATAATATTTATTTCATGCTCAGTTAAAAATTATAAAAAATTGAAATCATATAACCCTCTTCAATACTCTAGAACGGTCTTCAATATTTTTCTCCTCTTTTTTAAATGATGTTCCTTTGAAATCCCAACTATTCTTTTTGATGTTAATATTGCATTTGTTGATATACTTCTCAAAAATGAATGACAACATCTCCGAAAGATTTAACATAAATCGTCAAGAGTTACATAATCAACTGTTTCTATTTTTTTCTGAATTTTCGGTAGATTTTCTATCATTACTTAAGGAGTGAAATAGTTAAGTAACACATTTTTATTGACATATTTTCTTCCTCTCTGGATGTTGATAGCCTGAAAAGTATTATATAATAGATCTAATAATTTTTGATGATTTTCTGACTCAGGTAAGACAACTTTGATAATTCTAAGGGCAAGTTGTTCGGACTTTTATTTAGAACCAAAATAAGAAAAAAACTGGTTTATGATGTTTGATTATGAATTTTTCTTTGCACTGGAAACTTATTTTTGTTGCCCTTTTGTTTTCTTTTCCTATTTTATATTTTGTTTCCTATCCAGTGCTATCTTGACTTAAGATTCATAATAGTTGTCATTCGTTGGACACTGGTAAACGGATAGTTCTTTTTAAGGAATAGAAAAAATTTCAGTTGGGACATACTAATTCCAGGGAAATATTTCATAAAATTGTTGATTTAAAGAGGAAGTCATGCTAGACAGTTGTGTTTCATATGTTTGATTAACTTAAAGGCTCTGTATCATCGAAAACGCGTTAGGAGCGAAGTAAAAGAATGCCATGAATTTTAGTCTTTTCTAAAATTTATTATACAGATTTTCTATTTTATTCTATTAAAAGTAAAAATTTCAAACAAAAATTCTATCCCCATTCCGAAATTATTTTAATCCTTTCGCCTAAAAATTACTTTCCCCTTCAAGATCTTATATTAAGACTGTCCTATGAACAGTTTTAAAGGAGAAATTAATTTATTTTGATTAGAAAAAATTGTCTCGTTAACATTTAGTCTGGTTTAAAAAAATATCAGTGATTCCATTAAGTAAACTCTCATCAAGTGTAGAAAATCAAAAAACTGGCTGAAACAAAAATATAAAGATTTTCTGGGTTTATTATCAAAAGGGAGTATTTTATATGGAGTAAAACATATAAAATGAGAATATCAAAAAATCTATTTTTAGACGTTTTCATTTTTGAAAAGCTAAAACTTATATCATATAAAGATTGATCCGAAGAAAACTACATATAAGTTATCTTGCTTTTGAACATATTTTAGGTTTCTTTTTAAAGTAAATTTTAAAAATCAAAAAGACTAATAATTTTGCTATTGAGTGGTATTTTTCCAAAAATTGACTAAAGAATAGGTTAATATAGATAAAAAGTTTCTTCAAAGCTATGGATAATATTCTCATTTTCTAAGATTCTCTTAATAAGGCTTCCTATCGTACGAAAAATTTGATTAAAACTGGATAAAGATAGGTTTTTATTTTTCAAGGAATTTCCTATAGAGGCAACTATTTTATCTCTTGATGATCTAAAGTTTCAGAGATTAATAAACTTTCAAGAATAGCCAGTGAAATTTTATTGAAAAAATTTTTAATATTAAAAAGCTATCATAAATTTCTGTTTCAAATTTTATAAAAATCACATATAAAACATTTTTTCTATTTATTAAAATTAAGATAAGTTTAAAGGATTAAATAAAAAAATTGAAATTTAAAAGTTAAGTTATTTATTTTCATAAATAAAAAATAAATGCAATGAAGGAACAAATTAAATTACTTTACTTTAGAATTTATCGTCATTTATTAAGAAGTCTTTAATAGAAGTCAATCAGTTTCAATGGTTATTAACTAATGATTCTTTATCTTTCGACAATTTTCTCTTTATCACTAAATTTGTTTTTTATAAGGAAAAATTTCGGGTCCTCAAATCTTTATTTTTCTTTTCTTTAACTTTATGGGTTTTGTTGGTTCTCCAAACTAATAAAGTTCAAAATTTCTTATATATCAAGTCTCTCAGAAACTTTGAGAAAAATATAATTTTATCTGTTTGGAATTTCATTTTCCTAGGATCTGACATCTTATTAACTCGATTGGGAACTTATCTTTCTTTACTCTACAATCCAATTCGTTCGAAAATGATGTTCTACATTTATTATATCCTTTTTTTCCTTGCTGATATGAGAAGGTATATTTTTCGAAGTTGATTATTCGATATTTATATGAGAAATCTCGCTTTAAAGCTTAGATTAGATTTTACTTTGGATTTCGTTATTTAAAGATTCTGATTTATGATGAGATTTACTTTGAATTTTTATTATTTTAGGAACTTGAGCCTTATTTAATTCATCAGTTACCTTTGATGAAGCAAAATTTTCAGATGTGGCTGTATTCTGATTGAGTAACTAACTTTATTTTTTATTGATAAAATTCGATTCTTCACTTTAATATATTTGTCTTATTCCAAATTTTTGAGGATTTGTTTGACTTTTATTTAGATCAGAAACGGTTTGAGGATGTTAATAATTTTTAGGACCCATTATCTTTGATTTTAAATTATCAATATCAGGAATTTTCTTTTCATTTGATATCACCAAACTTTTTTGCAATGAGCTTTGTAATTTTTCTTTATTTAAATTTGAAGACTGGTTAACAACAGATTTCTGAAGTACAGGTTGAGTTTTCTCGATTGATACCTTATGTGATTCGGGCAATTTGGATTTTTGTAAAGATTGAATGTTCGAATCATTCAGATTCTTATTCATCAGATTTTTCTTTCTAATAACTTCTTGATATCTTCGCAGGAACTAATTGATTTTTTCAGGACATCTAAGGTTTTCTTCAGGTTCCCAAGTGGCTTCTTAAAAAGAATATCCTGTCCAGACAACTTTATATTATTTTTTCCCATCTAAATAAGAGATATCTCATACTTATAATCCTTTGATTGACTATTTTCTCAACTTAGTAAATCTCCCCATCAGATGGATCGGAGTTACTTGAAGGAGACTTTTTTTTACTCATTCTTAATTAGAAAAATTATCAAGTAAAATTAAAGAGATAAATTAAGAGCAACTCTAAAAATTGACCGATTGAAAAAAGTACATTTTTATAAATTTTAACTTAATAACATACTTTTTTTTTATCAAATAATTCAGATTTCTTTTTTTTAATTTCATTGTTTAAATAATTTTGTATTTTATGATATCTTTTTGTGATTATAGTCTTTTTTAATCAAAATGAAAACTCAAAAAATAGTCAGATACAGCTTTAGTAATTTTAACTCATTTAATGCTTTATCACCCTTGGACGGCAGATATGCTGGCAGTTTGGGATCCTCAGTAAGCCAATACTTTAGTGAAGCAGCTTTGATGAAATACAGAGTCAAAGTAGAATCCTAATGGCTCATTCATTTAATCGAAACTAATGTCATTACCAAAAACAATCAAATCAACTTCGAACAATTCAAAACAAATTTAAGAAAACTTTACCTGTAATTTAATGACGATTCGGCAGCAAGAGTTAAAGAAATTGAAAAAACAACAAACCATGATTTGAAATCTGTTGAATATTTTATGAAAGAACATATTCATGAAAGCTACAAATAATGCGTTCATTTCTGTTGTACGAGTGAAGATATTAACAATCTCGCTTATGCATTGATGTTAAAAGAATTTTCACATGAAGTTTTTGTTCCTAAAGTCGAAGATATTGTTGAAAACCTTCTTCAAAAGGCATAATCATGGGCTGATCATAAGTTACTTTCCAGAACTCATGGACAACCTGCAACTCCTTCAACCTTAGGTAAAGAATACGCTAATTTCGCTTACAGATTGGGAAAACAAACTAAATAAATTAGACGAGCTTAATAATTATTAACAGGTAAAATAAATGGAGCTGTAGGAAATTATAACTCTCATTATTTTTCTTATTCAAACGTCAATTGGAGGGCTTCTTGCTAATAATTTGTTGAGAAAAAGTTAGGACTTAAATTTAACCCATACACTACTCAGATAGAGTCACATGATAGCCTCGTAAAGTACTTGGGCGAAGTCGGACTTTTTAATACCATCGGTATCGGGTTGTGTAGAGATACATGGGAATACATTTCAAAAGGGTATTTGACCCAAAAGACTAAACAAGGAGAAGTTGGATCAAGCACAATGCCTCATAAGGTTAATCCCATTGATTTTGAAAATTGTTAAGGAAATCTTGGAGTAGCCAATAGTCTTGTGGACCATTTTAGGAATAAACTTCCAATCAGCAGATTGCAACGGGATCTTTCAGATTCAACGGTACTTAGAAATCAAGGTTCCATCCTTGGCTATTCTATGATTGGTTATTCGAGTCTTTTTAAAGGACTCGGTAAAATAGAGTCAAATAAAAAATTCATGGAAGAGGAACTTTTAAATCATTATGAGGTTGTAACTGAAGCTATTCAAACAGAACTTAGAAAAATCAACTATCCCGAACCTTACTAATTGTTGAAAAATCTTAGCAGAGGAAAAACTTTCACCCAATAAAGTTTGTTAGAATTGGTTAAATTATTAGAATCCAAAATTCCTAACTAAAAAGAAAGTATCTAAAAGATCAGGAATCTCACACCATTGAATTATGGAGGATAAGCTTCAATTTTGGCAAAATAATGCAGAAAAGTAATTTAAAAATTATGAAAAAAATGTTTTATTTTGTGAAAAGCTTAAAGAAAGACATATTTTTATTCTTTTATTTTAGACCTTAATTAAAGATATCGTTAAAAGAAATTCGTTGAATATAAAGAGTTTAGTATAAATTTAAAAGAAGTTTCATTTTGTAAATGATTAAAGAGTAAATAAAATAAAGTAGATTTGCGATAAATACCTAATTCTTTGTGTTGAATTTAAATTTATGAGTTGACATATTATTTTCATAAATTCATTAAATATGGGATCATTTAGATCACAGCCTGATTTGAAAAAACATACAGAGACAGGACAAGGAGTCGGCTTGTCATATGTGTCTACTCATATGTGCGGTAACCTTATAAATGATTTTAGGTTGGAGAATTTACATGTAGGATGCACATATAGCAATGAGTCCTTTGAGTGGAGGCAAGAACTCTTTGTTCGCTGTATTTGACGGCCACGGAGGTAAAATTTGAATTAACGCAGGGGCTGAATGTTCAAAATTCGTATAGAGACACTTCGTCCAATAGTTATAGTCAAATGTAAATTACAAAAAGGGTAACTACTAAATAGCTTTGAAAGAAACATTCTTACGGATGGATGAATTGGTTTTCAGTGCCGAGGGTAAAAAATAAATCGTAGCTATTCAAAAATAGATGAGATAAATAGATAACGGTCCCAAATATGAGGAAGAATCTCATGCTGGATGTACCGCCAATGTTGTTCTCATCACCCCATAGTTTATTTACTGTGCCAATGCTGGTGACTCTAGAGCTGTCGCCTGTGTCAAGGGAAAAGCCGAAGAACTCAGCAGAGACCATAAACCAGAAGACCCTATAGAAATTAATAGAATTACCAAAGCCGGTGGAACAGTCACTTTCGGTAGAGTCAACGGTGGACTCAATCTTAGTAGAGCCCTCGGTGATGGAGAGTATAAAAAAAACGATTCTTTGTCTGCTGAAGAGCAAATGATTACTGCTAACCCTGACATTATTAAAATCAGAAACGACAACATAGACTTTATTATTATGGGTTGCGATGGTATTTGGTAAATCAAGACCAATCAAGAAATGGTCGACTGGGTCAAGACCAGACAAGAAAGAAGAGACTTTAAAGTCGTTTGTGAAGACCTTCTCGATGAACTTGTCTCTAAAGACAGTGGAAATCAATACGGAATGGACAACATGTCAGCCATTCTCATCAAGTTCGCTAAAAAATGATCACATACATCTAACCAATTTAAATCGTTTTAAATTAATTCTAATAAATTAACTTATAAAACTTCACTTATTAAATATTTAAACCATTTATTTTTACAAATATCAATACAGAATATTTTGATTTAACTACAATAAAAGACCAAACAATAATTTAAGTTATAACGAATTTCAAAAGCCTTTAATTCATAAATTTCATGTTTCTAACTCTATTTGGAAGTATAACTATGCTTAATTTTTTTTTACATAAAAAAATTGACATGAAAATAATCTTTTAATAACTTTTATTTTCATCTTAAATCATTTAAAACCACTAAAAAAAACAAAATAAAAGAAGAGGCTTCAGTTTTTAAGTAAAATAAAAATATTGAATGGTTTTATGGAGGAAGATTTTATGGAGAAATCATACTTTAAAATATAAAATCAAATTTATAATCTTAATCTCAGTAAAAAAAATGATCCGAATCTCTTTCAATAAAATTATGTTCTCAAAACCTATAAATGAATCTCACATGTTTTTAGAAGTCTAAAATCAAAAAGGGTAGCTTTTTAAAATCAAATCAAAAAGAATTAAAGGGAACTCAGCAAAGATATATGGTGATTTTGTTTAAGTCGCAGAAAACTATTTTTCACTTTAAGTCAAAGTGTACGTCTCATAAATTGATAAAAAGAATCGCTTATTAGGAAATCTTATGATTGAAAAAAACTCTTATGGTTTTAAGCAAAAAAAGTCCCATATAATTGAAAGTGAAGGTTTAAGAATTTTTTTTGACTCTTAAATAATAAAAGATAATGATTCATCAGTTGGGTCATATGAGGATGAATTCTCGAGCTATATTGGAAATGCAGTATTTCCTCAAAGATTTTGCATAAAAAAACAAATAAGAGGATTTTCTCCTGATCAAAAGAAAAGTTTTAGAAAGATTTTCATCCCACTTTGAAAATAATCGAAGTTTCAAAAATGCGACTTTTGTTGGCATCATTAAAAATGTTCAAGAAAAATAGTTCGATTTCGGCTAAAAATAATTTTCAGGCAAAACATGGAATAAATTTGCTTTCAGCTTGAAATGATGATATTATATTTATCGATTATATTATAGGAAAGGTTAATTTGAAATATTTTTTAAATTATTTAAAACAGAATTAAAATAAACTGACTGATTGTACTTTAAACTATCAATAAAATGTAAATAAATAATGCAAGATTATTGTCTTTTATTTTTTATTATAAAAACGATCAATAATACTCGAATCAAATCAGCATAACAAAATCTCGGTACTAAATAATTTACAACAATGAACAAAAATATGCAAAAACAACGAGTCAACATCGAACTAAACCAAATTCGTACATCTTTATCATAATTTTTCGAAAGGTAGCATACTCAATGATTTCCGAAAAACAAAATACAAATGTGTTGAACTTGCCAAATCAATCAATATCGAAATGCCTCAATAAGAACATTTTAAAAATGTTTAGAAAAATACCCTCAGAAAAATGGATCTTCTAGACATATCAGGACTCGTAAACCTCAAAAATTAACTTGTCAGAGGTATCTTTTAATTAATCGTTAGCCCTTACTGACTTATTTGAAATCGAAAGGTAACTAAGGTACAAAAAATAAAAATTCGATGCGAAAAAACAAATGATGGATGCTTAGTTTTAATAACTGTATTATTTGAGAAAAAATTAAGCTTAGTCGGCTATTCAATCGCCTCGCAGCCCTAACCATAGTTTAAGCATGGAAAAAAATTTCCGTAGTATCATAACTGAGCCAAAGAAAGAATAAGCTTTGATTGTGTAGGAAAAACCTAAGAATAGGAATTTATAGATCCCTCTATATCGAGCTAAAAATTAAACTAATTAAAACAAACTTGATCGAATATCGAAATATATCGCGTCTTTGAAAAGAAATATGAAGCTAAACTCTCAGACGTTGGGATATAAGTGGAAAATCAAGTAATTTTTACTTTAAGATCCAAATTACATTCGATTAAGGACTGAACTTTAAAGATTCATGATGAGATAATAAGAATTGGATAACATCTTAGCAAATGCTGTTTAAAAAGGAGTTCGATAATTCATAAAGTAATCATAAATTGTTTAATCAAATCCTTAATACAAATTGATAAAAATTTATAAGCACAAACCAAAGGAACAAAAATAAAATGTCATGACAAGAATCCAATCTGAAAGTAATTTGTACAGGATAAACAAGTAAACTGCTTAAATCAAAAGCAAACTTATGCAGTCACCAAAAATCAAAGATTTTTCTCAATAATTGGAATCAAATCCTCTCGACTTTTCTTACCAATCACCAAGACTTCATAAATAAAAATCAGTTACTCAATTTAATAACATAAATTTCGTTTCTCCATTGAAAAAACTTCCTTCTAAAATTGAAATAGAATCTAAAGCAGAGGAGGATTTCAATTCAATTAAAAAGTAACTTTAAAAATCAAACTAAAGCTACATTTAAATGCTCTCTAAAATAAACCAAACTGTTGAAAAGGGATCTTAGAAACTTATTCAATTAAGGGAAAAGAGAAAAAAGAAACTCTAAAAAGATGAGGATATTTGGGGAGAGCTTGAAAAATTATGATGAAGCATTTAAAAAACAAAATATTTTTTTCTTAGGTTAGTTAGTGTTTCGGCTTCTGATTTAAATTAAAAAAGCCAATGATTTTTTTTCTTTAAGCAAGTTATTAAATGTAAATTCAGTCGTTTTTTAATTTTGGAAAGATGGTATAAAAATGAATAAAATCAATTATTTGATATTTTTTAATGGGTTAAATTATGTTTAAGAGTCAAAGGACAAGTATATCTCATTGACGCGAAGGTTGCAATTATTTTACGCCTGTTTTTTGTTGACAGGTATAAACTCTGATTGGGCCTTTACCATTCGAATCCATTTTCAACTGACAGCCTTACTCAACAGTCATCGCCTAGAGACTGGCGCCCTTTGGCGCAGACATTATTATAAGCGATTTGCTATTATCATTCTTACACATAGCTTTATAAACATTTTCACAGTCTTGGAAAGTGATGTAATGATAGGGCCTGAGTTATTCGTTCTATAAAAATTGTGTTCTAATTTATTGGTTGAGTTCTTCGATAGACTTGTCGATTTGTTTCTCTTCTTCACAAAGCTCGTCATGCTTTCTTTTTAAATCATCGATATCCTTTTAAAGTTCTGGTGACTCATTGCCACCAATCCATTTGATAGTATTTTTTTGTAGTTTCTCCACATAATTTATGCCTTCCAGCACGTTAGTTATATCGTAAATTCTTCTTTTTTGTACCTGAAGTTTCTACACGGCTTCATTCAAATCTATAGTTGAGTTTTATCTTTATTTAATGAGTTCAATGAACTTTTTTGTCAATACTGATAAACTATTATCTTGCCTACCTTTTTCTATTTTATGATGATATGGTTTACTGTTAGGTGTTTGCTCTTAATCAAGTTATTCTTCAGATTGATAAGATTATTATTTCTTTACTGGTTGAGTGCGCTTTTGTTGTTTCTTTGCCATTTTATTCTAACTTTTTTCTTTTGATCAATAAAGATTAATAACTCGATATAAATTTTTTACTTTTAAAAGCATTTTCTTCAATAAACCATTATTTTTTCACCCCAAATTTTTTACTTTGAAAAATCGCTTCAATCTAATAAATCATTTTATTTTTATAAAAATTATCTTTCTTACAAAAATCTGATCAATGGACAAAGCCAAAAGACTCTAAAGAATAACCTAACTTGCTTTAAAAGTAAATAATGATTCAAATTTTAGTTCAAATCGAATAATAAATCTATTGGCCAACCTGTCAAAATTGTCTAAGTAGGTCCCAGAGATGGACTTCAGAATGAAAAGAAAATTCTTGACTTAAAAACTAAATAGCAATTGATTAATCGTTTAACTGATAGTGGCTTGCAATCAATCGAAGTCGGTTCTTTTGTATCTCCAAAATGGGTTCCTCAAATGGCCAGTTCAAAAGAGCTGTTTGTTGCCATTAATAAAAAACCAGGCGTGAGTTACCCATGTCTCGTGCCAAATACTAAAGGCATGTAAACTGCTTTATAAGTTGAAGTAAAATAAATAGCTGTATTTGCTTCAGCTACAGAATCATTCTCTCAAAAAAATCTTAACTGTTCAATCAAAGAAAGTCTTGAAAGATTTGTTCCTGTTGTAGAAATCGCTAAAAAAAACAACATCAAAGTCAGAGGATACGTTTCAATGGTTATGGGCTGCCCTTATGAAGGTGAAGTTGAACCATCAAAAGTTTCTGATGTCACTAAACAATTGTTTGACTTGGGTTGTTACGAAGTATCATTGGGAGATACTGTCGGGAAAGGAACACCTTAAAAAACTGTTAAATTGATGGAGTAACTTAAAAAGTTCCCATCAGATAGATTGGCAGTTCATTTCCATGACACTTTTGACAATGCTATTGAAAATATTTTGACGGCTACAACTTTCGGTAAGACTTTTATTATTTTTAGGAATTAGAGTTGTTGATTCATCAATCGGAGGACTTGGAGGCTGTCCATACTCAATGAAACCAGTCGGTAATGTATGCACAGAGAATGTTGCTTATGCATTGTAACAAGCAGGTTTTAGTACAGGCATTAACCTACAGAAATTAAAATAAACAGGAGAATGGATTTGCAAAGAATTATAAAGACCTAATTTATCAATTTTATGAACATTTACATGATATTTATAAAAATAATTTGTATTCAAAAATGAATTCATACTAATAACCTTTAGAATTAATGAAAAAGAAAATTGGTTAGCAGATTTATGTCAGGTTAAGAAATCAAAATTCAATCGAAGGAAAGCTTGTTGCATACGATGAGCATTTAAATATGATGATCCAAAATTTAAAAATCACCAAAGATAAGCAAATTCAATAAAAAAATCTTATGTATTTAAGAGGAGATACCGTCATGCTTGTAGGAAAGATTTGAAAGCCTATTTCTCATCAATTGATTTTTTAAGATTTTTAGTAAATATCAACCCATCTTAAATCTTAAATTGATTAAAAACTTATTTATATCGACTTCAGAAAAGTTATTGATAATATAGCAACTTTTAAATCGTAATTTATAGTAAATGAATTATTTCAATTTTTGGAACAGCAATATTTACAATTAATGACAATTTATTGGAATAAAATACTTTTTAAAAAGCAAAACTAAATTAGGTATTTTTATATAATTCTTAGAAAGGCCTCGATATAAAACTTCAGAATTCAGATTTAGGTTTATTATTTGTTAGACAAAAGATGTAAAAAAGTCCCGAATTTAATACAAACAGTAATAATTCAAAAAACTCTCCATGGAACTTACAATTTTTATAAAAAAAGAGGAGATAACTTCAGTAACAGCACGAAAAAAGAAGAATAGCATAATAGTTAAAGCAAGAGGAGTTAAGAAAACAAAAAATTAATATTAATGAGGAAAAAGAACTTTTAACCAATACGAAAAATAGTTCATCCAAAACATTACAAAAATTGCTATCAAAATACGATCAATAGCTTTAATCAAACTTTATTCAGAACGAAATCGAGTAAATCCAAGAACCTATAAAAAAAGTAGGAATTGAAGATATTCTCCGAGATGGTAAAATCGTTAAAGTGATTGAAAGAACTCTGACTTTTGATTAATACAAAGTTCTATGTTTATATGATCAATAAATTTTGGAGTTGATTGCCTCGAAAGATGAAATCGTCAGGAATAATATCATCCCCTTACTTGACTTCTACGAACGAACTCTTGGATTAATGTGAAAAAGCTTAATATTAATGGAAAAAAATCGATCGGTTAATTGCCTTTTATATTATTACTTTAAATAGGAATCAAATAATTTGAACAACTTTTATAACAAATAATAAATTAGTAAAATCTAATCTCAACATTATAATAAAAGTAAAAATAAATTGTTCAGACATGTCCAAAATCACTCCTTTCCTTTAAGAAGTTGTCTATCTTGTTGCTGATTTCTTAGCTTCACTCGAACACAATAAAGAAGCATAAAAACTTAAAAAATAATTCGAGCTTCCTGAATGGGTTAAGAAGGATAATCCACTCATTAAAAAAGGCTTGAAAAAAGTCTTGAAAGATTACATCAATGAAAATTAAAAAGTACTCAAATACTACAAAAACAGAAAACCTGAATCAGAAGATTAAGAATAATCATAAGAGTAAGTCCCAACACCCAAACCAGCAAAAAAACAAAGAAAGTCAGTCTCACCAAGACAATCACCATTGACTAAACCAAAATCACCTAAAATCTCAACAGTCCAAGCTCACCAACCAGCTCCTTCAAAATGGTTGACAAGTCAATTCCAACAACCAAAAAGATTGTAAGACTTAAACGATCACCACGAATAACCTGAACAGGAAGAATAACCTGCAGTTGATATTCCTAAAAAAGAAAAGAAATCTAAAAAGGAAAAACC
>Ga0102832_1001917_pt1 | contig 14058 bp, 12 predicted proteins | sample EBPBio282013_DNA_FD_88942 | JGI IMG/M metagenome (GOLD analysis project Ga0102832, IMG submission 88942) | Wastewater treatment Type I Accumulibacter community from EBPR Bioreactor in Madison, WI, USA - Reactor 2_5/28/2013_ DNA (Illumina Assembly) | ecosystem: Engineered > Bioreactor > EBPR >...
TTTCCAGCCAGCCGCCGGACGTCTTCTTCTTCATCATGGGGTGGGGTGCTTCGACGGCCTGGTCAGGGGTGGGCCCGGCGCCGGGGCGGCGCGGAGGCGGCAGGGAAACCAGCGGGGGCGCGCGCTGTCAAGGAAGCGGCACGGCCGTAATGATGACCACGGCCTGGGCGTAGGGAAACTCGTCGGTCATGGTCAGGGCGACATCGGCCCGGTGCCCCGGCGGGGTGATGGCCGCGAGCCGCGCCGCCGCCCCGCCCGTCATGCGCAGGGTGGGCTGGCCCGAGGGCAGGTTCACCACGCCGAGGTCGCGCCAGAACACCCCGGCGCGGAAGCCGGTGCCGAGCGCCTTCGACGCCGCCTCCTTGGCCGCGAAGCGCTTGGCATAGGTGGCCGCGCGGATGCGTTCGGTGCGCCGTTCCGCCTTGGCGCGTTCCGCCGCGGTGAAGATGCGCTCGAGGAAGCGGTCGCCATGCTTGGCGATGGTCTTCTCGATGCGCCTGATGTCCATCACATCCGAGCCGATGCCGATGATCATGGGTGCGGGCCGCCCCGCGCCGTGCCGCCGCCTGTCATCCCTTGGCCCTTTCCACCTGGGTCACGCCCGGACAGGCGCGCAATGCCGCCAGGATCGCCGCGAGGTGCCCGGTGTCGCGCACCTCGACATCGACCAGCACCTCGCACCAGTCGCCGGAACGGTTGAGGATGCGCAGGTTGTTCACAGCACCTTCCTGGCGCGCAATCGCCGTGGTCAGCCCGGCCAGCGCAGCAGGCTTGTTCTCGACCATCAGCTCGATCCGTCCGACATGGCCGGCGCCGGCGCCGCCGTCATATTCCCAGTCCACGTCGATGAAGCGCTCGGGCGTGGCCGAGAAGGCTTCGAGCCCGTGGCAGTCGTTCTTGTGGATGGTCACGCCGCGGCCGGTGGTGACGATGCCGACGATGCGGTCGCCGGGCAGCGGGTGGCAGCAGCGCGCGAAGTGCACCGCCATGCCGGGGATCAGGCCGCGGATCGCGATCTGGCCGCCGTCGGGCCCGGTCGCGCCGGCATTGGCCTTCGCCGCCCCCTTGGCGCCGCCCTTCGCGCCATCGGCGCCGGCGCGGCCGCGCGCGCGGGTGATCGGCACGACGTCGGCGCCGCCGTCCTTGCGCGGCTGCTTGAGCCCCGGGTAGACGGCGGTCAGGACCTCGCGCGCCGTCACCAGGCCGGCGCCGACCGCGGCCACCAGGTCGTCGGTCGTCGCCTGCTTGAAGTTGGCGCGCACGCCGTCGAGCCCCTTCTCGGTGACCTCGTAGCCTTCCTCGTGGAAGACCTTGTCGAGCAGCGAGCGGCCGAGCTGGATGTACTGCTCGCGCTGGCGGGTGCGGATGAAGCGGCGGATCGCCGCCTTGGCCTTGCCGGTGACGACGAAGCGTTCCCAGGTCGGCGACGGCGTCTGCGCCTTCGAGGTGATGATGTCGACCTGGTCGCCGTTGGCCAGCTGGGTGCGCAGCGGCAGCATGCGGCCGTTGATCTTCGAGCCGACGCAGGTGTCGCCGACCTGGCTGTGCACGGCGTAGGCGAAGTCGATCGGGGTCGCGCCCTTGGGCAGGGCGATCAGCTTGCCCTTGGGCGTGAAGCAGAACACCTGGTCCTGGAACATCTCGAGCTTGGTGTGCTCGAGGAACTCCTCGGCGTTCGGCGCCTTGTCGAGGATCTCGATCAGCGACCGCAGCCAGGCGTATTGCGGCGCGTCGGTCGACGGGCCGCCCTCCTTGTACATCCAGTGCGACGCGACTCCGCGCTCGGACTGGTCCTGCATCTCGGGCGTGCGGATCTGGATCTCGATGCGCTGGCCGAGCGGGCCGAGCACGCCGGTGTGCAGCGAGCGGTAGCCGTTCGGCTTGGGCACCGAGATGTAGTCCTTGAAGCGGCCGGGAATGACCTGGTAGCGGCCGTGCAGCAGGCCGAGCGCCTGGTAGCAACGCGTGATGTCGGGCACGACGACGCGGAAGGCCATGATGTCCGACAGCTGTTCGAACGACACGTTCTTCGACTGCATCTTGCGCCAGATCGAGTACGGCGTCTTCTCGCGGCCCGAGACCTGCGCCTCCAGCCCGCCCTCCTTCAGGGTCTTCTCCAGCTCCTCGACGATCTGCGGCACCAGCCGCTCGCCGCGCTCGCGCAGGTAGCCCTGGCGGGCCAGCACCGAGGCGCGGCCGTCGGGGTTGAGCTCGGCGAAGGCCAGCTCTTCCAGCTCGCGCTTGATCTTCTCCATGCCGATGCGCGAGGCGAGCGGCGCGTAGAGGTCCATCGTCTCGAGCGCGATGCGGCGGCGGCGCGCCGGGTCCTTGATATGGTGCAGCGTCCGCATGTTGTGCAGGCGGTCGGCCAGCTTGACCAGCAGCACGCGGATGTCGGACGACATGGCGAGCACCAGCTTGCGCAGGTTCTCGGCTTCCTTGGTGCTCTCGGACTGGACCTCCAGCCGCGACAGCTTGGTGACGCCGTCGACCAGCCGGGCGACGCTCTCGCCGAACATCCGCGCGATCTCCTCGCGCGTCGCGTCGGTGTCCTCTAGCGTGTCGTGCAGGAGGCCGGTGACGATCGACGAGGTGTCGAGCTTCATCTCGGCCAGGATGCCGGCGACCTCGACGGGGTGCGAGAAGTACGGGTCGCCCGAGGCGCGCAGCTGGTTGCCGTGCTTCTTGAGGCCGTAGACGTAGGCACGGTTGAGCATGTCCTCGTCCGCATCCGGATCGTAGGACTGTACGCGCTCGACGAGTTCGAACTGACGAATCATGGCAATCGCCCACTATATGGGAACGATTGCCCCTGCTCCACGCCGTTTGTGCGGGAGCGTCTTGCGAAATGAAGGGGCGCGGGTCGCCCCGCGCGCCGCCCTACTCGACGATGTCGTCGTCCTCGGCCATCGGCAGGGCCTTCGGCTGCGCCGCCTCGGCGCCGCCCTGGGCCAGCGCGGCGGCGAGCTCCTGCTCGAGCTCGGCCATCTCGTTGACCTCTTCCGGCTTGTCGATGTCGGCGTGCTTCTGCATGCCGGAGATCAGCGAGTCCTTGAGGACGGCGTGGTCGAGCTTCTGCTCGGCGATCTCGCGCAGCGCCACCACCGGGTTCTTGTCGCGGTCGCGGTCGAGCGTGATCTGGGCGCCGGCCGAGATGTCGCGCGCGCGCTGGGCAGCGAACATCACGAGTTCGAAGCGGTTGGGCACCTGGACGATGCAGTCTTCGACGGTTACGCGCGCCATGCGGACCTCTGGTTTCCCGGGAGCGGGCGGTTATACGCGCCTGACCCCGAAAAACAAGCCCCGCCTAGCCTGGCCCCGCCTCCCCCGACATGACCTCGATCCCCTGCTCCGGTGGCAGGGCGGCGACCAGGGCGGCGATCGGCTGGCCGGTCACCGGGTGGCGCCAGCCGGGCGCCAGGTCGGCCAGCGGCCGCAGGACGAAGGCCCGGCCGGCCATCCGGGGATGCGGCAGGGTCGCCTTCCCGGGGCCTCCGGGGCTGGTTACCCCACGGTAATCAAGCAGGTCGAGGTCGATCAGGCGGGCGGCATTGGGGACCGAGCGGACCCGCCCGAAATCGTCCTCCACGGCGTGCAGGAGGGCCAGCAGGGCATCGGCGTCGAGGCCGGTCTCGACCTCGGCCACGGCATTCACGAACCACGGCTGGTCGGAGACCGGCACCGGGGCGGTGCGGTACCAGCGCGACACCCGGCGCACCGCGACGCCGCGGCGGGCCAGCTCGGCCAGCGCCGCCTCCAGCGCCCGGCGCGGCGGCCCCCAGGTCGGGTGATCGAGGTTGCCGCCCAGCGCCACGTAGACTGGTGACCAGATCGTGTTTTCCACCAGCAATTGCCCCCAACCCCTTGTGATCTATACAGGAATATCCTACAGTTAACCTGTTGTGGGAGGGGTGTGGGTTAAAAAGCCTCCCCCAGCATAAAAATATATTTCGCTCCCTCTGCGCATTTTTTCAAAAAGGATTGGGGCCATGAAAGGCAATTTCTACGAGAACGAGCGCGTCGCCCTCTTCATCGACGGGGCCAACCTCTACTCTGCCGCCCGCGCCCTCGGCTTCGACATCGACTACCGCCGCCTGCTCAAGGTCTTCCGCGAGAAGGGCCGGCTGGTTCGCGCCTACTACTACACGGCGCTGGTCGAGGACCAGGAGTACTCGCCGATCCGTCCGCTGATCGATTGGCTGGACTACAACGGCTACACCATGGTCACCAAGCCGACCAAGGAATTCACCGATGCCATGGGCCGCCGCAAGATCAAGGGCAACATGGACATCGAGCTGGCCATCGACGTGCTGGAGATGGCCGAGCACCTCGACCACGTGATCCTGTTCTCGGGCGACGGCGATTTCCGCCGGCTGGTCGAGGCGGTGCAGCGCCGCGGCCTGCGCGTCTCGGTCGTCAGCACGATCAAGTCGGCGCCGCCGATGGTGGCCGACGAGCTGCGCCGCCAGGCCGACGACTTCATCGAGCTGTCCGAGCTGGCGCCGCTGATCGCGCGCAGCCCGTCCGAGCGCGCGCCGCGCACCGCGGTCGCCAACGGCAGCGGCGGCGACCTCGGCGAGGAGCCCGAGCAGATGATGCGGTCGGCCTGATTTGGCGGCCCCGTCCCCGGCGGTCGCGTCGCCCTTCGACGAACCGCCGCTCGACTGCCCGCGCTGCCCGAGGCTGGTCGCCTTCCGGCAGTCGCTGCAGGGACAGTATCCCGACTGGAACAACGCGCCCGTCCGATCGTTCGGCGGGCTCGACGCTCGGCTGCTGATCGTCGGCCTGGCGCCCGGCATGAAGGGCGCCAACCGCACCGGCCGGCCGTTCACCGGCGACTATGCCGGCGACCTGCTCTACGCCACCCTGCTGAAGTACGGCTTCGCGCGCGGCACCTACCGCGCCGACCCGGCCGACGGGCTGTCGCTGGTCGATGCCCGCATCTGCAACGCGGTGCGCTGCCTGCCGCCCGAGAACAAGCCCCTGCCCGTCGAGTTCACCGCCTGCCGGCCGTTCCTGCAGGCCGAGGTGGCGGTGATGCCCCGGCTCAAGGTGCTGCTGGCGCTGGGCAAGGGCGCGCACGACCAGGTGCTGCGCGCGCTGGGCGTCCGCCCCGCCGGCGCCTACCCGTTCATCCATAACCGCCTGCACAGCCTGCCGACCGGCCTGCTGCTGGCCGACAGCTACCACTGCTCGCGCTACAACACGAACACCGGCCGCCTCACCGAGGCGATGTTCCACGACGTGTTCGAGCAGGTGAAGAAGGCGCTCGCCTGACCGGAGCGCGGGCGTCCCGCCCGCCTAATGAGTGCGGGCCAGAGGCCCGCGCTCCTTCAAGATGTCTCACGTGGGACCGCGCGCCTCCGGCGCGCTCATGAAGCGCGCGGGACGCGCGCGGTCCCGGAAGACCTACGGCTCGTCGTCGTAGCGCTGCTCGCGCCACGGGTCGCCGTAGTTGTGGTAGCCGCGCACTTCCCAGAAGCCCGGCTTGTCGTACGGCGAGAACTCGATCCGCTTGATCCACTTGGCGCTCTTCCAGAAGTAGAGCTTGGGGATCACGACACGCAGCGGGCCGCCGTGCTCGCGGCTGATCGGCTGGCCGTTCCAGCTCCACGCCAGCATCACGTCGTCGGCCGCGAAGTCGGCCAGCGGCACGTTGGTCGTGTAGGTGTCGTAGGAATGGAAGATCACGTGGGTCGCGTCGGCCTTGGGCCGCACGATCTCCAGCAGGTCGCGGGCGCGCACGCCTTCCCAGCGGTTGTCGTAGCGCGACCACGCGGTGACGCAGTGGATGTCGTTGACCAGCGTGGTCTTCGGCAGGTCGGTGAACTCGCCCCACTTCCAGGTCGTCGGGTTCTCGACCGCCCCCTCGACGAACAGGCGCCAGGCGTGCGCCGGGATCTCGGGCTGGATGCCGAGGTCGAGCACCGGCCAGTTGTCGACCAGCCGCTGTCCCGGCGGTAGCCGCTCGGCCGGCGGCGCCGTCTTGCCGGTCAGCAACCGCCCCTCGTCCGCCCACTTCTGCTTGCTGTCGATCAGCTTGCTCTTGAGCTTGCCGAACAGCGTCACGTCGTCGTCGGCCATCAGATGCTCCTTCCGGATTTCTCCCAATATGGGGCGCGGAGCTTGCGCTTGAAGATCTTGCCCGAATCCTCGCGCGGCAGGGCGGCGGCGAACTCGACGACCTTCGGCACCTTGTAGTTGGCGACGTGCTGAGCCAGCCACGCCCTCACCGAGGGGGCGTCGAGATTGGCGCCGGGCTGCGGCTCGACGTGGGCGCAGATCAGCTCGCCGAACTCGTCGTCGGGGATGCCGAACACCGCGCAGTCGCGCACGCCCGGCATCTGGATCAGCACCGACTCGATCTCGGCCGGGTAGATGTTGACGCCGCCCGAGATGATCATGTCGCGCTTGCGGTCGCACAGGAACAGGTAGCCGTCGGCATCCTGGTAGCCGACGTCGCCGACCGTCACGAGGTCGCCCAGCGCCACCTCGCGCCGCTTGGCGTCGTCGTTGTTGTAGGTGAAGTCGGCGAGGTTGGGACCGCGCAGGTAGATCTCGCCGATCTCGCCCGGCTTCACGTCGCGGCCCTGCTCGTCGACGATCCGCAGCACCGCGCCCTCGACGACGCGGCCCACCGTGCCGGGCTTGCGCAGCGCTTCCTCGCTGCCGTGCCAGACCACGACACCAGTCTCGGTGGCGCCGTAGTACTCGTTGATCACCGGCCCCCACCAGTCGATCACCTGGCGCTTGATCGCCGGCGGACAGGGCGCCGCGCCGTGCGTCACCCAGCGCAGCGACGACAGGTCGTAGCGCTGCTTCACCGCGTCCGGCAGGCGCAGCAGGCGGACGAACATGGTCGGCACGATGTGCATGTGCGTGACCTTGTGGCGGTCGACCAGGCGCAGCAGGTCCTCGGCGTCGAAGCGCGGCTGCAGCACCATCGACAGGCCGAGCCGCGCGCTGCCCATGCCGTAGGCGGCCGGCGCGGAGTGGTACATCGGGCCGTTCATCAGCACGACCGTGCCGGGCTCGGGCCGCAGCCCCCAGTACTTGGCCGCCTCGCCGGCCAGCAGCGCCTGCTGCGCCGGCGTCGCCGGTCGCCGCCGCACGCCCTTCGGCCGGCCGGTGGTGCCCGAGGTGTAGATCATGCTGCCGCGCGAGGCGCGCGGCGGCCGCGTGTCGGGCACGCCCGCGGCGACGAAGGCGTCCCAGTCCCGTGCCCCGGACGGCACGACGCGCCCCTCGTCCGGCACGCTGTAGGCGGCGGCGATCTCGTCGGGCGTCGGCACCGCCAGCACCGTGACACCGGCCGGCACGCCGGCGGCGATACGGGCCAGCAGGTCGGTGTGGGCGACCAGCACCTTGGCGCCCGAGTCGCCCAGGATGTAGCCCGCCTCTTCCGCCGTGAAGTGCCAGTTGATCGGCACGGCGTAGGCGCCGAGCTGGCCCGCCGCCATGTTGACCTCGAAGGTGGCGAAGTCGTTGCGCAACATCAGGGCCACGCAGTCGTCCTCGCCGACGCCGAGCGCGGCCAGCGCGCCGGCCGCCTTCTGCGCGCGCTGGGCGATCTCGGCCCAGCTGCGGAAGCGCTCGCCGGCGGCGACGCCGGGAGGAGTGCCTGCGGTCATGCGCCTACTCCCGGATCACGTCGCCGACCAGCCGGTAGCTGGTGCCGTCGAACTGCTGCAGGCGCAGCGCCTTGTAGGGCCGGTAGTCGGTCGGGCTGGTGTCGAGCGTGACGCCCGGCAGGGTGAGCGGCGTGGTGTAGCCCTTGAGGCTGGCCGCCTGCTTCATCAGGTTCTCGCGCGTCACCGTATCGCCGCAGCGCGCCAGCAAATCGGCGATGATGGTGGCGTAGGTGAAGCCGCTCGCAACGTAGGAGTCGTTGGGATTGAGCTCGGGCACCCACTTCTTCGCCCAGGCGAAGTAGGTCTTCATGCCGGGATCGTCGTCCCACGCCGGGTCGCCCGGGCTCTTCGAGTTCGCGACGGTGATCACGCCCGTCGCCGCGTCGGCGCCGGCCGGCTTCAGCACGCCGGGCACCGAGGAGGAACCCGCCGGGATGTAGACCTGGGGCTTCCAGCCGAGTTCGCTCGCCTTGCGGATCGCCTGCGTCACGAACTTGCCGGTCCCCGCGACGAAGAAGGCGTCGGCCTTGGAGGCGGCGAGCTGGATCACCTGCGAGTCGACCGTCGGATCGGTGGTCTCGTAGGTCGCCTCGGCCACGATCTGCTTCGCCTTGTCGCCCAGCGCCTTGCGGAAGCCGTCCATGAAGTCGCGGCCGAGATCGTCGTTCTGGCGCAGGACGGCGATGTGCGCGTCCGGCTTGCCCTGCAGGATGTGGCGGGCATAGACCGCCCCCTCGGTGTCGTAGGCGATCATCCCCATCATGGTCCACGGGAACGCCTTCGGATCGTTCCACTGCGACGCGCCGGACAGGATCATCAACTGCGGCACCTTCTTCTGGTTGAGGTAGCGGTGCGTCGCGCGGTTGGTCGCCGTGCCGACCGTGTTGACGATCGCCAGCACGTTGTCTCGCTCGACCAGCTGGCGCGTGCCTTCCATCGTCTTGGGCGGGCTGTAGCCGTCGTCGAGCGACAGCAGCGTCACCTTGCGGCCGTTGATGCCGCCCTGGGTCTCGTTGAGGTAGCGGAAGTAGGCGATCTCGGTCTTGCCCACCCCGGACAGCACCGACAGCGGGCCGCTGTAGGGCATCGTCTGGCCCAGCCGGATCTCGGTGTCGGAGGCGCCCGGGTCGTACTTCTTCTGGGCCCGCGCGGCGACGGCCAGCGTCGGGACGGCCAGCGCTCCCAACACGATCGAGCGACGGTTCATCTGGTCTTTCCTCCCTTTTTCTTGTCGGCCGGCGGCGTGTGGCGGATGGCGCCGGCCCCCTTCAGCATCAGCGCGCCCTGGAAGCTGGCGAGCGCGGCATAGTCGGGCGCCTCGCCCAGCATGCCGGCCTGGCGCAGCATCACCAGCCCGTGCGTCGCCGCCCACATCGCCCAGCCGAACATCTGCGGGTCGACGTCGAGCAGCCCGGCCGCGCGGAAATCCTCGGCCTGGCGGGTGATGAAGCCCGCCGCCCGCTCGGCCTGCGCCGCCAGCTCAGGATGGCTGTCGTCGAGCGGCGCGGCGATGTCGAACATGATGCGATAGGCGTGCGGGTTCTCGAAGGCGAAGCGGTGGTAGGCCTCGCCGACCCGGCGGGCGCGGTCGACCGGCCCCTCGCCCGGCAGCGCCCGCGCCGCCGCCGCCTCGAGCGCGTCGGCGAACCGGCCGAACGCCTGCCCGCGGACCGTGGCGAGGATGTCGGCCTTGTCCTTGAAGTAGCGGTAGGGCGTCTTGGGGCTGCAGCCCAGCGCCTCGGCGAGCTGGCGCATGGTCACGCCCTCGACGCCGAAACGCGCGAACCGCTCGGTGGCGACCCGGCACAGTTCGGCGCGGAAGTCGGCGATGTCCTGCTCGGTGAGATAGCGCGGCATGGTTTTCATACACAGTGTGTATGAAAGGCATTGCTCCGTCAATCTTGCCGGAGCGCGGGCCTCCGGCCCGCTCATGAGCGGGCCGGAGGCCCGCGCTCCGGTCTAGGCGGTCTCCGCGAACAGCTCGCGGCCGATCAGCATGCGGCGGATCTCGCTGGTGCCGGCGCCGATCTCGTAGAGCTTGGCGTCGCGCAGCAGGCGGCCGGTCGGGTAGTCGTTGATGTAGCCGTTGCCGCCCAGCAGCTGGATCGCGTCGAGCGCCACCAGGGTCGCCTTCTCGGCGGCGTAGAGGATCGCGCCGGCCGAGTCCTTGCGCGAGGTCTGGCCGCGGTCGCAGGCCCGGGCCACCGCGTAGACGTAGGCCTTGCAGGCGTTCATCGTCGTGTACATGTCGGCCAGCTTGCCCTGGACCAGCTGGAACTCGCCGATCGCCTGGCCGAACTGCTTGCGCTCGTGGACGTAGGGAATGACGATGTCCATCGCCGCCTGCATGATGCCGATCGGACCGGCCGCCAGCACCGCGCGCTCGTAGTCGAGCCCGCTCATCAGCACGTTGACGCCGCGGCCGACCGCGCCCAGCACGTTCTCCTCGGGGATCTCGCAGTCCTCGAAGACCAGTTCGCCGGTCGACGAGCCGCGCATGCCCATCTTGTCGAGCTTCTGCGCGACCTTGAAGCCCTTGGCATCGGTCGGGACGATGAAGGCAGTGATGCCGCGCGGGCCGGCCGCCGGGTCGGTCTTGGCATAGACCACGATGACCTGCGCGTCGGGGCTGTTGGTGATCCACATCTTGGTGCCGTTCAGCACGTAGCGGTCGCCCTTGCGCTCGGCCCGGAGCTTCATCGACACGACGTCCGAGCCGGCGCCCGACTCGCTCATCGCCAGGCTGCCGACGTGCTCGCCCGAGATCAGCTTGGGCAGGAAGCGCTTCTTCTGGTCCTCGGTGCCGTTGCGCCGGATCTGGTTGACGCACAGGTTCGAGTGCGCGCCGTAGGACAGGCCGACCGCGGCCGAGGCGCGACTGATCTCCTCGACGGCGATCACGTGCTCGAGGTAGCCGAGGCCGGCGCCGCCATGCTCCTCCTCGACGGTGATGCCGTGCAGGCCGAGCTCGCCCATCTTCGGCCACAGCTCGCGCGGGAAGCGGTCGGTCTTGTCGATCTCGGCGGCGATCGGCGCGACCTGGTCGGCGGAAAAGCGCTGGACCTGCTCGCGCAGCGCCTCGGCGGTCTCGCCCAGTCCGAAATCGAAGGGCGGCATGGCATTCGGGATCATGGTTTCACCATAGCCCCGGCCGGGCCCGCGCCGCTAGAGCAGGAACAGCGTGGCCAGCCCGAGAAAGGCGAGGAAGCCGATGACGTCGGTGACGGTGGTCAGGAACACCGTCGAGGACACCGCGGGGTCGACGCCGAACTTCTGCAGGCCGAGAGGGATCAGCGTGCCGGCCAGCGCCGCGGCCAGCAGGTTGCAGACCATCGCCGCGCCGATCACCGCGCCCAGCCGCCAGTCGCCGTACCACAGCACCACGGCGCTCCCCATCAGGAACGCGAAGACGATGCCGTTGAGGCCGCCCACCATGGCTTCCTTGGCGACGAAGCGCAGCGCGTTGGCGGCGGTCAGCTGGCCGGTCGCCAGCGATCGCACCGCGACCGTCACGGTCTGGGTGCCGGCATTGCCGCCCATCGAGGCGACGATCGGCATCAGCACGGCCAGCGCCACGATCTTCTCGATGGCGCCCTCGAACTGGCCGATCACCAGCGAGGCCAGCACCGCCGTGGCGAGGTTCACGGTCAGCCACAGCGCGCGCATCCGCGCCGTGCGGATCGGCGGCGCGTACATGTCGTCGGTGCCGACACCACCCATCTTCAGGATGTCCTCCTCGGCCTCCTCGTCGATCACGTCGACCACGTCGTCGACCATGATCACGCCTTCCAGCCGGCCGCGCTCGTCGACCACCGGGCAGGACACCAGGTTCTGGTCGCGGAACAGGTGGGCGACCTCGGCCTGGTCGGCGCCGGCCGGGACCGAGGGAATGTCGGGATCGACGATGTCGAGGATCTGGACCGGGCGCTTGGTCCGCAGCATGCGGCCGAGCGGCACCGAGCCGCGCAACCGGCCTTCGCCGTCGACCACGAAGATGTCGTAGACGTCCTCCGGCAGGTCGGTCGCCTCGCGGCAGTGGTCGATGACCTGGCCGACCGTCCAGCGGTCGGGCACCCGCACCAGCGAGCGCTGCATCATGCGGCCGGCGCTGTTCTCCGGGTAGGCGAGCGCGTGCTCGATCTCGGCGCGCTCGGCCGCCGGCATCTCGGCCAGCACCTCGCGCCGCTCGGCCTCGGGCAGTTCCTCGAGGATGGTCGTCGCGTCGTCGGTCTCGAGCTTGGCCGCGGCGGCCGCGATATCCTTGCTGTCGAGCTGGTCGAGGACGTCCTCGAGCACTTCCTCGTCGAGCTCGACCAGGGTCTCGGGATCGAGGTCGCCCTTGAGGAGCGCGATCAGCCGGTCGCGCTCGTCGTCGGAGACCTGCTCGAGGATCGAGGCCTGGCCGGTGGCGCTGAGCCCGGTCAGCAGGCCACGGACCTCGTCGACGCGTTCTTCCGCGAGGGCGGCCTCGACCCGCCGGACCAGGTCCGGCGTCACCTCGTCGAGGAGGTCGCCCTCGCCGCTCATCCCCGCGCCTCGGCCAGGCGCTGGGCCTCGACGGCGGCCAGCGCCGTCATGTTGAGAATGCCGCGGGCGGTGACCGACGGGGTGAGCACGTGCGCCGGCATCGCGGTGCCGAGCAGCATCGGCCCGATATGCAGGCCGTCGGCGGCGTTCTTCAGCAGGTTGAAGGCGATGTTGGCCGAGTCGAGCGACGGGCAGATCACCAGGTTGGCGACGTCCTTGAGGCGCGACCGCGGGAACACGTTCTGGCGGATCTCGAGGTCGAGCGCGGCATCGCCGTGCATCTCGCCGTCGACTTCCAGCGCCGGCGCCCGCTTGTGCAGGATGCGCACCGCCTCGGCGACCTTGCGCGCCGAGGGATGGTCGGAGCTGCCGAAGCTCGAGTGCGACAGCAGCGCCACCTTGGGCTGCAGGCCGAAGCGCAGCACCGCGTCGGCCGCCATCAGCGTGATCTCGACCAGCGTGTCGGTGTCGGGATCGTCGTTGACGTAGGTGTCGGCGATGAACAGCGAGCGGGTCGGCATCACCAGCAGGCTGAGGCCGGCGAACTTGTGCACGCCCTCGCGCAGCCCGATGACGTCGCGCACGTGGTTGAAATGGGTCCGGAAGCGGCCGTAGGCGCCGGCGATCATCGCGTCGGCGTCGCCCAGCCGCACCGCCAGCGCGCCGATCAGGGTCGGGCTCGTACGCACCAGGTTGCGCGCCGTCGGCTCGCTGACGCCGCGCCGCTCCATCAGCTCGTGGTAGGCCGACCAGTAGCGGTCGTAGCGCGGGTCGTTGTTGGGATCGATCAGCTCGACGTCGACGCCGGGCCGGAAGCGCAGGCCGAGCCGCTCGGCGCGGCGGCGCACGACCTCGGGCCGGCCGATCAGGATGGGCTGCGCCACGCGCTCGTCGAGCACGATCTGCACGGCGCGCAGCACGCGGTCATCCTCGCCGGCGCTGAAGATCACCCGCCTGGGATGGCGCCGCGCCTGCTCGAAGACCGGCCGCATGATCAGGCCGGACTTGAAGACGAACTGGCTGAGCTGGTCGCGGTAGGAGTCGAAGTCGGCGATCGGCCGGGTCGCGACGCCCGAGTCCATCGCCGCCTTCGCCACCGCCGGCGCCAGCTCGACGATCAGGCGCGGGTCGAACGGCTTGGGAATGATCTGCTGCGCCCCGAAGCCGCCGCCGACCTGCTCGCCGAAGGCGCGGGCGACCACTTCCGAGGGCTCCTTGCGGGCGAGCGAGGCGAGCGCCTGGACGCAGGCGATCTTCATGTCGTCGTTGACCGTGGTGGCGCCGACATCGAGCGCGCCGCGGAAGATGTAGGGAAAGCAGAGGACGTTGTTGACCTGGTTGGGGTAGTCGCTGCGGCCGGTGGCGACGATCGCGTCGTTGCGCACCGCGTGGACGTCCTCCGGCGAGATCTCCGGGTTGGGATTGGCGAGCGCCAGGATCAGCGGCTTGGCCGCCATCTTCGCCACCATCTCCTTCTTCAGCACGCCGCCGGCCGACAGGCCGAGGAAGATGTCGGCGCCCTCGATGACCTCGGCCAGGCTGCGCGCCGGCGTGTCGCGGGCATAGCGCTCCTTCCACGGGTCCATCAGCTCGTTGCGGCCCTTCCAGACCACGCCGACGATGTCGGTCACCCAGATGTTCTCGCGCGGCAGGCCGAGCTTCTCCAGCAGGCCGAGGCAGGACAACGCCGCGGCGCCGGCCCCCGAGACCACCATCTTGACCTTGGCGATGTCCTTGCCGACCAGCGACAGGCCGTTCTGGACGGCGGCGCCGACGATGATCGCCGTGCCGTGCTGGTCGTCGTGGAACACCGGGATGCTGAGGCGCTCGCGCAGCTTCTGCTCGACGTAGAAGCACTCCGGCGCCTTGATGTCCTCGAGGTTGATGCCGCCGAAGGTCG
>Ga0102832_1001919_pt1 | contig 14036 bp, 15 predicted proteins | sample EBPBio282013_DNA_FD_88942 | JGI IMG/M metagenome (GOLD analysis project Ga0102832, IMG submission 88942) | Wastewater treatment Type I Accumulibacter community from EBPR Bioreactor in Madison, WI, USA - Reactor 2_5/28/2013_ DNA (Illumina Assembly) | ecosystem: Engineered > Bioreactor > EBPR >...
AAGCGCGACAAGCTAGCGTCTCGGCGTGAGCCGTATTGGTCGCCCTTGCAGAAGGGCGCTGCCGTTGGATTCCGCAAGCTCGAAAATGGCAACGGCACGTGGATTGCCCGCTGGCGAGACGATGATGGCAGGCAGAAGTACCGCGCCCTCGGTGAGTTCGAGAAGTTTGACGACGCAGCCAAAGCCGCACGCATGTGGGTGGATAGCTGCGAGCAGGGAGCCAAGACCGGGGTAACCACCGTCAGAGAAGTTTGTGAGGACTACGTTAAAGCCCTTAAGGCCGAGGGGCGCGCCGCCACGGCCAAGGACGCAGAGGGTCGATTCACCCGCCTTGTGTATGGCGAGCCTATCGCCAAGCTGCCCATCGACAAACTTCGCGCAACGAACGTCAGTAAGTGGATGAACGACCAGATCGAGGATGACGACGAGGCCGACGACGAGGATGTACGCCGCTCGAAGGACAGCGCCAACCGGAACCTTGCAACTCTTAAGGCCGCGCTGAATCGCGCCCTGCAACATCGGCTAGTCGCCACCGATTCAGGATGGGCCACCATCCAGAAATTCCCCAAGGTAGGAGCGCGCCGGAAAGACGCCTTTCTTGGCATGGAGCAACGTAAAGCCCTTCTAGCCGTCTGCCCTGACGACCTCGCTTTGTTCGTCAAAGCAGCCCTACTGACTGGCGCGCGCCCCGGCGAACTCGCAACCCTGAACGCTGGCGACTTCGACAAGCAGCTAGGGGCGCTGACCTTGACCGGCAAGACCGGTCGACGCACCGTTGCAATCTCCTCGGCAGCCGTTGTGTTCTTCACCGAAGCCAGCAAGGACAAGCTTCCGGCCGCTCCCATGCTCGCCACAAGCTATGGTCAGCGATGGAACAAGGACAGTTGGAAGAGGCTTTTCAAGGATGCTGTCGAGGCTGCAAAACTGTCGGATAGCGTTGTGATGTACTCCCTTCGACATACCGCCATCAGTGAGATGATCCTTGCGGGCATGGATAGTTTCGTCGTGGCGAAACTCGCGGGCACGTCGGTCGCAATGATCGAGGCCAATTACGGTCATCTTCGCCACGATGTTGTAACAGCCAGGCTGGACCGCGTGGCAATGCTGTAGATGCTTGCCGATATCCCTAGAACCATAAAACAGTTTTTTTGTTTGCAAGCTAAGATTTTATCGAGTAACATCAAAAAATAACAAATTTTTTGGTAGAAAGATGGACTCAAAAGCAATTATCGGTCGTTTCGGCGGTCAAACAGCTCTTGCAAAGCTGCTTGGGAAGGGTCAGAGCACCATTGGGTACTGGGCGAAATCAGGGGTAATCCCGGCCCGATGGCATGGCACGCTTCTGGACCTAGCAATTCAAAATGGGATTGTTCTTAGTCCCCATGACTTCATGTCTGACGGCGCTTCACAGTCCGATCGGCCCTTGGATGAGGTCGTCACTCCGGTTGGGTCGGATGAAGCCGCGGCCAGTGCTGAGCCCCCTTCACCTCCGTCTGCAGTGAGCTCCCCGTTTCTCTTCTACGCAAGCAACGACGGCTCCATCAAGATTCAAGTCATGGTCGAAGATGAGACGGTATGGGCGTCGCAACGCGGGATGGCCGACATCTTTGACGTAGAACCAAACACGATCAACTACCACCTCAAGGAGATCTTCCAAACATCAGAACTTGATGAACAAACAGTTCTTCGAAATTTTCGAGTAACTGCTTCTGATGGCAAGACCTACGAAACGAAGTTCTACAGCCTAGATGCGATCATCTCTGTCGGTTATCGAGTCAACTCGATGCAGGCCACACAGTTCCGGAAGTGGGCAACTAAGGTACTAAAGTCTTATCTCATCAAGGGCTTCGCACTCGATGATGATCGTCTGAAGCAGGGCAAGCAGCTCTTCGGTAAAGATTATTTTGATGAACTGCTTGAGAAGATCAGGGAGATCCGAGCGTCAGAGCGTCGCTTCTACCAAAAAATCACTGATCTGTATGCCCAATGCAGTATCGACTACGACAAGAACTCCCCAATCACACAGCAGTTCTACGCTCATGTTCAAGACAAGCTGCACTTCGCGATTCACGGTCACACATCCGCAGAACTTATCAAGCTCCGGGCAGATGCGAAGAAGCCACACATGGGACTGCAAACCTGGAATAACCAAGGTCGCGGCGGGAAAATAACCAAATTAGATGTAACGGTCGGCAAGAACTACTTGACGACGGAAGAAATTGCAGACCTAAACCGCCTAGTCTCTATGTATCTCGACTGGGCCGACAATTTTGCCCGACGACAGATTCCTATGCGCATGAAAGATTGGGTTCAAAAGCTGGACGGATTCTTAGAGTTTAACGCCTACTCAGTTCTGAACAGCTTCGGCGCTGTACGGAGAGACGCTGCAGAACGACTCGCCATTTCAGAGTACGAAAAATTTCGAATCATTCAAGACGCTGATTATCGTTCGGATTTTGATGAAGTTGTTGATGCCGTGCGCGCAAGAAATCGATTACCCAAAACTATTGATTAGGACAAAAATGGCAAAGTCATTAAATCTCTCCGGCAGACGATCGTGGGCGACACAAAAGGCCGCGAAAGCGCACTTTGGCGCGATATTGCACCGCTACTCAAATGGTGAGCCCATCACAAACAACGATGATCATAATGACCTGTTGGCGTTGCTTAGCGCCTACGACGCTGACACGCCTCCAGCTGAGAAGAAGTCAGGTAGCGGAGTTGAATATTTTTTTCGAGACAAAGAGCCGGAACATGGCGGCGTCAACAACTGCTTCTGGGTAAGAAGGACTGACGGTAGCTCTATCGACTTCAGCTTCCATAAAGCGGTTGAGTATGTTTCCCGAGCGCAGTCAGTCCAGAAAACTTGACCGAGCACCAACGCCGCGCCTGGGCCCGCGAACCGAAAAGCGGGACATCTTCACCCGCCTGGCGCGGTGCCCCATTGAAGGGCGCTTGAAGGAGCGCAGATGTCTGACAGGTATGAAGAACGTCACTTCACCGATGGCTTCAACGCCGTGCAAGACTGGCGGCAAGGTTTGTCCTCGCAGGATGCCAGGACTCATGGTGTATCTCTCACAGAAGAGCAGTGTCGTGATCTCGCGTCGCAGCCTAAATTGACGGTCGCAGATTGGACCGACTTGACAGGCGTTGGGCGCGGCTTGTTTCGCATGTATCAGGTTAGCGCCGAGTGCGTTGAGTTTCGACGATGGTCTGACCATGAGATTCGGCAGTATCCATCCGCTGATCAGGTCGATATGGAGCGGGAAAATGCATCTCCAGCGCTTAGCTTCCCGTGTAGCCCCGATGAGCTAGTGACGTTCGTCGATCAGGCCTGTATCGGTGGCCGGAATTTCGATGTCCCAGTGGCCTTTCGTGCTGCGGCATCTCAGCTGAGGAATACGGAAAGTGATGCGAGGGCTATTCTTGCGGACGATACCATTCCGCAGAAGCCGGCTCTGACCGTCATGAAGAAGAAGGTGGTGATCGAAATGCTGTCGAGGCGGTACCCAATGTTAGAAAACGACCTCAAGAGGTCCGAGCCATGGACAAAAGAGTGCAAGGTAGATGGGCGTAGCGGCTATTACTATCTTGAGATGCTGGAGCAGGGCTGCATCACAAAATGGGGTGGCGCACCGAGCAACAGGGAAATTTCTGCTGATTCATTGTCCATGATCGGGCAACTCAATTTTTTAAGAAGCTAGGCTAGCTCATTAATTCCACGGAATTTCCACGGATTAAGCACATTTAGCACAATACTGAAAACTGCGGGCAGCTTCTCGGGGAGTCTGAGAAGCACTAATTTCTTCCCAGGAATTATCAATGCCCGCAAAAGCTGAATCCACACAGACGATTCGTCGTCGCCCTGATGTAGAAGCTCAAACCGGACTCCCGAAGTCCTCTCTCTACGCCTTAATTGCAAAGGGCGACTTTCCTAAGCCCATAAAAATCGGTGCTCGCGCAGTCGGTTGGCTCGATGCGGATGTAAATGACTGGATCGAGAAGCAGGTGGCGGCAAGCCGGAGCGAGGTTGTGCGATGAACCTCAAGACGCCCACAGTGCGCCACCGACCGGATTCCCGTTCAGAATCGCCAAACTATCGGCTTTACGAGCAGCTTAAGCGTGAAATTTGGGACTTGAACTTGCCCGCAGCAGAGCACGCGCGCCGGCTGCAGGAAGCCGCCCAAAAGGCGGGGGTCTGATGAGCGTCAAGATCCTTTCGTTGGTGTGGGAGGGATTTCCAGGCTCAGGTTCGGAACTGCTAACCATGCTTGCGTTGGCGGACTGGTCAGATGACTCAGGTCGCTGCTGGCCGTCTGTTCCTTCGATTGCTCGCAAGGTTCGACTTTCCCCAGATCAGGCCCGGCGTGTCGTCCATCGCTTGATCAAGAATGACTTTTTGGCGGTGACAGCGGGTAAGAATGGGGGGCGCAACTCTCGACGGTATCTGATCAATCTGGATCGTCTGACCCCTAGCGCGGGTGCCACCCCTTGCGCCGATGCCAGGGGTGGCACCAATGCAAGGCCACCCCTTGTGCCGATGCAAGCCCACCCCTTGCATAGCTATGCAAGCCGAAGGGCATGCGCTGACGCGTAGTCAGCGAATCAGTGAAAAATTGTTGATGAAGTGATCGATGTTCTGCCCCTTGTTCATCACAAAAGACCGTCCCTTCTCGTCGGGTGTTACAAAGAGGCTGATTCCGTTGGTGCCGCCAACGACCCCGGAGTCACGATTTATGGCTAGTTGCATACTAGGTATGACTGCAAACTTGACCACTCCCTCGCTGCTCCTCATCACGAGTATGTAGAAGACCTTGCCGCCGTTGTTCGCCTCGAATGCCGCATTTTTTATGAAGAACGTGTATTTGCCATTCACGCTTTGGGATGATGTCTTCACCTGAATGTGGAAGTACTCGTTGTTCTTGGCGGCAACTATGTCCACACCTTCATCCACGGCCATGAGCGATGCGTTGAATCCTCGGTACAGAAGTTCTGCCATAACCGCGTGCTCTCCGGCTTTCCCGAGGAAGTTTGCAGATGGCGGGGTTATCGTCTCTTTGGGCTGCAGGGGCTTTGTAGATGACGCTGCTCGACGAACTTTGAGCCGATACACGCCTTTCTTCAATCCACCCGTCTTGCTTGGGACTTTGGCAAAGCTGGGGGAGCTGGTCTTCAGGTTTGCAGCCAGTGCCCCAGACAGCTTCTTCTGAAAGTCATCCTTGCTGAGCTGAAGGCTTCGATTCGAACGCACCGCCTCCTCTGAGATTTCTCCAACATGCATAGGCGCCTTGCATGTCGATAGGATCTCTCGTGCGATCTCAAGGATAGGTGATAGATCTCCAGCCATGATTCCTCCCTTTGTGATTTTCAGTCAAAGGATGGCATCGAAAGAGGGATCGCCGCAGTCAAAAAGTACCTTGATTTGGCCGCGATATGGTTTTATGCTAATCAAGCGTTGTAAACAACAGCGCACAGGCTTGGCGGCCTGGATTAACTTGGCGGACGACCGCCTTACAGCGGTTTTAATGAGATGGTCAGCCCGATCCCTACCCAGCGGACTACGCTGAGTAGGGATTTTTTTTTGGAGGCCATCATGACTGCCGTGACGTTGATCGGAATCGACCTGGGCAAACACAGCTTCCACCTGCACGCACAGGATGCGGCGGGTCGAATGGTGTTTCGCAAGAAACTCACGCGTAGCCAACTGTTCGCCCAACTGGCGAATGTCCCGTCCTGCATGGTGGTGATGGAGGCCTGTGCGGGCGCCCACTGGGTCGCGCGCCAGCTTGCGGCGCTCGGGCACACCGCCCGACTGATCTCGCCGCAGTTCGTGAAGCCCTTCGTGCAGGGCAACAAGAACGACTTCAACGATGCACAGGCGATCTGCGAAGCGGCCAGTCGGCCGAGCATGCGCTTCGTGTCCCCGAAGAGCGAGGCTCAGCAGACGCTGTCGGCACTGCATCGGGTGCGCGAGGGCCTGGTTCGGCAACGCACGGCGGCGACCAACCAGATTCACGCCTTCCTGCTCGAGTTCGGCATCAGCCTGCCCAAAGGCTCGGCGGTCATCAAGCGGCTGCCGGCTGTGCTGGCCTTGCAGCCTGATCTGCCCGTACGCCTGATTGCGGTTCTGGAACGCCTGCAGGCGCACTTCAAGTACCTGGACGAGCAGCTTGCCGAAGTGGAACGGGAGTTGACTCAGCAATTGAAGGAAGACGAATCCAGCCAGCGTCTGCTGGCGATCCCCGGCATCGGGCCGATCACCGCCAGTGCGTTGAGCATGGAGTTGGGTGATGCCCATCAGTTCGGCAGCAGCCGGCAATTCGCCGCCTCCCTGGGGCTGGTGCCACGTCAGTACAGTACGGGTGGCAAGCCGACGCTGCTGGGCATCAGCAAGCGCGGTGACAAGAACCTCCGATGCCTGCTGGTGCAATGTGCCCGCGTCCTCATGCAGCGCATTGATAAACGCGAAGACGCCTCGGGGCTGTGGGTGCGAGATCTGCTCAGCCGGCGCCACTCGAACGTAGTGGCCTGTGCGCTGGCCAATAAATTGGCGAGGATTGCTTGGGCTATCCTCTCCAAAGGGACGCATTACCAGCCCGACACAGCGGTGCAGGCCACCTGACGGATACAAACTGATTTACCTGCAGTAGCCCATCTGGTTTTGCGACGGTAGAAAATGTGATGACCTGAACGGCTCAACAGCCTGGCAAAGAACCTGAGACGTAAAACAGCGGACAACGCTGAGGTTTTTTTGAGGTTTGCCAGGCGCGGCTCTCATCATGGGGCGGGCAGACAATCTGCCTACCACGACCCCGGATAGATTTAAGCAAGCCCACTATAGGCCACGCACATCTGCCTTGCAAAAATCGGGCTGACCATAGATTTTACGTCGGTTGCATGGCTGCGCCTGTTCAATGGCGGGGCCGTGCGGTGGAGCCTCCGGGCTCGCCGGTTCCTTGTGTCCGGTACGCCAACGCCGCACGGTTCCTGCCACCCCATTGGCGTGGGGTTGCGGGAAAACTTCACCGCACACAAGGACAGCCACCATGGACCACCCCACCCCGGGCACCTCCACGCCCACCCGCATCACTTCGCACCTGCCCTTCTTCGGCTGCAACGCTTCCCGCGACTGCCTCTTTTCCGTTCGCCCCGGCCTTCCGCTGAACGATGCGCTTGAGACGGCCTCCTGCCTTCTTGAATCCGCCCGCGGCGCCATCATCGCGCGTGAAGGGCTGGAGTCCGCAAACGCGGCCGGCACCTCGCCGAACGCGATTCCCGACGACCGCAGCGCCATTCATGGGGCCGCGTATCTGGTGGAGATGGCCAAGGGGATCATCGATTCCCTGAAGGCCGCCACGCCCGCCCCCACGGTCGTCCCTTCGCCCACCACCGTCTCGAGCGTGGTCACCTTCCTCGAGGCACGGCTCGCGGACAGCCTGCAGCAGGCCGCAAAGGAAGCAGGGGGCGCCGGGAAGGCGCTCTACCAAGGGCGGGTCTCCGCCTTCGAGTTGGCCCTCGAGATGCTGCGCGGGGTGGCTCAATGAACGCCCGGACCCGCCTCGCCCTGTACCGCACCCTCCGCCGCTTCGCCGGCCCGGCCCTGGCCTTCCGCCTGGCTTTCGCTGGGAGGGCTGGAGCATGAGCGCCACCGTCGGCAGGCCGATCCCGACCACCCCGATTCCGTCGGTTTTTTCCACCCACGAGGAGAGCATCATCTTCGCGGCCCTGGACCTGATCGAGGAGAAACGCCTGAAGCGGGTGCCTGTTCTTCTCCATGAGAACGACTTCCGGCGCTACCTGATGCTGCGCTTTGCTGGGCTGACCTACGAACAGGGGCACGTCCTGTACCTCAACGGCAACCATCAGCTGCTGGCGGCCGAGGTGGAGTTCTTCGGGAATCAGAACAGCGTGATGTGGGACATGCGCAAGGTGGTGGCTCGCGCCCTCGCGCTAGGGGCCGAGCATCTGGGCTTTGCCCACAACCACCCGAACGACAACATGCAGCCGTCGGAGCAGGATCTGCAGCATCTCGATTGGGCGATCCAGGCTCTCCGGCCGCTGAACATCAACCTGCTGGACAGCTACGTGGTGACGTCCTGGGGCATTACCAGCATCAAGGGCGTGAAGAAGCAGCAGGAGGAAGCTCGCCGGGCGGAGCGTCAAGCCGAGGATGAGCGCCGGAGTGCAGACCGCAGGGCCAAGATTGCCGCGACGAAGGCGACGAAGCGGGCAGCACGGCTCTCCGGCGCCCCGGAGCAGCAAGGAGGCCGGCCGTGAGCATGCCCCACGCCGATTCCAGGGTCTCCTGGCGCTGCTCCCCCGGCCGCCGGCTTCCGGCCCACGCCCGCGATCTGGCGGACGCCCGGGCCCGGGATCTGGTTCCGGCGCAGCGCCAGGTCGTCGTCTATCTGGACCGCTGGCCGGCCGGGCCGGTGACTGGCCTGGGGCCCGCCATCTGCTGCCCGCCGGACTTCCATCCCGGCCGCCTGGATTGGCGCTACCTGGCGGCCCTGTCTGTGCTGGTGGTGACGCAGCCGGTGCCGGATCCGGAGCGCCTGCGCCACCTCCTGGCCGAACTGGTGGCGGCTCGGCCGAAGCGGCTCATCCTGCTCCGTCCGGGTAGTGTCCCGGCGGCCGAGTTCATCATCAGCGAGGCCCACGGGGTGGAGGTGCGTCCATGAAGGCACCGCCGCCCTATGAGCCCGCCCGCCTCGAGGAGCGGGCCGCCCTGGCGCCGGCCCTGGGCGACCCGCGCACCTGGTCGGTAGCTTCGTGGCCCGATCCCCAACCCTTGCCCGAGGGCCTGGCGCCGGTTGCCCCCTTCGACTACGCCCTGTTGCCCGACCGCTTGCGCCCCTGGGTGCAGGACGTGGCCGACCGCATGCAGTGCCCGCCGGACTTCGTTGCCGTGCCCATGGTGGCCGCCCTGGGCAACCTGATCGGCCGCCGCTGCGCCATCCGCCCGCAGGCCCGCAGCGACTGGCAGGAGTTTCCCAACCTGTGGGGCTGCATCGTGGGCCGGCCAGGGATGATGAAGAGCCCGGCCATGATGGCGGCCCTGGCCCCGCTGGTGCGCCTGGAGGCCCGCGCCCTGGAGGAATGGACCTCTGCCCAAGGCCAGTGGCGGGCGGAGTCCGAGATAGCCAAGGCCCGGGCCGATGCCCGCCGCGCCGAGGCCACCAAGGTGATCCGCAAGAACCCCAACGCCCTGGTGGACGTGGCGAGCTTCGTCGATGCGGAGGCCGACGAAGCCCCCGTGCTACGCCGCTACACCGTGGCCAGCACCACGGTGGAAGCCCTGGCCGAGAAGCTCATCGAGAACCCCCGCGGGCTGCTGGTGGTACGCGACGAGCTGCCCGGCTGGCTCGCCGGCCTGGACCGGGAGGACGCTGCCGAACTGCGCGCCTTCCTCATGACCGGCTGGAACGGCAAGGACGGCTGGACCTTTGACCGCATCGCGCGGGGCCACCGGCGCGTGCCGGCTGTGTGCCTCGGCGTGATCGGCGGCGCCCAACCCGGCCCCCTGGGCGAATACCTGCGGGCCGCCATGCGGGGCGGGGCGTCGGATGACGGCATGCTCGCCCGCTTCGGCCTGCTGGTGTGGCCCGAGACCGGCGGGGCCTGGAAGAACGTCGACCGCTACCCAGACGGCCCGGCCAAGGACGCCGCCTTCCAGGTCTTCGAGGAGCTGGATGCCCTGGATCCACTGGCCCGCGGGGCCGAGCAGGAGGCCGCGGACGGGCCACCCTTCCTGCGCTTCGACCCGGAAGCCCTCGAGGCCTTCACTGCCTGGCGCACCGGTTACGAAGCGGATCTTCGCACCGGCGACCTGTACCCCGCCTTGGAATCCCACTTGGCCAAGTACCGGAAGCTGGTGCCGGCCCTCGCCCTCGCCTTCCACCTGGCGGACGGCCACTCCGGCCCGGTGGGCTTCCCCTCCACTCTGCGGGCCTTGCAGTGGGCGGTCTATCTGCAGGCCCATGCCCGCCGCTGCTACGGAGTGGCCCAGTCGGGCGAGGTGGACACGGCCAAGCGGATCCTGGAGCGGGTGAGGAAGGGGGATCTGGCTCGGGAGGGGTTCGGTACGCGGGACATTCAGCGGGCCGGCTGGTCAGGGCTCACCCAACCCAAGCGCGTGCAGGAAGGCCTTGGGCTGCTGGTCGAGCTGGGGCACCTTGAGGAGTGGCAAGAGCCCTCCAGGACGAAGCCCCGCACCCTGTACGTGGTCAATCCCAAGGCGGTGCCAGTGCGGCACTGACCGGAATTCCTGTCCATGCGCGCCAGAACGGCACCGACAAAACTGACATTTCCTAGATCTGTCGGTTTTGTCGGTGCGGCCCCAGTGGGTTTCCAAGAAAACGGTCCGCCCCTTCGAGTTTGCCCCTAGCGCCTCGCCGGCCCCACTCACTTAAGGTAAGGAGACAGTACACACCCCTTCCCGGCATGTTTCGCTCGATACATCCAGTGATCTGCCTCTCTGAGCAACGCAGCAGGCAACCGCTCCTCTCCCGATGCGTGGACGACCACCCCAATACTGGCACCAAGCTCCACGCTCTGGCCATGGAAGTGCTGCGGGCCAGAAATAGCGTCCAGGATCTTCTCAGCGACTCGCAAAGCATCGGGATAGCCGCTCATCAATCCCTCCAAGACCACGGCAAACTCATCCCCGGCAAAGCGGACCGCACAATCCGTTTCGCGGATGCAGTTCTTGATTGCGGCGGCCACCCTGCATAGCACCTGATCTCCGGCCTCGTGCCCAAAACGATCGTTCACCGCCTTGAATCCATCGAGGTCGAGGAACAGGAGGCCCAAGTATTTCCCGCTGCGATCAGCCCTGGCCATCGCCCTCGGCAGTACCTCGGCCAGCGCCCGCCGGTTGAGCAAGCCCGTTAGTGCATCCTGCCGTACTTCATGCTCCCGGCGGATTTCTGCCTCCTTCCTCTCTGTGATGTCGTGCAGAAAGGCACTGAATACGGCCTGTCCGTCGATATCGAGGGCTTTGATGCGCACCTCTACCGTGAGCGTCGAACCGTCCTTGCGACGAGCAGGGATCTCCAGGCGCTGATCAAGCATGGGGGTTGCCCCGCTTGCTCGGTATCGACTCAGACCAGCACGGTGCATCTCAGCCATGCTGGCGGGCACGATGAGCTCTTCCAGTGGCCGGCCCATTGCCTCCAAGGCAGACCACCCGAAAATGTTCTCAGCCTCCTGGTTCCAAGCGGTGACCAAGCCGGCATGATCCAGGGCGATGTATGCATCGTAGGCATTCTCCAGGATGGTCCGGAGCTCCGCCTCACGCTTGCGGAGTTGGCGTTCCGAGTTGATCTGTTGGTCAATGGCCTCGACCAAGCGACGATTTGTCTCCTGCAACTGAGCCGTTCGGTCCTCGACTTTTTGTTCAAGCTCACGTTGCAGGGCAGCTAGGCTCTCCTCAGCGCTCTTCCGGGAATCGATATCCTTGATGATGGAGATGAAGTACTCCAACCGGCCTAAAGCATCCGTTTTCTTGGTGACGCCCAGAGCAATCCAGACCACCTGCCCATCCTTACGCAGGTAGCGCTTCTCCATGTGGTAGTGATCAATCTTGTCGTCGATCAGTTGCTGCAGCAGGGACAAGTCCGCATTAAGGTCATCCGGATGGGTGATGTCCTGAAATGTCAGTTCCATCAATTCGTCGGCCTCATAGCCAACAAGGTCGCACAACGCGTCGTTCACGCTGATCCAGGCGCCATTCGGCGCGACCAGAGCGATCCCCACAGAGGCGAGTTCAAACATCGACCGGTAGCGGGCCTCATTGGCCTGTGCGACCTCCCGAGACCGCTCGAGACGGCTACTCGTCGCCATCAAGTGTTCCCGCAGCTGGATCTCATTGCTGATCATCTCCGCAAGATCACGCAAGGTGTCCAGGTCATCCGGCGTCAAGTCGTGCGGCTTGCTATCTATCGCACACAGGGTGCCGAGTCGATGGCCTGCGGATGTCCTGATCGGCACCCCTGCGTAGAAGCAGATATTCGGCGCCCCCCTCACCAAAAGGTTATCTGAAAAGCGTTGATCCAAGCGCGCATCGGAAACAACCAGAGGTTCTCCTCGCAGGATCGTATGAGCGCAAAACGCCACGTCGCGGGGCGTCTCATCCACATCAAGACCGACCTTCGACTTGAACCACTGGCGGTCTTCGTCAACGAGCGAAACTAACGCGATTGGAACATGCAGGGACCGCGCCAACAGCTTTGTCACCCGATCGAATTCGGGCTCGGGAAGCGAATCCAGCAGGTTGAGGCTTCTCAAAACCTCTAGTCGCTGCTTCTCATCTGATGGGGTCGGAGCAATCATGCGCACTGCTTTTCAGAGAATGACGGATCAGCCTGAGTCTAAGTCAAAGGGTGGCTGAGGTTATTGAGTACAGCAGGCGGATAGTGATCTGTTCAACGGTTCTACGCTAACAGCAGAGAGAACGGCAACCGCGTGAAACGCGTCCTTGGCTTGGTGCTCACCGTAGCCCATGCTGCAGATACAACCATAACGACGCAACGTGGGGAGGCGCCATGAGCAACATTCCCGAGTGGAGAGCTGAACTGGCCACAGGTAGCGCCGAGATCGATAGCCAGCACCGCCACCTACTGAAGCTTGCTCGAAAGGTAGTGGACTCCTTTGACACCGCTGGATGTGATCGAGAGACGTTTCACTGGCATCTCAATGAGCTGGCAGTTCTGGCAGACGAGCACTTCGCGACAGAGGAAGCGCTACTGTCCGCCCATGGTGATCCGCTGCTTTCCAAACACCGGGCGGAGCACGATCAATACCGCGAGCAGATTACAGGCCTTCTGGTGGCGGCCATGCGTGGAAAGCTTGATCGAGCAGGCCTGTGTCAAGTCCTTCATGTCGGCGCCGGTCCAATATTGACCAGGTGTACCGGTTGAATTTTGACCAGGGGCGATAGCTGCTCGTCATTGCTGCAGCTGTGGATAAGTGTATCGGATTGGCGGTCCTGTTTGCCCGCCTGTGCGCTTGTCGTCGAGCACGAGGGGGCGACGTAGGGGAATCTGCGAAGGGCGTAGCCCGAAGCAGATTCCCCTACGTCGCGCCGACTCAGAACGGGTCAGCCCCGTCGCTTTCAGACGCTGCGGCCCGCTTGCTCTTCTCCCTCGACTGGATGCGGGACTTGGCGGCCGCGCTGCTGTGCTGGAAGCGCCAAGACTCGTTACCGGTCTCCACGATGTGGCAGTGATGCGTCAGCCGGTCCAGCAGCGCCGTCGTCATCTTGGCGTCGCCGAACACGCTGGCCCATTCCCCGAAGGTCAGGTTGGTCGTGATCATCACGCTGGTGTGTTCGTAGAGCTTGGAGAGCAGGTGGAAGAGCAAGGCGCCGCCGGCTTGGCTGAAGGGGAGATAGCCCAACTCGTCGAGGATGACCAGGTCCATGCTGCGCAGCGACAGCGCAAGCCGCCCGGCTTTGCCAGCGGCCTTCTCCTGTTCGAGCGCATTGACCAGATCAACCGTCGAGTAAAAGCGCACTCGCCGGCCATGACGCGTAATCCCTGAGACGCCCAGCGCCGTTGCCAGATGGGTCTTGCCCGTGCCCGGCCCGCCGATGAAGACGACGTTGTGCGCCTGGTCGGTAAACGACAGATCGGCCAGTGCTGTGATGAGCTTGCGCTCGATGCACGACTGCCCGAAGTCGAAACCCGCCAGATCCCGATGAACGGGGAAGCGGGCGGCCGACATCTGGTAGCGGACCGAGCGCATGGCGCGGTCGGTGGATTCGGCCTCCAACAGGCGCTCGATGAGCCAGCGCGCGCTCTGGAGTCCGACGTCACCGCCATTGGCGCTCAACTCGGCCCATGTGCTGGCCATGCCATACAGACGCAAGGCTTTCAGTTCGGCGCCGAGCTCACGCATGATCAGCCTCCTGGGTACGCAGGCGGTCGTAGCGACCGGTGTCGGCCACCGGCGCCTCCTTGACCTGCAGCGTGGTCGGCACCGATTCGGGCAACGGCGCCTGGTTGAGCCGGGCAATGACATTGAGCACATGCTCC
>Ga0102832_1001920_pt1 | contig 14028 bp, 8 predicted proteins | sample EBPBio282013_DNA_FD_88942 | JGI IMG/M metagenome (GOLD analysis project Ga0102832, IMG submission 88942) | Wastewater treatment Type I Accumulibacter community from EBPR Bioreactor in Madison, WI, USA - Reactor 2_5/28/2013_ DNA (Illumina Assembly) | ecosystem: Engineered > Bioreactor > EBPR >...
GTTGACTTAAAAGCAAGCGGTATAAATTCGCCTTGGTCTTTTGCATAGAGAGATGAATTTTTACTTGACAGAACATCAAAAGATTTCGACATTAAGGGATCAATCGTCTCAAGCTTTATTCAAAATCGTCCATCAAAATAAAGTCACGAAAATTCAGATAGAAAGATTGAAGAATTGACAAAAAAGCTTTCATAAACCGAATTACTTCTCGAAAATAAATAAAAAATTAACTAGTAACTAATTATCGGATTCACAAAAAAGATTGATAAGATGAACACTGAACATTAAAATCAAACAAAATAACAAGCAAAAGTGATTTAAAAGTACATCCAATAAAATTCAAAATTAAGAAAGGAAAAATAAAAGATTGAAGAAGAAATATAAACTTTAAAAAATGAAGTTTCTAAACTAAAATAAAAAGTAAAGACTTAAGAAAAGGTTGACGATTAAAATTTCGACTCTGGTGTATAATAAATAAACATTTAAGGTAATGAAGATTAATAAGGAGGATTTAACATGCTTTAATAAAGAATATAAGGTTTTCAAGGTAATGGATTCATGTTAGGAATAAACTAAGTTGAAAATTAGTCAAATAAAACTCCATAAAAATAAGAAAAACCAAGATTTTAAACAATTTTAGAAGAGGAAAACATTTAATTCGAAGACTTCTAATAAAGATATGAAAAGATTTAGTTGCTTTAAAAGCAAACAAGATAATTATAATAAACGATTGAAAAGCTACAAAAATTCTTAGAAGAGACTTTGAACAAAGTTAAACAAAAATAAGATGAAAAGACTTCTCTTGTTGAAGAATTACAAAGGAAAAATCAATAAGTTTAGGAACTAAGGGATTTAATCGAGCTTAAATAAGCTGGCAGAACTCAAAACCTTAGTATAAGCAAGTAATTGAACGGAATTGTGGATCGTCCATCGATAGAAAAGTCTCACAGATCAAGAATGAACAGTGTCATCAGTTTGAAATATTCCCAGACTCATCATGGACAAAGAGAAAGAAGATCCTCCTTCGATGATGATATCAACTTTGATTTCCTTGAATCTAACAACAATCAATCCTTAAATTTGGATCACAGTCGAATGTCAGCTATTTATTCCTAAAACATGTCCACAATTTTCTAAAAATAATAAAATTTCCTTGATCAAATCAAAAAGGCTAAAAATAGAAGGAAATAAGAAGGTCGTCTACTTAAAAAGACATTTTAATACATCAAAAAATTAAGGACATCGTTAAATGATAAAAACAAAAAGATTAAATTACTCGAAATGAGGCTTTAATAACTCAAAGATAATTGTTGGCTGTGGAAGAAAAATGACGATAAAAAATGTGAAGGTGAAAATTCAAAGATCCAAGTTTAAAGATTAAAAACATTATTAAAAGATGATGGATCAAATCCTGACTCTCAATAACAAAATTATTTGGGCCATAACTAAAGCTTTAATGATGAAGATAAAAATAAAATGGTGGATTCAAGGGTTTTTGAATGTAATTCTTAAGACGTAATTTTATATTTATTTTAAGTTAAACAAGAAGAAGCCTTATCGACACAATCATTACAAAAAGATGGAGTTTGATACCAAACTTATTGTGGAGGAAAATAAAATTCTTAACAAACAAATTTAATTGCTTCAATAAGAACTGATAAAAATTTAGTAACAATAAAATGGTCTTATGGCTGTCAAGGAACTTTATAAAGAATAAATTCGAGCTTTGACAAGGCAAAACCAATAACAAGCTACAGTCTTTCAACAGCAGATCCAAAAACTTCAGGACAAACTTTAATCATCAGAAGCTGTCCATAATTTTGATGCAATTAAACAACTTTTCAAAAAAATTATTGACTCGATCGGAGTCATACTTTATCCCAACACAAGCCCCTAAAGTAAGAGAAAGAATATCCATCAATTAAAAGAGGAAAAAAGAAAATAAGCTGAGGAGTGTATTAAAGTTATCTGTAGCATTCTTGATTATGAAGAGAATGCAAAAAACGAAATTTGCCAAAGATTGACAGGTCAGCAGTCTTGAAGAATTTATAAATTATTGAATACACTTGATTTTTTAATACAATTTTATGTCCTTAATTAAAAATGAAAATATCGAGAAAATATCAGCAAAGTAACTTAAAAAAAATTGTATGAGACTCATCTTTTATTCCTTCCATAAAGATTTGATTTTGAATAAATTTCGTCTAAAGTCAATCTACGCTCTTTCTCTTGATTTTACAATTCTTTCACAAGGTCTCTTGTATCTTTTCTGTTGCGATTATTTGAAGTATCTCGAGGATATGAACGATCTTGTTGGTTACTGTAGTTGGGTTGGACTCGGGATACACGAGATTGAGAAGCCTCTTGGTTCAAGTAAGGCGCATTTTGTTTAAGAATTTAGTTGTAAGTTTATCTTTGACGATATTCTCTTTCATTGAATTTGTTTTTACTTTTATCCTGTTAAAATCTTTCATTTCTTTATTGGCTTTTATTTGATTGGTGTGTCTGATTAAACCTTCGACTTTGTCCAACTGGTTCTTCATAATCGTCATAATTATTCCTTGAGTATGGAGAATTATCTCTCATGTAATTGTTATTGCGAGGCTGATAATTATTCTCTCTGAAATAATTAGAATTTCTATCAACAGGTCTATATTAGTTGGGTCTGTTTTTCATTGGAGAGTTGTCTTCAATTATGTCTGACTACATTTCATATCGAGTTAGTTTTTATCTCAAAGGTGAGTTTTGGATTCTTTTCGAAGCAGATCGACTATTGCCTCCATACCTTCTGTCTTGGTCTCTATTTTCATCTCGATCTCTATTATGATGGACTGATCTTTTTTGATTGATAAATATGTGAGTAATAAGACCTTCATATTTTTGTTTTAAATTGAGAATTGCGATATCATTGTAGAAAAATATTGACCTCAAATGAAATTATTTACGATATTAAAGGATTTATCTTAAAGGAAATCCAAATCCTTTCTAAACTCTGTTCTATGCACCGTCACGAATTTCTAAAATAAACTTGTTATTAAGTCTGTTGTAATCGATTCCAATACCTTAAACTCTTCCATTTCGAAAAGCTCCATCAAGAATGTGTTAACCGTCATAAAATCTACCAATCCCTTGAAGGAGATTATTATTATGTTCCCCAACTGATATGAGTTAGTTTTATCTCATTAAGATTCCAAATTTTTTATTCGTTTTGTTGACTTATTGAAACCCATAAAACTTTTAATCTCCTTGATTTGAGAACAAATTAATACAGGGCTAGTACCTTGAAATCTCCTCCAGTTGCTAAAGTTAGGCAATAAAAGTTTTGATAAAGTTTGTTAAATACTCATCAAGTGTGTACAAATGGTTGGGAAAAATTTAAAGGAGAATTTCGAAAAGCTCTCTTTCGCGAACTGACTTGCGTGAGTTGACTTCTTCGACTTAATTATTGCTGTATTGACAGATTATAAGGGAGTCATTATCGACGAGAACGCAACGACCATAAATTTTTTAGTTTCTGAAAGTTCCATAAAATGTCCTAATACTTGACTGCGGATTGAGATTGGTACTGGAATACTGTCCTGTTTGTCCATTGCCATTATAGGCAGCAGTTGTTGATATGATATTATACCCATCAAGTTTTCCATTGACCATGGTGCCATAAGCTCTTATACCATCAGTGAGATAAACATACATTCCCTCTACTTGATTATTTTTCCACTCTGCAAATAAAACAGTTGATGTGTCTAAAATGAGCATTCCTTTTCCATTTCTTTTGTAATCGGGACTTAACTGTCCATAATAAGTTCCATTTCTGTATTCGACATGAACAGGAGTTAGTGACTGATTAGTTGTCATTATTGATTTTATAGTTACAGTTTATAAATTCTGTCTGTTTATTTTATTTTATTAACAATTTTCACTTTTTTAACTCATAATTTTACTCTCTCCTCTATTTTCATTTTATTATCTTTCTAAATATGAAAAAAAAATAAAGTCAAATTATCATATCAAAAAGATCCTTTTGAATTCCAAATACTAATGAGTACAATGTAGAAATTGCAAGAATGTAACAAGAAAAAATGATTATTTCTCCAAAAGATTTTAATGTACGTATGAAAATTATTGAACCAAACAAATAACCGATTAGAGCTGATATTGATCCCAAGATATTCCATACAATAAAATGGCAAACTTTACTCATTATTTTTTATTGTATTTTTTTGTTTGACTGCGCTGTTTTAGTATGATAAAAGAGATAAAAAGAGGCGATAATGAAGATAAAGACATTTAAGGAGCTTTTATACAAGTAACGTTTCATTTCTTGAGAAAAGTTTTACTTAATTTTAAGACTTTAAAGCAAAAAGCAAAGTACTGAAATCGAGATGGCAACGTATGCGTAGATTTTGAGGCATTTTATTATGGATGTGTAATGATCGAGATCAACTTACAGTAATATTTCTAGAATGTAGTAATTCTTAGTGATGAATATTACTGCAAGAGATGCTTAGTGGATTAAAATAAATCTTACCTAGAAGACAAATGAGAAAAATGAAACCCTCCAATAAATTGTGTTTTTTAATGCTTTGAACTTTTCCCTTTTCGAGAGATGATCTTTCTTAAATACTCATTCGAACTTATAAAAATATCTTTTTTAAAATATATTTTACTTTTAAACAGCATTTTATAAACTGCGTATTTAAATTTAACTCATTAAAACATTCAGTAATTTAAATTCTACATTTCTAAATTGCATCATTGTTCCAATTTTGTTACATGTTAACAAGGTTTTTTATAAGTTTATAAATCAATTTTTAATGCAAAAACCACCGTCAGATGAACTCTCACTTTTGCAATTCTAAAGCCCTTAAAATATCGACAATTCATAAGAACTTACTCCTTAAAAATAACTATAAAAATCCCGTAAGCAATATTTTAATGTAAAACTCACACTTTCTGTGATTCTCGTCATAATGGCTACGACTTCAGTCCAAAGCCAAATGCAGTCATTCGCTCCATTTGTGAGAAATGTACAAAACTTTTTTAATTATCATCTTTTGACCCATTAAAGTCAAGATATTTATGAAGGTGGTGATGTCATATACTATCGCACCCAAGAGTACATAATGGCTGAAAATATAATGGGGTTTTTCGAGAATTATGTATAAACAATGCGTAAGTACCATGAAGACAGTTTTTTTTACCCTTTTAAAAATTTGGCAAAGAAATCGAGCTAAAATTCAGAGATTGTAAAGATTTTGATAATCACAGAAGTTGATGAGCGAGATTAAATGAGTCAGTAAGTAAGTAAAAAATAATTTAACTTAATAAAATAACAAGGAGGAAAGTTATAAAAAAAGATAAAAAATCGAATAATTTTAAGGGTTCATGAAAAGTAATGGGTTTTGTAACGACCACTTGATCAGATTGGGGAGTTTTTCAACCAGACAGTATTAAACAAAGAATTTTACAAAAGAAGAGTGAAGAGAATTTAATTGTAAACAAAGTTGCCTGTTGAATTTAAAACTAAAAAAAGCTGTTCGGTTGAAGTTAAAACCATTTGTGTGTTTTATTCGGGTATGATGATGTCAGTCAAGGTTGAGACAAATGTCATTGACTAATAAAAAGATCGTCCTCTTTAGGCTCAAAACAATAAGGAGAATTCATTCAATTAGTAAAATTTAGGTATTAGAAAGCTATCTGACTACCACAATATGAAACTTGTATTTTAGCACATTGGGTATTTCATTTTTGCTGTCAACTGTTTACTTTTTTGTGTCTAACTGATGGTCATTATTAGAACCAACTTCAAAATCGAACAGACCCTCAATGAGGAAAAGTAATTCCAAAAATACATTTAATACTTTACCTTCATAAACAAAAAGAAAAATTCGCCTCAAGCACATCCCCATCATCTTGCTTAGGAACATTAGCATAGAAAAAATTAAATTACTAACATAATTTAAGATGAATAATTTAAAACTGACCAATCCAAAAAACTCACATACTCGGAAAGGCTTGATATGATAGGCTTGTATAATGTTATAGAACTGACTTTATCCTTTTTAGTCCTCATAACAGTAAACCACAAAGGCTTGGTATGTTTATGGTGCTGGACAAAGATGTCGATTTATTTATCTGAGACAGGAAATAGGATGATGATTGGTTTTCTTTTCAAAAAGGCCATACCATTTTACCTGAAGATCATTTTTAACTTGTCAATATGGCTGTCAGGTTTTGTTTTCTTCTCGATGGTCACCTACAGAATTACCAAAAAGTTCTAAACTGTGCAGCTTTCATATTATGAATATCTGTTTAATTATTTTCAGTACGGAATATTCGAAAATTTCCGACCTATCTAACGTTATGGATGGCCATACAGTTTTCTTTACTTTATACAGATTTCGTTTTTAGTCATGATTGGAAATAATATTCTCATGTCAATATTGGCCCAACAAGTCCTAAAAAATTCCAACATGGAAGCACTTATCGAATTTATTTAACAAATTTAAGTGGAATGTCCTGTCTGTGGTAGTCCACCCTAAGTCAAGAAAAGAATAAAATTGAAACCTGGAACTTAAAGGGACCAACAATTTATATCCCAATACTTTTAATCGAAAAAAGAAACATAAGCGAAATCAAAGTATGAGATAAAGATTCTTTCTCCTTAACTTTCACCAATGTTCCATAAATCACAATTGAAATAAAAATAATTTAAACTGAGAAAGTTTTCAAACAATAATATTTCCATCATTGGAGAGTAATCATTTCTGAATTCACCTCCAGTATCACCACTTTATAGTCCATCACCAATGTCGCCTATAAGTTCTCCTTTTGTTTCAAGGAGACCTTAAGAACAGAAGAAAAAAGTAAAAATCGAGATTGGAGGATAAATAAAGGAGAAGAAGGTTTCGAAAATAGAAGAATTATCGAAGACGATAAAGACAAAATCGTAGGTGATTAACAAAATAGTTCAGTAGCTTTCTCATTCGCCTGCATTGAGTCACAACCCTGCCAATAAAAGTTTGGTGTTGCAGTTTTTGAAGAAGAAAGTGTAATAAATTAAGCATATAACTTCAAAAATGAATTGAAATTTCATTAAATTTCCTTTATACTTTGTATATATTACCCTACTTTCCAATCAATTCTATTTTGTATCCTATTATTTAAACTTTAATCAAAGCTTAGTTAATTTCTTTTACATACTAGGCAATTATATTTATTCTATTCAAAAGTCCGAAGATATAAATTCATCTTTAATAAAGATATTAATCTTGATATCAACATCTTATTTCTTTTATTAACTTTTTACACTCAAATAAACGATTTATTTATCATAAAAGCTTTTTTTTATAGAAACCAAATGAGAATTGTATATCAGCTTATTGAAAACTATCTTTCTCAAAAAGTCCCAAGCATACTTATCAGCATTGAAGAACAGGCTGGTTCATTCAAATACATCATCAATGTGCCTCCTACTCATCAAAGATTTGTCTCCAATCACAAAATGAAGTTCCAAAAAGGAGCCAGATACTTCTTCACCAAAACCTCCACTTAAACTATTGCAGGCCTTACAGGAATGATGCTCACAATGTTTGAAAATGGCTTTGCATACGACTCCAAACTTTTCATTGATGATAAAATGTATGAATATCTTGAAGCCATGAGATATAAAATGGGCTTCAAACTTATGCCTTACGCTTATTGCAGCTGGAGTGGAGATTATAGGTTGGGCATTAGGGATAAAAAAAATATTTTTGACATTTTCTAAAACAAAAAATAATACTTCAAAATATTTGCAAACCTTCAATCATACATTGAAAAAAATCTGAAAGATTCTGAGATAAACGATCCCAACATGTATTACGAAAAGGATACAAAAACATTTAAAGACTAACAAATAAGATTCATCCCATTTTCAATCGATACAAATGGATAAGTCATTACTAATTTTATTTGTATACCAAATAAACTTGTAGGAAAAGTCAACTCTAAAAAATTAAAAGATCTCGGAATTTAACCCAGAAAAATCGGTTAACTAATGAAGACCGGGAAATTAACACTCGATAATGGACAGGTAGTCACTGTCGAAGATGTCAAATAGCCCGATCAACCAAGCCCCAACTTTTTAATCCTACATTTTAACAGTCAGTAATCAGTCAAATAAATTCTTAATCATCCAGTTCTGAACAAATATCTGGAAGATAAAGAGAACTTTACCCAATCAGTTCTTTATATCGTTGAAGAAAAATAAATTGTTTTATCTGAAGATTTCAAAATTTTAGTCAACAGGTTTGATCAAAGAGTTTAACATGTCATTTATAACAGACATTTTAAAAATAAATTCGATAAATTTGAAGATATTTGTCAAACAAGTCCTCATATGGATTTGGTAAGCCAGATAAGTGAATAATTTCCCTAAACTATGGCTAATCTTAATTCCCTCCAATCGTAATATCTTAAAAAACATTATGCTGATATCATTGATATTTAAAACGTCTTTCCAAACAAGAAGTTCCATTGTTATAAAAGATGTTTCTAAATGATTATTGCACCCACTAAAAATGTTGCTTACCAAGCCATAAAGGCTGCTAAACCAGCAAAAAAATAATTGTAAAGTCTTAATGAGTAACTTAAATAAAAAATCTAATTAATAAGAAAAAATCCTATCTCTCAAGAATGTTTCCCTGAAGGTGTCAATTTCAAATAAATTGATCCAAATGTCGTTTTTCTAGGCACTGGTTCAATGATGCCTTCAAAACATAGAAATGTAAGTAGTATTTTTATTGATTACATAAAAAATCATTCAATTATGTTTGACTGTGGTGAAGGTTCTTATTATCAACTTTTCAACCATTATGGTCCTGAAAAAATTGATGAAATCGTTCTCAGTTTAAGAATTATCTTCATCTCTCACATTCATTCAGATCATAATCTAGGAATTCTCGATTTGATTTCTGAAAGAAACAGACTTTTGAAAAAACACAATCGCAATGACAAACTTTTCTTGATCATTCCTTTTAACGTATTACCATGGTTCCATTCTTACGTTTAGAAAATTGAGAATCTTCGTGAAGGTTGCGATTTGGTTTTCTTGCAATGGATAAAAAATGAACCTTTATCTTTATCTGAGGCAACAATGTCAAAAGATGAAAGAAAAGTATCATGCACAAGTTCCAAATCATAAATGATGAGTTAAAATGATGAATAGATTTAGAAGGAAGAAAATATGTAAGACAATGGAGCTGACATGGGAGAATATGTAAATTTTATTGATATTTTTAGTATTCAGAGCTTGAAAACAAATTAATAAAGTAGTACACAGAAAAAGAAGATTCAATAATGGAGAGTTTCAGAAATTACTTGTAAGAAATTGGAGTCGAGTAATTTTTACCAGTCCCTGTTGTTCATTGTCCTCAATCTCATGGAATCGTTGTTACTCACAAATCAAAAGTTAAAATCAGTTACTCCGGTGATACAATTCCTGTTGCTGCATTTGCTTAAGCAGCCAAAAATTCCACAATTTTGATTCATGAAGCGACTTTTGGTGATGATTTGGTTGAAAATGCAAGACAAAACATGCATACAACTGTTGGACAAGCAATCGATATGTATTTTTTAAAATTATTTTAGTGGTATAAAGTCTAATAGTTGGAAAACTGCATTAACTCATTTCAGTCAAAGATACAAGAGTGCAAAAGAAATCGTTTAACCTTTACAATATAAGTTGTTCCCTAAAAAATATGAATACACCCTTGACCATACGATAGTTTGTTTTGATCACATGCAAATGAAACTGAGCTAAACTCCAAAACTTCCTCAAATTTCAAGAGCAATCGCTTCAATGATTCCCAACGAAAAAACCGATGAATGATAAAGATTTTCATTATCTTTTAAGCCCCATTTAAATTTGTTACTTAAAATATATAAAGTAAGATCAATCATAAAATAAACAGTATACTACTTGATATATTTTTAAAAGAAAGATTTAATAATAGAAATCACGGTATATTTGATAAGTTAAATATTTAGTTTACACGTAATATGAAAGTCATCAAGTATCTTGTCTTTCTTATTATCGCATTCACCGCATTAATCACCGAACTCTAATGTAAAGGCCCAAATCCTTACAAAGTACTTGGAGTTTCTAAGGACGCCACTTAATAACAAATCAAATAAGGATTCAAGAAGCGATCCAAAAAATATCATCCCGATAGAAATAAATAAGACCCCAGAGCCAAATAAAAATTTGAAAAAATTGTTAATGCTTATGAACTTCTCAAAGACCCTGAAAGAAGAAGAATGTATGATATGACTGGTGAAGATAATCCGCAAGGAATGCCTGGCGGAGGATTCCAGCAAGGTGGCTTCCAGGGAGGCATCAACATTTAAGACATCATGAGACAATTTGGAGGATTTGGTGGGTTCGGAGGAGGTTTTGGATAACCCAGAGGATTTGGTGGTAACGGTCGATTCCATCAAGGAGGGCAAGGACAACAAGGCAGACAAAGAAGAACATACACATTCACAATGGGAGGTGGTGCACCAGGAGGAATGAGATTTTAATTTTGAGATGATAATTTAAATTTTTTACTAATTGTGCAAATTTGACTAATTAGAGTTGGTTTATATTTTAAGAAGAAGTAAAATTTGTTCAAAATAGGAGAACATATTGAATCAGAGGGCGCAGCCGAAAACGTTGACGATACAGATGAGTGAGGGTGAATCCCATTTGACGGTAACGGTTCCATCGACTTAATTGTCCCAGAAGCATGATCCAGAAAGGTTAAGTCCGCAATCGGCTTTTTGCATGATGATACAGTTGGCAATAAACTTGAAGTTTTTATTTTTTGAGGTGATATTTTTCAAGATCTTGAATTAAAGGTAAAAATTACGTCATCGCAGATTTGATTGGTCCATGTTTGAGCATCGTTGACATTGTAGTTTTTGTCTTGAAGATGCGAACTGATAACTCGATTGATTTCTGTTTGAACGAAGGTTCTGATGTTGTTGAAGATTACTTATTTTTATTCGGACATGGTTTTATTTCAAATCTTAATTTTTATACTTAATCTTTTTATACCTCTAATTATTTTATCTCTGTTTAAAATCGCATAATTTTTAATTCAAAATTGCTCTTTTTTATATAATAAAGTAAATATGAAATCGCAAAATAATTGACATATCGAACTGAATTAGTAATTAAAAATGTAAAAATAGAAAGTATTGTAGATATTGGTTAATACTTTAAAAATAAACCTAAAAAATAAATTATTAAAAATTTGTTTCAGGGCTGCCTAAAATTGGTAGCAAGATTTTTCGCAAAATAGTCATTGATCGATTTTACTGTAGTTTGATTTTGAATTGATATTGAATTTCTTTTACTTCCAAGTCCTGTTGTAGTCGGTCTGGATTACTTGCCAGATTAATTATTAAAAATTTCATTATTTTTGTAAAAGAAAGAATAATCTGTTTTTCCTACATGTCTGGAGGTCCTTTTTTGTTGAGACGAATATTTTTTAAAACTGTTGACTTAAAGAAAAGAAATGCTCTTTTTCTTTTCTGTTGATTATTGATTTTACATTTTTTACTTGTATTAAGTTTTATTTAAGTCAAAATCTTTAACCAAAGCTTCAAGCTGTTTGTTTCTTTTCATCAAATCTGCGATTGTCCTTTTATTGAATTTTTGTTATGTTTACAATTAATAAACTCTCATACTGAGGAGTTAAATTTATTTTTACTTTTCAGTCATTTTGTCGAAAAGTTTTAATGATTCTTACCTGAAAATGATGAGTTATTTTTCCAAAGTTTCTATTCGCTAAGTTTGACCTGAAGAGGAATTGGCTTATTTAGAATTTTTATTTCTGAGTTCTTACATTTCTTATCTGACTCTATTGAGGTGATTTTTATAAGCGAGAAGAAACTGAGAATCATGAGTTTCAATAATTTTTTGAACTTTGTTTTATAAAGTGTCGATGTAGTTGATTAATTCATTATGTTGCTCGATGACTAATTATTAACCGGATAATTTTTTATTTTGAGTAAGAAAGGCAGCTTTTCTTTTTTTGGCTGTAAAGGTAGAAGTAGGTCCTTAATTATCTAAATTATGAGGAGGGATGACTAGTCTTTATGGAGTTTTACCTTTGTACATGTTTATTTACTCTCAATAATATTATTTGCTTTGAATAAAATAAAATTGTAAAGTTTACTTTATAAATCTTATCGTATGTCTTAAGTTTTAATAATAAGTTGAATATTTATATGAATTTGACTGTTTTGATCTATATGGAGTTATAACTAATTTGAGCCTAAATAAGTAAGATGACCAAAAATTATAATTTGACTATTATCAATGGCTTAGGAAATTCTCAGAAAAAAAGAGGCCTTTAAAACTTAAATCCGCAGATAAAGTCTCAACAGGATTCTAGGTCTCAAAAGGATCAAACCCAAACTCATATAATCCGATCAGCAAGCTGTAATTTCTTTAATTATAATCAAAGCTAACCATTCTCGTTGATGGCCTTGATATCCTTAAAAGATCCTAAAACTAATAAGAATTAATAGAGGCTTTGAAGTCGATGACTGAAGCCTTAAAAATATATAATTTTAACATCTACTCTCGAATAATCAGATAATCCATAGAAAATACCAAATGGCTAATAACTGACCCCACACAAAAAGACATCATTAAAGAGTAAGGCATTCAGTTACTGACCATACTTTGCTTTAATTACCCCAATCTTATGACTTTTAATGACATTCCTTTCCAAGTCTTCGAATGGTATAAGTAAATTTTGATATAAAATTAAGTTTAAGAATCATTAAAGTTATGCTGATTGGTCTTTGCCAGTTAATTTCAGACATGTAGAATTTAGATAGGTTTATCGTTAAACAAAACATCTTTGATTTCCAGATACTTAAGAGACTTAATATCATTATAGCAAATTTCGGTAATAAAAAGGAATGTTTTGAATTTATCAAAATTCCTTTTTTATCTTGTTCAATCACACTCTGCTTTATAGCTTACAATTGGAATATAAACAGGTAACTCTATTGATTTATTTAAATAGGTAATATTTGGGTTATTCAAAGGAACGATAATGACTTTATGAGACTTTGCGAATTTTGCACCATTAAATTAGAAAAAGACATTCTTGAAGTGGCATAAAAAGACCATACTTTAAAAGCCTTTTTTTAGAAGTTTTATCTAAAGTCTGATTCTTAGATAACTTATCTTTAGGTTCATTAATTAGCCTATCCTTTTCAATACTTAGCGTAACAACATAAATAAATTTTAGACTCACAACAAAAATATTACAAGAATTTAATGTCGATGTGCTATAGGCTCTTAGTCGATGCTTAAACTTCCAGCTGTAGAACAATACAGTCGAAAGACATTTGGTCAAATGTTTAATCAACATTTTCAAAGAGACAAATACAATTTTCGATGATTAATTGAGGAAAAAAATGTTCCAATACATTTTTGAAATGAAATACATAGGAAATTTAAACTAAGGGTGTATCAGGGTAAGGATTTTTTTATCAAGGAAATTCTAATTTTAGCATTAAATAATTCAGCGAATGATCAATCGATGGATTAAAGTATATTTTAAGCTATGGGGGACAAATACCACAAAAAATACCCAGAAACTTGTCATTTGTTAGAGTTGATGGAGTATCTTTAAGAAAAGTAAGATTTATTTAGTCAAAAAATATTGATGGAACTTATCGAGAATTACCTGACCTACAATGGATCTATCAAATACATAGAAGAGTGTCAATATGAACTGATGAAATTTAAAGAAGGAATGTAAATGTTAAAGAGACTCGGATTTTAAATTTAAATGATGGAATAGAATCAATATTGTTAATAAGTCTACGAGATTTGATGTACTTTATGTTTTTATTCTTTTTTTCAATATTTTTAGTAAAAATCATATTTTATTTGTTAAGAATATAACTTCATTTTTGAGTTAATAAATTTATAACTTTCAATGTTCTGCTGTACAAAAAGATAGGACCACGAGGGAT
>Ga0102832_1001922_pt1 | contig 14028 bp, 20 predicted proteins | sample EBPBio282013_DNA_FD_88942 | JGI IMG/M metagenome (GOLD analysis project Ga0102832, IMG submission 88942) | Wastewater treatment Type I Accumulibacter community from EBPR Bioreactor in Madison, WI, USA - Reactor 2_5/28/2013_ DNA (Illumina Assembly) | ecosystem: Engineered > Bioreactor > EBPR >...
CCGAAGATGCGGGTGCCGCGGGGCTCCCCGTCGTTCTTCAGGATCACGGCGGCGTTCTCGTCGAACTTGATGTAGGAGCCGTCGGGACGACGGGTCTCCTTCACCGTGCGGACGACGACCGCCTTCACGACCTCGCCCTTCTTCACGTTGCCGCCGGGGATGGCGTCCTTGACCGTGGCCACGATCTTGTCGCCAAGACCGGCGTAGCGACGCTTGGAGCCACCCAGCACGCGGATGCAGAGGAGTTCCTTCGCACCGGTGTTGTCGGCGACCTTGAGTCGCGTCTCCTGCTGGATCATCTGTCAATCTCTCCTGGTCACTTGGCCTTTTCGACGACCTCGACCAGGCGCCACCGCTTGGTAGCGGAGGTCGGTCGGGTCTCCATCACCCGGACGCGGTCACCGACGCCGGCCTCGTTGGCCTCGTCGTGCGCCTTCAGTCGCTCGGACTTGGTCATGACCTTGCCGTACAGCGGGTGCTTGACCCGCTGCTCGACGGCCACGACGACGGTCTTGTCCATCTTGTCGGACACGACGATGCCCTCACGCACCTTGCGTGCGCCGTTGCGGACGTTCTCGTTCTCGCTCACTTGACTCACTTGTCCTCATCCGGGTCCGGCACGATGCCGAGGTTGCGCTCCTGCAGGACGGTGTAGACGCGGGCGATGTCCTTGCGGGCCTCGCGCAGCCGACCGTGGGATTCGAGCTGGCCGGTGGCGGCAGCGAACCGCAGCCCGAACAGCTCCTCCTTCAGTGCGACGACCTTCGCGTTGAGCTCGTCGCGGGACAGGCCGCGCAGCTCACTGGCCGTAACAGTGGTGGCCATCAGATCTCACCTGCTTCCCGCTTGATGAAGCGAGCCTTGAACGGCAGCTTGTGGATGGCCAGGCGCATGGCCTCGCGGGCCACGTCCTCGCCGACGCCGGACAGCTCGAAGAGCACGCGACCGGGCTTGATGTTCGCGATCCACCACTCGGGGGAACCCTTGCCGGAACCCATGCGGGTCTCGGCGGGCTTCTTGGTGAGCGGACGGTCGGGGTAGACGTTGATCCACACCTTGCCGCCACGCTTGATGTGGCGGGTCATGGCGATACGGGCACTCTCGATCTGACGGTTGGTCAGGTACGAGGACTCCAGGGCCTGGATGCCGTAGTCACCGAAGGCGAGCTTCGTACCACCCTTGGCAGCACCCGACCGGTTCGGGTGGTGCTGCTTGCGGTGCTTGACGCGACGGGGAATCAACATGATCAGGCTCCTGCGGTCTCAACGGCCTCGGGCGCGGCAGCACCCTCGGCGACACCTTCGGCGCGACGGCGTCCGCCACGCTCGGGACGATCACCGCGGCCGGCACCGGCGCCATCGCGACGGGGGCCACGGGCCGGACGACGCTGGCCGCCGGCGGCCTGGCGGGCCGCCTTCTGCGCGGCACGCTCGGCGCGGTTGCCGGAGACGTCGCCCTTGTAGATCCAGACCTTCACGCCGATCCGGCCGAAGGTCGTGCGGGCCTCGTAGAAGCCGTAGTCGATGTCCGCGCGCAGGGTGTGCAGCGGCACGCGACCCTCGCGGTAGAACTCCGAACGGCTCATCTCGGCGCCGCCCAGACGGCCGGAGCACTGGATCCGGATGCCGAGGGCACCGGCCCGCATCGCGCTCTGCTGCGCCTTGCGCATCGCGCGGCGGAAGGCCACGCGGGCGCCGAGCTGCTCGGCGATGCCCTGGGCCACGAGCTGCGCATCGGTCTCGGGGTTCTTCACCTCGAGGATGTTCAGCTGCACCTGCTTGCCGGTGAGCTTCTCCAGCTCGGCGCGGACGCGCTCGGCCTCGGCGCCGTTACGGCCGATGACGATGCCCGGACGCGCGGCGTACAGGAAGATGGTCACCCGCTCGCTGCGGCGCTCGATCTCCACCGAGGAGATGCCGGCCCGCTCCAGGGTCTTGCTCAGGTAGCGGCGGATCTTGACGTCCTCGGACACCAGGTCGGCGTAGTTCTTGTCGGCGTACCACCGGGTCTTGTGATCGGTGGTGATCCCCAGGCGGAAGCCGTAAGGGTTGATCTTCTGACCCATGCTCAGGCCTCCTTCGGTTCGACGACGACGGTGATGTGGCTGCCCCGCTTCAGGATCCGGCTGGCCGAACCCTTCGCCCGGGGGCGAATCCGCCGCAGGGTCATGCCCTCGTCGACGTACGCGACGGAGATGTACAGCGCGTCACCGCGCAGGCCTTCGGTGTGCTCGGCGTTGGCCTTGGCACTGGCGACCACCTTGTAGACCGGCTCGGAAGCCGCCTGCGGGGCGAACTTCAGCACGTCCAGGGCGGCGTCCACGTCCATGCCGCGCACCAGGTCGACCACTCGACGCACCTTCATCGGCGACATCCGGACATGACGCGCGATCGCGTACGAGCCAGGACGATCCCCGAGCAGGGCAGCGCGACGGCTGGGTCGCTCCTTGTTGCTACTCACAATCAGTTCCTTCTCTCGTTGCCTAGCGGCGACGCGACTTCTTGTCGTCCTTGATGTGCCCGCGGTAGGTGCGGGTCGGGGCGAACTCGCCCAGCTTGTGACCGATCATCGCGTCGGTCACGAACACCGGGACGTGCTTGCGACCGTCGTGCACCGCGAGGGTGTGACCGATCATGTCCGGGGTGATCATCGAGCGCCGGGACCAGGTCTTGATGACCTGCTTGGTGCCCTTCTCGTTCTGGAGGTCAACCTTCTTCGCCAGATGGTCATCGACGAAGGGGCCCTTCTTCAGGCTGCGTGGCATCTATCTCACCTGTCCCAATCAGCGCTTCTTGCCGCTCTTGCGGCGGCGGACGATCAGCTTGTTGCTGGCCTTGTTCTTGTCGCGGGTGCGGCCTTCCGGCTTGCCCCACGGAGTCACCGGGTGACGGCCACCGGAGGTGCGACCCTCGCCACCACCGTGCGGGTGGTCGATCGGGTTCATCACCACGCCGCGGACGGTCGGGCGGATGCCCTTCCACCGGTTGCGGCCGGCCTTGCCCCAGTTGATGTTCGACTGCTCGGCATTGCCGACCTCGCCGACGGTCGCGCGGCAGCGCACGTCCACCATCCGCATCTCGCCCGAGGGCAGACGCAGGGTGGCGTACTTGCCCTCGCGGGCGACCAGCTGGATCCGGGCGCCGGCCGAGCGGCCGATCTTCGCGCCGCCACCGGGCCGCAGCTCCACCGCGTGCACGGTGGTACCGACCGGGATGTTGCGCAGCGCCAGGTTGTTGCCGGGCTTGATGTCGGCTTCCTCACCGGCCTCGACCTTGTGACCCTGCTTCAGGCCCTCGGGGGCGATGATGTACCGCTTCTCGCCGTCGGCGTAGTGCAGCAGCGCGATCCGCGCGGTGCGGTTCGGGTCGTACTCGATGTGCGCGACCTTGGCCGGCACGCCGTCCTTGTCGTAGCGCTTGAAGTCGATCAGCCGGTAGGCCTGCTTGTGACCGCCGCCGATGTGCCGGGTGGTGATCCGGCCGGAGTTGTTACGGCCGCCGGTCTTCGGCTTCGAGGTGGTCAGCGACTTCTCCGGAGTGGAGCGGGTCACCTCGGCGAAGTCCGACACCGACGAGCCGCGACGGCCCGGGGTGGTCGGCTTGTACTTACGAATAGCCATGTTCTCGTCCTCTTCGCTCTCAGACCGCCGGGCCGGAGAAGATGTCGATGCGCTGGCCGTCGGCCACCGACACGATCGCCCGCTTGCTGTCGGCGCGCTTGCCCCAGCCGTAGCGGGTGCGACGGCGCTTGCCGATGCGGTTGATCGTGTTCACGCTGGTGACCTTGACGCCGAACACCTGCTCGACCGCGATCTTGATCTGGGTCTTGTTCGCGTCGCGCGCCACCTCGAAGGTGTACTTGTTCTCATCGAGCAGGCCGTAGCTCTTCTCGCTGACGACCGGCGCGAGCAGAATGTCGCGGTGGTCGGTGATCTTGTAGTCGCTCACTTCGCGGCCTCCTCGTTCTCCTGCGCGCCCTGGCCGGTGAAGACCGCCAGCGCAGCGGTGGTGAACACCACGTCGTCGCTGAGCAGCACGTCGTAGGTGTTCAGCTGGTCGACCGCGATCGCGTGTACCGAGGCGACGTTGCGCAGGCTCAGCCAGGCCACGTCCTCGTCCCGGGACAGGATCACCAGCAGCTTGGCGCCGCCGATCTCGGCCAGCGCCGCCAGCGCCGCCTTGGTGGAGGGGGTCTCGTTCGCCACGATCTGGTCGATCACGTGCACGCGACCCTCGCGAGCCCGATCCGAGAGCGCACCGCGCAGGGCGGCGGCGATCATCTTCTTGGGCGTCCGCTGGGCGTAGCTGCGCGGCTGCGGGCCGTGGACGACACCGCCGCCGGTCCACTGCGGGGCGCGGCGCGAACCCTGGCGGGCGCGGCCGGTGCCCTTCTGACGCCACGGCTTGGCGCCACCACCGGCGACCTCCCCCCGGGTCTTGGTGGCGTGGGTGCCCTGGCGGGCAGCGGCCTGCTGGGCCACCACGACCTGGTGGATCAGCGGGACATTGGTCTGGGCGTCGAAGTCCTTGGCGGGCAGATCGACGGTCTTCTTGGTGCCGAGCACCTTCACGGTCAGGGACTCGCTCATGCCTGGGCTCCCTTCTTGGCGGCGGAGCGCACGACGACGAGGGCGCCCTTGGGGCCGGGCACGGAGCCCTTGACCAGGATCAGCCCGCGCTCGGCGTCGACCGCGTGGATGGTGAGGTTCTGCACGGTGACCTTCTCCACGCCCATGCGCCCGGCCATCCGGGTGCCCTTGAAGACGTGGGAGGGAGTGGCCGAGGCGCCGATGGAGCCCGGCGAGCGGTGCTTGCGGTGCACACCGTGGCTGGCGCGCAGGCCGCCGAAGCCGTGCCGCTTCATGACGCCCGCGGTGCCCTTGCCCTTGCTGACGCCGGTCACGTCCACGATCTCGCCGGCGGCGAAGACCTCGGCGGTCAGCTCCTGCCCGAGTTCGTAGGTGCTGGCGTCGGAGGTTCGCAGCTCCACCAGGTGCTTGCGGGGCGTCACGCCGGCGCGGTCGAAGTGACCGGCGTCCGGCTTGTTGACGTTCTTGACCTTGACGGCACCGAAACCGAGCTGAACGGCGGAGTATCCGTCGTTGTCGGGGGTGCGGATCTGGGTGACCACATTGGGGCCGGCCTGGATGACGGTGACGGGAACGACCTGATTGGCCTCGTTCCACACCTGAGTCATGCCGAGCTTGGTGCCCAGGAGGCCCTTCACATTACGTTCGCTACTCATTGCCGATGACCTCACGGAAGCTTGATCTCGATGTCGACCCCGGCCGGCAGGTCGAGCCGCATCAGCGAATCGACGGTCTTCGGCGTCGGGTCGAGAATGTCGATCAGCCGCTTGTGGGTGCGCATCTCGAAATGCTCGCGGCTGTCCTTGTACTTGTGGGGCGAACGGATCACGCAGAACACGTTCTTCTCGGTCGGCAGCGGCACAGGGCCAGCCACCTTCGCGCCGGTACGGGTCACGGTGTCGACGATCTTTTTCGCCGAGGAGTCGATGACCTCGTGGTCGTAAGCCCGGAGACGAATCCGGATCTTCTGTCCCGCCACTGGATGTCCTTTACAACTCGATCGGTGCTCTCCCGGTGCATCTCCCGGAGGAGCTGTTGCCCCGACCCCCGCGGTCGGGCGTGTCGTGCCTGTTCTGGGCCGCGCGCGATCCGATTTCATTGGGTCGTGGTAGGGCCCGGCACTGACGCACCAGACTTGCCGGCCGGCCGTCCAAGGGGACGTCCGATCCGGAGCAACCTGTCGATTCTTTCACGCCGGCCCACATCATGCAAAATCAGGAGCCCCCGGAATCGCCGCGCCGGCTAGCGGGCGCGGCGGCGATGCGGCGATTCGCCCGGTACTCGCCGACAATGGTCCGGTGACCAGTCTTCGCCCCTCCCTCGTCCCTGAGCGCCGCATCGGCGTGGGGCTGGCGCTGGGCCTGCTCGCTTCGCTGGCCTTCGCCATGTCTGGCACCTTCGCGCGGCCGCTGCTGGATGCCGGCTGGACGCCCGGCGCGGCCGTCTTCTGGCGGATCGCCGCCGCGTCGGCGCTCCTGGTGCCGGCCGGGTTGTGGGTGATGCGCGGGCGGTTGCGCACCGTCCTGGCCGAGTGGCGGCTGATCGTGGGCTTCGGCGTCCTGGGGGTGGCGACCGCGCAGCTGATGTACTTCGCGGCCGTGGCCCGGATCAGCGTCAGCGTGGCGCTGCTGCTGGAGTACCTGGCGCCGGTCGCGCTGGTGCTGCTGGCCTGGGCACGGAGCCGGCGCACTCCCTCCCGGCTGGTGATCGGCGGCACGCTGCTCAGCCTGATCGGGCTGGTCGGAGTGCTCGATCTCACCGGTGCGCGGCTCGACCCGCTGGGCGTGTTGTTCGGCCTGCTGGCGATGATCGGCGCGGCCGGCTACTTCGCGTTGAGCGCCCGTCCCACCTCGCTGCACCCGCTGGCGCTGTCGGCCTTCGGGCTGCCGGTGGGCGGTGGCGTGCTGGGCGCCGCCATCCTGACCGGCGTGCTCCCCTACTCGGCACCCCTGGTGGAGGTCGAACTGCTCGGCGGCGTCGTGCCCTGGTGGGTGCCGCTGGCCGTGGTCGTGATCGTCGCCACCGCGCTGGCGTACTCCCTGGGCGTGGCGGGGGTCGCGTTCATGGGCGAACGGCTGGGCAGCTTCGTCAGTCTCTCCGAGGTGCTCTTCGCCGCGGTGGTCGCGGCGCTCGTCCTCGGCGAGGTTCCCACCTTCGTCCAGATCCTCGGCGGCGTGGCGATCATCGCCGGCGTCGTCCTGATCCGGCTCGACAACGCCCAGCCGGCTCGGCTGCCCGAGCCCGTCGGGCTGAAACCCGTCGACGCGCGCTGAGCCGGCTACCCGGCCAGGACGCCGGCCAACGCGGCCAGACGAGTCAGGGAGGACTCCCGTCCCAGGAGTTCCATCGACTCGAAGAGCGGCGGGGAGACGTTCGAGCCGGTGACGGCGAGCCGGACCGGGCCGAAGGCGAACTTGGGCTTGATTCCCAACCCCTCCACCAGCGCGGCGCGCAACGCGGCCTGGATGGTCTCGTGGTTCCACTCCCCCAGGTCGGTGAGTGCCGTCGTCGCGGCGGCGACCACCGCGGCCGCGTCCGGGCCGGCCTTGGCCAGGGCGTCGGGGTCGATGGTCAGCTCGGCGTCGGCGGTGAACAGGTAGGCGAGCTTGGGCACAGCCTCGCTGAGCAGTACCAGCCGCTCCTGCACCAGCGGGATCGCCTGGCGCAGCAGCTCGACCTGGCCGGCCGACGGGTCGCTCCACTGCCCTTCGCACACCGCGTACTCGATCACCCGATCGGCCAGTTCGGTCGCGCTGAGGGCGCGGATGTACTCGCCGTTGAGCGAGTTCAACTTGGTCAGGTCGAAGATCGGGCCGGTGGTGTTGACCTTCTCCCACTCGAAGCTCGCCACGAAGTCGTCGAAGCTCGCGACATCCGTCCCCTCGTGCACCGGCGGGTAGGCCAGCAGCTGCAGGAAGTTGCGCAGCGCCTCGGGCAGGTAGCCCTGTTCCACGAACCAGGTTAGCCGGGCGGCCGGGTTCTTGCGCTTGGAGATCTTCGACTTGTCGGTATTGCGCAGCAACGGCATGTGCGCGAACGCCGGCTCCTCCCAGCCCAGCCAGCGGTAGAGCAGCAGGTGCTTGGGGGTGGATGAGATCCATTCCTCGCCGCGCACCACGTGGGTGATCCCCATCAGGTGATCGTCCACCACCACCGCCAGGTGATAGGTCGGGAAGCCGTCGGCCTTCAGGATCACCTGGTCGTCCGGACGGGGCGCGTTCACCTCGCCGCGAATCAGGTCGGTGAAGCTGAGCGGCGGATCCTCGGGGACGAGCATCCGCACCACCGGGGTCTCGCTGAAGCCGGGCAGCGCGGCGCGCTGCTCGCGGGTCAGGCCGTGGCAGAGCCGGTCGTAGCCGGTGACCGCGGACTTGTCGGCCTGCTGCTGCGCCCGCAGCTCGGCCAGCCGATCGGTCGAACACCAGCAGTAGTAGGCGTGGCCGGCCTCGATCAACCGCTCCACGAACGGACGGTAGGTCTCCAGCCGCTCCGACTGCCGGTAGGGCGCGTACGGCCCGCCGCGGTCAGGGCCCTCGTCCCACTGCAGCCCGAGCCAGCTCAGCGTGTCGTAGATCTGCTGTTCTGAGGTCTCGACGTACCGGGCGCGATCGGTGTCCTCGATCCGCAGCACGAACGCGCCGCCGGTCGCCCGGGCGTAGGCGAGGTTGAACAGGGACATGTAGGCGGTTCCGACGTGCGGATCGCCGGTCGGCGAGGGCGCGACACGAAGGCGGGCGGGTTGTGAACTCATAGCCCGCCCAGCCTAGACGCAACGACGAGGACAGACACGAGCTTGCTCGTGATCTGGCCGAGGAGGCAGCGTCCGCCGATGCGGAGCGCGTGCACGCGCAATCGACGCCTAGGTCGACGGTTGCGTACCGAAGTCGGGGCACAATCCCCCAGCCAACGCGGCGCTGGGGTCAGGCGCTGCCGTCCGGGTCCAGCGCGACCACCTTCCCGAGCCGGTGCAGTGGACGGGTGACGTCGCCCATCTCGTACCAGATGCGTTCGAAGCCGTCCGCCTTGAGCACCAGGGTGAGCGTGCTGACGCTGGGTTCCGGGCCCTGCTGCGTGGTCTGGCAGTCGTCACAGGTGAACTCGCCCTGCACCTGCACCACCCAGACAGCGGTGCCGCCGGGGATGCCGGCGGTCGGCTCGTCGCCAGAGGCGGGCAGGAACTCCTGAGCCGTCAGCCAGGTGGTCCGCACAGCGTCCACCTGAGCGGGGATGCCGTGCCGGATGGCGTTCTCGTGGACGGCATCGGTCAACTCGGCCAGCGAGCCGGCCGTCTGGCTGGGCGTCGGAGTGGGCGTGGGCGACGGAACCGGGATGCCGGGTGTCTCCCGCGGATCGGGGGTGGCCGGGATGCCGGGGGCGGACTGGTTCGCCGCGACGATGCCACCGGCGGCTAGCACAACCACGGCGGCCAAGGCCGCGACGGCACTCAGCCTGGAGCGCCGGGCCGAGGCCCGGGCGAGGGCGGCATCGAGGTCGGGGCCGGCGGCCCGGGGGGGCTGCCAGGCGCGGGCGTCGGTACGGAGCAGTTCGTCAAGGTCGTTCATCGGTAGTCATCCCCCAACTGGGTGCGGAGTCGGTCACGGGCGCGGGAGAGATGGGACTTGACGGTGCCCTCCGGGCAGCCCATCACGGCCGCCACCTCGGAGATGCCGAGCCCGAGGTAGTAGTGGAGATCGACGGCCAGCGCCTGATTGGCGGGCAGCCGGGCGATGGCGCGACGCAGATCGAGGTGAAGCTCGGCGGACGGTGCCGGGGTCGGGTCGCGACCGAACTCCGCCGCCGTCCGGCCGGCCTCGGGATCCGCCCACGGCCGGGACAGCGTCCGGACGGCGCGCCGCCAGGCCTTGGAGCGCTGGTCCGCGGTGATCGCCAGCAGCCAGGTGCGGGCGGTGCCGCGCGCCGGGTCGTACTGGGCACGCTTGCGCCAGGCGGCCACCAGGGCGTCCTGCAGGATGTCGTCGGCGTCGGCGGAATAGCGGGCCGCCAGCCGGGCCATCGCCTGCCAGTGCGGTCGCACCCAACGACTGAAGCCGTCGGCCGTGCTGAGGTCGTCCTCGGCCGGCTGCGAGGTCCGCGCCCCGGTGTGCCCCATGGCTCCATACAACTCCGATTCGGTCGTGGTGTGGCGACCTTGACCGGTCTTCATGCCACTGTCTACCCACGCTGGGCGGGTTTGGTTGCGGTGACGGCGGTGAAGCGGCGCGATGATAGTTTGGCGGCCATGACCGAGCCTGCCGCAGCCAACGATTTCATCCGGGACATCATCCGGCGGGACAACGAGCAGGGTACCTACGGCCAGCGCGTCCAGACCCGGTTTCCGCCTGAGCCCAACGGCTACCTGCACATCGGTCACGCCAAGGCGATCACCGTCGATTTCGGGACGGCGAAGGAGTTCGGCGGGATCTGCAACCTGCGGCTGGACGACACCAACCCCGACACCGAGGAGACCGAGTACGTCGAGTCGATCCTGGCCGACATCGCCTGGCTGGGCTATTCCCCGGCCCAGGTGCTGCACGCCTCGGACTACTTCGGCCAGCTCTACGAATGGGCCGAATACCTGGTGAACCAGGGCCTGGCGTACGTCGACGACCAGGACAACGAGACCATCTCCGCCCAGCGCGGCGGCTTCGGCAAGCCCGGCATCGAGAGCCCCTACCGCGACCGGAGCGTCGCGGAGAACCTCGATCTGCTGCGCCGGATGCGCGCCGGGGAGTTCCCGGACGGGGCGAAGGTGCTGCGCGCCCGCATCGACATGGACCACGAGAACATGGCGCTGCGGGATCCGGTGATGTACCGGATCCGGCACAGCCACCACTTCCGCACCGGGGACGACTGGTGCCTCTACCCCACCTACGACTGGGCGCACGGCCAGAGCGATGCCATCGAGGGGGTCACCCATTCGATCTGCACCCTGGAGTTCGACACCCATCGTCCGCTGTACGACTGGTACCTCTCCCAGCTGCCGCTGCCCGGCGATCAGCCCAAGCAGATCGAGTTCGCCCGGCTGGAGCTCACCCACACCGTCACCAGCAAGCGGCGGCTGGCCAAGCTGGTCGCCGAGGGCATCGTGGAGGGCTGGGACGATCCCCGGATGCCCACCCTGTCGGGCCTGCGGCGGCGCGGCTACCCGGCTGCGGCGATCCGCGCCTTCTGCACCGAGATCGGCACCACCCGCACCAACAGCCGGCAGAACATCGAGGCCCTGGAGTCCTTCGTCCGGCGCGAGCTGAACGCCACCGCCCAGCGGCGGATGGCGGTGCTGCGTCCGCTGCGGCTGGTGATCGACAACTGGCCGGTCGATGCCGCCGGCCAGCCGGTGGTGGAGCACTTCGAGGTCGCCAACAACCCCGAGAACGCCGCCGACGGCACCCGCCTGGTCGCCTTCAGCGGCGAGCTGTTCATCGAATCCGAGGACTTCGCCGAGGTTCCGCCGCCGAAGTTCTTCCGGCTGTCGATCGGTCGTGAGGTGCGGCTGCGGGGCGCCTACCTGGTGACCGCCACGTCGGTCGAGCACGATGCCGACGGGAATGTCACGACCGTCCACGCCACCTACGACCCGGCGACCCGCGGCGGCGACGCCCCGGACGGACGCAAGGTGAAGTCCACCATGCACTGGGTCTCGGCCGCCCACGCGGTGGAGATCCAGGCGGCCCTCTACGATCGTCTGTTCACCGCCGCCGTCCCCGGCGACGCCACCGGCGAACCCCTGGACGACCTCAACCCGGACTCCCGCGAAGTGCTCGCCGGAATGGCCGAGGCCGCCCTCGCCGAGGCCGCGCCCGGCCAGGTGGTGCAGTTCGAGCGGCTGGGCTACTTCGCCGCCGACCCCGGCACTCCCCTGCTGTTCCACCGCACCGTCGGCCTGCGCGACGAGTGGGCTGCGATCCAGCGACGTCAGGGGTGATCCGGGCTTCCGGCAGCCACTAGCCTGTGTCCATGACCGAATCGCAGCAGTGGTACGAGGAACACCTCGGGCCCGTCGAGATCATCGCCTTCGAGCTCCCCACCGACTCCTCCTCGGAGCCCTGGGACGAGTTGCTGACCGCCGTCGACAACCACCAGATCCGCATTCTCGACCTCGAGTTCCTGCACCGGACCGCCGAGGACGAAGCCGAGGTGCTGGACGCCGACAGCCTGACCGAGGCCACCGGCCTGGAACTGCCGGCCTTCGCCGGCTCTTCCAGCGGTCTGCTCGACGAGCAGGACATCGTCGATCTGCTGGAGGACGTGTCGGTGGGCTCCACCCTGTCGGTCCTGCTGGTGGAGCACCTCAGCCTGCTCCCGGTGATCCACTCCTTCGAGAGCCACGGCGCCCAGCTGGTGCTCGCCGGACCGGTCAGCGGTGAGGATCTGGCCTCCGCCCTCGAAGACGACGAAGAACTGTAGGAGATTCGATCATGGGATTGCTCAGGACTGCCGCACGGGTCTCCGTCGCCACCCACGTTCACGGCAACATCCGCCGCCGCCAGGAGAAGCGCTGGGCGGCAGAGGATCAGGCCACGGCCGCCCGCGCGGCCTCCGCGCCGCCGGCTCCCGTCGCGCCCCCCGCACCGGCTGCCGCCCCGGCACCCACCGGGGACGCCATGAGCCGGCAGCTGGAGCAGCTCACCCAGCTCGGTCAGCTGCGCGCGGCCGGCATCCTCACCGATGCCGAGTTCGAGGCGAAGAAGGCGATCATCCTCGCTTCCTGACCGGTGGTCTGGCACAGGCCGTAGGGTAAGCACCATGGAGCTACCCGTTCTGGTCGTGGGCGAAGCGCTGATCGACATCGTGATCCCGCTCGCCGGTGAGTCCATCGAACACGTCGGCGGCAGCCCGGCCAATGTGGCGATCGGCCTGGCCCGGCTCGGCCACCGCACCACGCTGGCCACGCACATAGGCTCCGACTCCCGGGGATCGCGAATCGCCGGCCTGATGGCTGCGGAGGCCGTCGAACTGGCTCCGGGCAGCACCGCCGCCAACCGCACCCCCACGGCTGCAGCACGGCTGGACGCCGCCGGCGCGGCGTCCTACGAGTTCGCCATCGACTGGCAGCTCGACCCGCACCTGGCGGTCGACGCCGGGCATCTCCACACCGGTTCGATAGCCGGAACCCTGCCGCCTGGCAGCGATGCCGTCCTCGCGCTCGCGCGGCGGATGCACGCCCAGGCGACCGTCTCCTACGACCCGAACGTCCGGCCCACGCTGATGGGCTCTCCCGATCAGACCCGCGGCACCATCGAGGCCCTGGTCGCGGCCTCCGACGTCGTCAAGTGCTCCGACGAGGATGCCGAATGGCTCTACCCCGGCACCCCGCTCGAGGTCGTGCTGCGAAGCTGGGCCCGGCGCGGTCCTCGGCTAGGCGTGGTCACCCGCGGCAGCCGGGGAGCGGTCGTGCTCGTCGCGGGCGAACTGCATGAAGTTCCGGCACCGGCCGCCAGCGTGGTCGACACCGTCGGCGCCGGCGACTCCTTCATGTCGGGCCTGCTCTCCGGCCTGCTGGACGCCGGTCTGCTGGGCGGCCTCGAGGCCCGCGACCGGCTCGCCGCCGCCGGGTGGGACGATGTCGCCCCGGCCGTCGAGCGGGCGCTGGCCTGCGCGGCCATCACCGTCTCCCGCGCCGGGGCCAACCCGCCCACCCGCGCCGAGTTGCCCGCGTAGCGGGGCGAGAGATCCTTCCCTGCGCGAGGGTGGGCGCGACGCCTATCCGAGGCCCTGGTAGCGGCCGCGGTGGTGCACCAGCGGGGCGAGCTCGTCGGTCACGACGATCTGTTCGACGGTGCCCGTGACCAACAGCGACCAGCCGACCTCCACCGCGGATTCCAGGCGTAGCCCGGCCCAGCTACGCTCACCGGACAGCACCGGCCCCCAGGAGGTCTGGACGAACTCGGCCTGGGCGAACCGTCCGCCGGGGGCGGGCGCGCGGCCGGCGAACACCTCGGCCAGGTAGTGCTCGTCGCGGCGCAGCAGGGTGACGGCCAGCTTCTGCGTCCGTCCCAGCAGGTCGACCAGATCCGACAGCGGGTCGAGCAGGCCCAGCACTCGCGCCGGGGTTCCGTTGGCCACCATCAGCGACGAGACGGTCAGCCCGGCGGCATCGCCCGCGGCCCCGGCCGTCCACAGCGTCACGCCGGCGGCCAGCCGGCCACGGAGTTGCCGCACCACATCGCGTTCGGCATCCGCGAAGGGATCCTCGCGATGGATGGTCATGATCCGCAATCTACGCCGCCACCACTGCCAGCGCCGCTGCTCGCTCCACCGGTGAGATACGGCGAAGCGCCGGCCCCCGACGGGACCGGCGCTCTGCCTTGCCTAGAACAGATGCCTCACTTGAGGATCTTGGTCACACGACCCGCACCCACGGTGCGGCCACCCTCGCGGATGGCGAACTTCAGGCCGTCCTCCATGGCGATCGGCTTGTTCAGGTGCACGGTCATGTCGGT
>Ga0102832_1001923_pt1 | contig 13993 bp, 15 predicted proteins | sample EBPBio282013_DNA_FD_88942 | JGI IMG/M metagenome (GOLD analysis project Ga0102832, IMG submission 88942) | Wastewater treatment Type I Accumulibacter community from EBPR Bioreactor in Madison, WI, USA - Reactor 2_5/28/2013_ DNA (Illumina Assembly) | ecosystem: Engineered > Bioreactor > EBPR >...
CACACGTTGCCCACGCCGATGCCGGCGCCGATCATGCCGATGGCGGCGAGGCCTGCACCGATGAACTTGGCGGCTGAGGCGTCCATAGTCTGTCTCCTGTCTCGATGTTGACGTCGTTGAGTGATGGGTACGGGCGCTGCGATCAGTGCAGATGCAGCGCGTCGTTCAGGTAAATGCAGCAGAGGATGGTGAAGATGTAGGCCTGCAGCACGGCGACCAGCAGCTCCAGCGCCGTGATCGCGACCAGCACGACCAGCGGCACCACGCCGAAGATGCCCAGCGCGACCACGAACCCGGCCAGCACCTTCAGCAGCACGTGGCCGACCGTCATGTTGGCGAACAGTCGGACCGACAGGCTGATCGGGCGGCTCAGGTACGACACCAGCTCGATGGGAATGAGGATCGGCGCGGTGAACAGCGGCGCGCCGTGCGGGAAGAACAGCGAGAAGAAGTGCAGGCCGTGCTTGAACAGGCCGATCAGCGTCACGCCGAGGAACACCACCATCGCCATGAAGAAGGTGACGGCGATGTGGCTGGTGAAGGTGAAGCCGTAGGGCAGCATGCCGAGGATGTTGCCGAACAGCGTGAAGACGAAGAGCGTGAAGATGAACGGGAAGAACTTCTTGCCGGCCGAGCCGACATTGTCCCGGATCATGTTGGCGATGAAGTCGTAGAACAGCTCCGACATCGCCTGGATGCGGCCCGGGATCATCGAACCCTTGGAGGCGCCGGCGTAGAGCAGGCCGGCCGAGACGACGACCGAGGCCATCATGAAGATGGCGGAGTTGGTGACGGCGATGGGATGGCCGCCGATGCTGAACAGCGGGGCGCTAACGTTCTGGATCGCGAACTGCTCAAGCGGACTGGCCACGTGTCACTATCCCCAAATCAGCTCTTGTCTACCCGGGAGGCCGCCTGGCTGCGCCGCTCTTCGGCCTGCGCAACCCGGTAGACGTTCAAGAACGCCGCACAACACCCCAGCACGAACCCGACGATCAGCAGCCAGGGCTTGGTGCCCAGCCATTGATCGGCCATCAGACCGATGAAGGCCCCCGCAACGACGCCCGCGACCATTTCGACCGCGATCCGCATCCCGACGCCCAGCTTCTCGCCGCCGCCGGACATCTCCGCCGGCTTCGACTTCCGCCCGGTTCCCTTCGCGTACTCCTCGCGGACGCTCTTGAGGCGTCGGTCGAGGTCGTCCGAGGTCGACTTGCGGTCGTTTTCAGCCATGGCCGGATGCTCCGCTCCGGGCTTCCCACCCCGTTCGCCGGCGTTTCGCGCCTGCGGTCAGAATGAAAAACGCGCCGGAAACTATTGGCCGCTCCACCGGGTGTCAAGCAGACGCGGCGATGTGACAAGGCCGGAAAATCCAAGAAGTTCCGGGACTTGTCCTCCGGTGGGCCGGCAGGCCCACCGGACGGGGGAATCTAGCGCTTCAGCACCGTGAATCGGGCGTCGCCGTCGCGCTCGACCTGGGGGACCAGGTCGACCTCCCACTCGAGGTACTGCCGCATCGCGGCCTCGACGTTGTCCTTGAAGTCGTAGGGCCGGTACCAGACGTCGGTCGGCGGATCGGCCATGTGGGTGTGGCCGGTCTCGATCGCCAGCCCGGCGTCCCGCCACGCCTTCATGCCCCCGGCCAGCACCGCCACCGGCAGGTTTCCCGCCGCCGCGGCGGCCTCGGGGGCCGCAAGGGCGGCGATCTCGCTGTCCGGCGACACCAGGACGACCTGCCGGGCGCCCGTCTGGACCAGCAGGCCGGGCAGGGTCCGGGCGAGATTGGCGCGAACCGCGAACCAGGCGCCCGGGACGTGGCCGTCGCGGTAACGCAGGCTGGTGTCGAGGTCGACGACTAGGGTTTCGCCCAGCGATTTTTGCAGTTCGGCCGGGGTGACCGTGGCCGGGCGGGGCAGGGCGAAGCCGGCCGGGAAGCGCGGCTCGGGCGCGGTGGTGAGCTCGCCGGCCGCCGGCTGGTGGGCCAGCACGTGGACGTCGTCCCAGCCCATCTGGAGCAGCCAGTGGGCGGTCAGGGTCGCCCGCACGCCGTCGTTGTCGTGCAGCACGATGGTGGCGTTGCGCGCCCCGACATACTGGTCCGTCGCCTGGACCAGTTGGCCGCCGGCGGCGTGCCGGAAGCCGGGCAGGTGGCCGGTCGCGTACTCGGCGGGATCGCGGACGTCGAGCCGGTAGAGCGGCTTGCCGTTCTTCTCGAGCGCCGCCAGCCCCGCCTTGTCGATCTTGCGGATGGCGAGCCGCTTGGAAAGGTCGGCGGCGGCGGCCTGCGCGAAGCGGGCGGCCTCCGGACCCTGCGGGCCGAAGCTCTTCGTCTCGCCGCGCGCCACCTTGAGGCCGGCGAGGTGCCAGCCCATGGTGCCGTTCTTCAGCGCGATCACCTTGTTGGGCAGGCCGGCGTTGATCAGCGACTGGGCCCCGATGATCGAGCGGGTGCGGCCGGCGCAGTTGACGACGACCAGCGTTTCCGGCCGCGGCGCGAAGTCCTTCACCCGGTAGACCAGCTCGGCGCCCGGGCAGTCGACGCCGCCTGGGATCGACATGTTGTTGAATTCCGGGAACGGCCGCGAATCGAGGATCACCAGGTCGGTGCCGGCATCGACCAGCTTCTGCAGGTCGGCGGCGTCGATGCGCGGCGTGTCGTTGGCGTGCTCGACGACCTCGCCGAACGCCTTGGACGGCACGTTGACGCCGGTGAAGACCTCGTAGCCGGCGTCGCGCCAGGCCTTGAGGCCGCCGGTCATCACCGCGACGTTGGCGTAGCCCATCTGCGTGAGCTTGGCCGCCGCGCGGTTGGCGCGGCCGGTGCCCGGCGGGTCGACGGCGGCGTCGCCGCTGTCCATCAGCACGATGCGGGTCCGCGGGTCGGGCAGCAGCGCGAACACGCGCGGCTCGAGCCGCGACAGCGGCAACGGCGTCGCGAACAGCGGGTGGCCCTGGGTCGAGAACTCGCCTTCCTCGCGCACGTCGTGGAAGGCGAACACCGTCCCGTCCTTCAGCATCGCCTTGACCTGCGCGACATCGAGCTTCTGCGTCATCGGTTCCTCCTGGGCGGCGGAGCCTCGCTCTTTTCCTCCCCGCGCGCCAGCGGGGGCGTGACCCCATTTCTCCGTCATCCCGACCGGAGCCTCGCGCAGCGAGGCGAAGTGGAGGGACCTTCTTTCCACGACTTGCCGCCGGATTGTCTAAACAAGGTCTCTCCACTCCGCGCTTCGCGCTCCGGTCGAGATGACGGCGTTTATTGACCCCGCGCTTGCGCGCAGGGAGGACCAGACCCTACGGTAGGCCGATGATGAAGCACGTCATCCCGGCCGCCCTCCTGGGGGCGGCGGCGCTATTGGCGGTGTCGGCCCAGGCGCAGACGCAGACCAAGCCCAAGGCGCCGCCCAAGCCCGCCCGTCCCGCGGTCAGCGCCGCGCGCCCCGCCGGCGCGCATCCGACCATCATCCCGCGCCGCCCGATGTTCGTGCCGCCGGCCGGCGTGATCGAGCTCGACGAGGTCGCCGTCGTCGCCGACGTGCCGACGGTGCTCGATGCCGACGACCGCGACCGCTATCGCCGCATCTTCCAGGCCCAGGGCTCGGGCCAGTGGGCGCAGGCCGACGCCGACATCGCGCAGCTCAAGGACAAGACCCTGATGGGTTACGTCGGCGCCCAGCGCCTGCTGAACCCGACCTACGGCGCCAAGTTCCCCGAGATGGCGGCGTGGCTGCAGGACTACAACGACCATCCCGACGCCCCGACCATCTACCGGCTGGCCCAGGCACGGCGCACGCCCGGCGCGGGCGACATCACGCCGGCGACCTTCCAGGGCTTCGCGCCGGCCTCGCCGTCGTTCGCCGCGGCGCGCACCACGCGCGGTGCCGATGCCGGCCAGGCCGCCGAGCTGCGCAGCCGGCTGCAGGGCATGGCCAACGACGGCGGCTTCGCGGCGGCGTTCGCGCTGCTCGACCGCAAGTCGACCGCCGACGTGCTCGGACCGCAGGAGGTCGAGCTGTGGCGCGGCCGCATGCGGACCCGCGCGCTCGAGGCCGACACCCAGCGCGCCATGCAGATGCCGATCGAGGCCAGTGCGCCGCCCGACGCCAACTGGAGCGCCGGCCTCGCGTCCTTCCGCACGGGCAACTACGCCGAGGCCGCCCGCCGCTTCGAGGCGATGGCCGACGCCGCGCCCGACCAGGCCTCGTCGTGGCAGCTCGCCGCCGGATCCTTCTGGGCGGCGCGCGCCAACCTGCTGGCCGGCAACCCGCAGAAGTTCGCGCCCTACCTCAAGCGCGCGGCGCTGCACGGCACCACCTTCTACGGGCTGATCGCGCAGAAATCGCTGGGCATGCGCATCCAGCCCGACTGGAACGTGCCGGCGCTCGACCGCCGCCGCACCGACATCCTGAAGAACGACCGCGCCGGCCGCCGCGCGCTGGCGCTGCTGCAGCTCGGCGCCGCGACCGCCGCCGAGCGCGAGCTGTTCGCCGCCTCGATCGACGCCGACCCGCAATACATCGAGACGGTGATGGCGCTGGCCCAGAAGGCCAACCTGCCCGACCTGTCGATGCGCGTCGGCAACGCCAACTGGGACCAGCGCCACAACATCAAGGGCTACGACGGCGGCATGTACCCGGTGCCGCCGTGGCAGCCGTCGAACGGCTACAACGTCGACCGCGCGCTGCTGTGGGCGATCATGCGCCAGGAGTCGGCGTTCAACCCGCGCGCCCGCTCGACCGCCGGCGCGATGGGGCTGATGCAGCTGATGCCGAGCACGGCGCGGCTGGTCTCGACGCGCTACGCGCCGGAGACGGCCGGCGCGAGCCCGTTCGATCCCGGCAACAACATCGCGCTGGGCCAGGCCTACATCGTCACCCTGCTGGGCGAGGTCGACGGCAACCTGGTGCGCACCGCCGCCGCCTACAACGGCGGGCCGGGCAACGTGCTGCGCTGGGACAACGCGCTGAACGCCGGCCAGGACCCGCTGCTCTACATCGCGTCCATTCCGTTCAACGAGACGCGCGACTACGTGCAGCGTGTGCTGGCGAACTACTGGCTGTACCAGGTGAGGCTCGGCCAGCCGACGCCGTCGCTCGACCAGATCGCGGCGCACGAGTGGCCGCGCTACACGCCGCAGGACGGCAGGTAAGGAGATCATCGCCATGCGTATCGACCGGCTGCGTCGCTTCATCGCCGACATGACGTCGCTGACCGGCGGCGCGTGGCAGGACAAGGACGAGGCGACGACGGTCGAGGTCGGCGCCAAGCTGCTGGGCGAGCTGGTGGCGCAGGACGACTGGCTGCCCGAGGCGGCGGCCCGTGTGCCCGAGCACGGCTACCACCAGAACCTGTTGTGGTGCGACCCTTTCGAGCGCTTCTGCGTCGTCAGCTTCGTGTGGGGACCGGGCGCGGCGACGCCGGTGCACGATCACGAGATGTGGGGCCTGGTCGGCATGCTGCGCGGCTCGGAGACCTCGCTGGCCTTCACGCGCGATCCCGAGACCGGCGCGATGAAGCCCGGCACGTTGACCGAGCTGAAGCCCGGCATGGTCGAGACGCTGCGGCCGAGCCTCGGCGACATCCACCAGGTGACCAACGCGCTACAGGATCAGGGCTCGATCAGCATCCACGTCTACGGCGGCAACATCGGCGCGGTGCGCCGTCACACCTTCGACGTGAAGAGCGGCGAGAAGAAGCTGTTCATCTCCGGCTACACCAACAAGGAGCAGCCCAACCTCTGGGACCGTTCCGCCGAGGTGCGGGCGGCGTCGCAAGCGTAAGCAACGCCGGGACCGCGCGCGTCCCGCGCGCTCATCATTCCCGCTTCAGGAACCCGATGGCATGATGCCGGCATCAGGCAAGGCCGGGGGAGTGCCGCGGAATGAAGCGCATGGTCGAGCGCGTGGTATCGGGAACCGATACGTTCAAGGAACTGCTGTTTCTGTACGTCGCCACCGTCGGTCTCGCCGCGGTGGTGTTCTGGCTGGCCGAGGAGAAGCCGCTGGGCGATTCGATCTGGTGGGCCTTCGTCACCGCCATGACGGTCGGCTATGGCGACATCGTCCCGGTGACCACGGTCGGCAGGATGGCCGGCGGCGTGCTGATGCACATCGTGCCGCTCTTCATCATCCCGCTGGTCATCGTCCGGCTGCTGCGGACGTTCGTGCGGGACGAACACGAGTTCACGCACGCCGAGCAGGAACGCATCAAGGCCGACCTCGACGAGATCAAGCGGGCGCTCGGCATCGCCGGCGCCGCCGAACCCGGCTCCGCGGCGATGCCCAAGCCGGGCCCCACGGGGCCCTCATGATGCGCGCGGGACGCGCGCGGTCCCGAGGGCGTTCCGACTAGTGCTTGTGCGGATGCGGGTGGGTCGGGTCGACCCAGTACACCGTCTCCGGCTTCTCGGCCGGCTCGATGTCGATGTTGATGGCGACCGCCTCGTTGTCCGAACGCACCAGCACGCATTCCAGCGGCTCGGTGTCCGAGGCGTTGATCTCCTGGTGCGGCACGTAGGGCGGCACGTAGATGAAGTCGCCCGGACCGGCCTCGGCGGTGAACTGCAGCTGGTCGCCCCAGCGCATGCGGGCGCGGCCCTTGACCACGTAGATCACGCTCTCGAGGTGACCGTGGTGGTGGGCGCCGGTCTTGGCGTGGGCGTGGATGGTCACCGTGCCGGCCCACAGCTTCTGGGCGCCGACGCGGGCGAAGTTGATGGCGGCGGCCCGGTTCATGCCCGGGGTCTGCGCGGTGTTGGTGTCGAGCGAGCCGGCGGGGATCACCCGCACGCCGTCGTTTTTCCAGTCGGTCATGCCGTCACATCTAGGGCCGCGGCCTCGCCCGGGCAAGCCGCCGGCGCTAGGATGGCGGCATGAACAGGATCGACGAGAGCAAGCCCTTCAAGCCGGTGCACATCGCCGTGCTGACGGTCTCGGATACCCGCACCCTCGACACGGACAAGTCGGGCGACACGCTGGTCGAGCGCCTGCAGGGCGCCGGCCACGTGCTGGCCGACCGCGCCATCGTCACCGACGATGTCGAGCTGATCCGCGCCCAGGTCGGCAAGTGGATCGCCGACCCGCACGTCGAGGTCGTGATCACCACCGGCGGCACCGGCGTCACCGGCCGCGACGTCACCCCGGAAGCGCTCGAGGCGCTGTTCGAGAAGCGCATCGACGGCTTCGGCGAGGTCTTCCGCTGGATCAGCTTCCAGAAGATCGGCACCTCGACCATGCAGTCGCGCGCCACCGCGGGCGTCGCCAACGGCACCTACATCTTCGCGCTGCCCGGCTCGACCGGCGCCTGCCGCGACGGCTGGGACGACATCCTGCGCCACCAGCTCGACATCCGCTTCCGCCCCTGCAACTTCGCCGAGCTGATGCCGCGCCTCAACGAGGGCAAGATGCCGAGGAGCGGGTGACGCGGGGACCGCGCGCGTCCCGCGCGCTCTTCTCCAGATGATCGATGCCCTTCTCTCGGCGCTGCGCGAGCGCCCGCGCTTCGCGTCGCTTGACGCCGCCGCTCTCGACCCGCTGCCCGCGACCGGCACCGCGCACGGCCACGTCGTGCTGCCGGGCGGCCTGCTGGCGCGCATCGCCTACGCCCACGAAGGCGACCCGTCCGCCGCCGCGCGGCTGGCGACCCAGGCCGAGGCCTTCCGCCATCTCGAACCGGCCGGCCGCACGCCGCGCCTGCACGACGTGCTGCCGCCGCGGCCGGGCCTGCCGGGCGGCGCGCTGATCGTCGACCGTGTCGAGGGCCACGCGCCGCGCCTGCCCGGTGATCTCGCGAAGATGGCCGACACGCTGGCCCGCCTGCACGCGCGGCCGTTGCCGCCGCCGGGATCGTCGATCCCGACGATGGCCGATCCCCTGCGCGAGACGCTGGCCGGCATCGAGCAGAACGCCGCCCGCTTCCTCGACCGCGCGGTGCCCGAGGCCGAGGCGCGCGCCGCGATCCGCGCCGAGCTCGACGCGATGCGCGCCTTTGCGGCGACGACATCGGCCGCGCAGCCGCTCGGGCTGGCGCTGGCCGACACCCATCCCGGTAACTTCCTGGTCGATCGCGCCGGCGTCGCGTGGTTCCTCGATCTCGAGAAGGTGCATGTCGGCGCGCAGGCGATCGACCTCGCGCACGCCACGCTGCCGACCTCGACGCTGTGGCACCCCGATGTCGGCACCGTGCTGTCACCGGCCGAGGTCGCGGGCTTCCTCGACGCCTACCTGCGGGCGGTCGGGGAAGCGCGCGCCGCCGCGCTGCGGCCGTGGCTCGGCCCGATGCGCCGCCTGACCTGGCTGCGCACCACGCTGTTCATGGCGCGCTGGCGGGTGCAGACCCGCAGCCCGCGCGATCCCGCCGACCCCGGCCAGTGGAGCGACGCCGGCCTCGACCCGGCGATGAAGGCGCACATCGATGCCTGCATCGACCGCTGCGTCGCGATGGACATGGTGCGAAGCGTACGCTCCAGCTGGGCAACTTGACTCGTTCCCGGTTTGTTCCCAGAGTCGGCTGCCATGAGGCCGACCGCCCCGCCCGAGTATCCTGACGATCCCGTTGCCGAGCCGGTGCAGCGCGGGCGCGGCGCGCTGTCGAACGAGTCGAGCCGCTTCGACAGCGAGCGCCGCATCCGCACCACCGATGGCTGGGACACCGCGCCGACCGACGCCACGGGCGAGGACGAGCTGCCGCCGCTGCGCACCACGCTGACACGCGACGCCACCCGCACCATCCTGGCGCGCAACAGTTCGCCCGACGTGCCGTTCGACCGCTCGATCAATCCCTACCGGGGCTGCGAGCACGGCTGCATCTACTGCTTCGCGCGGCCGACGCACGCCTACCTCGGCCTGTCGCCCGGCCTCGATTTCGAGACCAGGCTGCTGTTCAAGCCCGACGCGGCGAAGCTGCTGGTCGAGGAGCTGGTGTCGCCCAAGTACCGGCCCGACGTGATCGCGATGGGCACCAACACCGATCCCTACCAGCCGGTCGAGCGCGAGCTGAAGATCACGCGGCAGATCCTCCGCGTGCTCGGCGACTTCAACAACCCGGTCGGCATCGTCACCAAGAACGCGCTGGTGGCGCGCGACGCCGACATCCTGGGCGACATGGCGAAGCGCAACCTCGCCGAGGTGTTCCTGTCGATCACCACGCTCGACCGTGCGCTGGCACGCGACATGGAGCCGAGAGCCTCGACGCCGCAGCGCCGGCTCGACGCGATCCGCGCGCTCAGCGATGCCGGCGTGCCGGTCGGCGTGATGACCGCGCCGATGATCCCCGGCCTCAACGACCACGAGATGGAAGCCATCCTCGAGGCGGCGCAGAAGGCGGGCGCGACGCGCGCCGGCTTCATCGTTCTGCGCCTGCCGCTCGAGATCAAGGAGCTGTTCCAGGAGTGGCTGCGCCAGCACCGGCCCGACCGCGCCGAGCGCGTGCTGTCGCTGATCCGCCAGCTGCGCGGCGGCGCGCTGAACAGCGCCCAGTTCGGCCAGCGCATGCGCGGCGAGGGACCGATCGCGCAACTGCTGAGCGCCCGCTTCGCCGCGGCGACCAAGCGGCTCGGCCTCAACCAGCAGCGCTACCGTCTCGACACCTCGCGCTTCGCGGTGCCCGATTCCGTGCGCACCGCGCTGACCGATGCCAAGCGCGACGGCCGCCAGATGCGGCTGCTCTAGTCAGTCCTCGAACCGCACCTTCGGCCACAGGTCGCGCCAGCGCTTGGCGGCGATGCGCGCCTCGTACTCGTGTCGCCGCGTGGCGCCGAACGCGGTCGGCCGGCAGCGCAGCGCCACGAGGTCCTCGACGGCGCGCTCCGCCGCCACGACGGCGAGGCGGTCGTCGGCCTCCAGCCGCACGCCGACCGCGGTCACCGTCTCCAGCCAGGAACGCATCGCGTCCACCGTGTCGGCATGCGGCGGCAGGTCCTTCCAGACATGCATGCGCGCCTGGTTGCGGACCTGCCACGGCAGGCCGGGCAGCAGCGCGTCGAGCCGGCGCTCGTAAGCCGCCTCGCTGTCCTTCGAGAGGTCGGTGGGATCGAAGTAGATCAGGTCGATGTCGGCCGGCGGGCGCGGCGGCCAGACGCCGTGCAGGTGGTCCCAGACCCGGTTGCGCACGAAGCCCGCGGCGATGCACCAGTCGGGCAGGGCCAGCGCGCGGGCGGCCCGCAGCTGGTCGAGCGCCACCGGATCGCGCGCCACGATGTCGGCGACCACGGCGCGCGGATCGCTCATCGCAGCGGGAACTGCAGGTTCACCCCGGCGAAGACCTGGAACGACGGCACGCCGGGGCCGGTCTGCAGCACCGAGTACTGCGGCTCGACGAAGACGTTGATGACGCGGCCGTTGGGTCGCTCGAAGGCGCGGCCGATGCCGAAGCCGACCGGGATCACCGAGTTGAGGCCGAGATTGAAGGTCGCGATGCCGGTCGAGCGCAGGTAGTAGCCGTCCGCCAGGTTGACGAACAGCAGCGGCTGCAGCGTCAGCGTCTTCAACTGGCCGTCGGTCGATTGCTGGTAGGCCGAGAGGATCGAGGTCAGGCCCCACTCGTGCGGCATGCTCATCACGGTCTGCACGCCGAGCTGCCACTTGCCGGCGCCCAGCGACGGATCGCTGGCGGTCGGCGCGACGAACAGCGGGCCGGCGCCGATCTTGCGCGCGCCGAAGCTCTTCACCGCCATGTCGAAGATCGTGAGGTCGCCGATGCCGTTGGCCGCGCCGCGCGGGTCCCAGGCGTTGGCGACCACGGGCAGCGACGCGCGCGCCAGCTGCGGCACGCCCAGGAGGTCGTGCGGAAGCACGCCGCGCACGAAGAACTGGTTGGCGCCGGCCCACGGCCGTCCCGACAGGATCGGCTGGATGTAATCCTGCATCTGGAGCGCCGCCTTGGGCTCCAGCGGGTTGTTGGCGTCGTTCTGCTGGCCGTTGCGGGACGACGGCTCGGCCGCGGCCGTCGCCGGCAGCAGGAGGGCCAGCAGGGCCGCCTTCCAGGAACGTGCCGGTTTCATGCCCACAGGCGCTCGCGCAAGAATGGGGACGGGATCATCGCCGCATCCTAAGGGAACCTGCATCCGAGATGCCAAGCTTTCGTCACGAGCAGCTGCACGACAGCCAGGGCGCGCTGCGCATCGCCGGGCTGGACGAGGCCGGGCGCGGGCCGCTGGCCGGCCCGGTCGTCGCGGCGGCGGCGGTGATCGATCGCGGCGCGGCCGGGCGCAAGCTCCTGAAGCTGATCGACGACTCCAAGAAGCTCGAGCACGAGGACCGCGAGGCCGCCTACGCCGCGATGGTCGCCTCGGGCCTCGTGACCTTCGGCGTCGGCGAGGCGACGGTCGCCGAGATCGACCGCCTCAACATCCTGCAGGCGACGTACCTCGCGATGCGCCGCGCGCTGCAGGCGCTGGCCCTGCAGCCCGACATCGTGCTGGTCGACGGCAACCGCGTGCCGCCGCAGCTCGGTTGCCGCGCCGAGCCAATCGTCGGCGGCGACGCGCTCAGCTATTCGATCGCCGCCGCCTCGATCTTCGCCAAGGTGACGCGCGACCGCGCGATGGCCCGGCTGGCCGAGGCGCATCCCGGCTACGGCTGGGAGACCAACCGCGGCTACGGCACCGAGGAACACCTCGTGGCGCTGCGCAGCCTCGGCCCGACCGTGCATCACCGGCGCAGCTTCGCGCCGGTCCGCCTGCTGCTCGAACCGACGCTGCCCAAGGTCGCCGGGGAGGCCTGACCATGACGACGCTGTACTACGCACCGCATACCTGCGCGCTCGCGACCCACATCGTGCTCGAGGAGGTCGGCGCCGCCTACGACACGGTGCGCATCGACTTCTCGCGCAACCAGCAGCAGTCGCCCGAATTCCTCGCGATCAACCCCAAGGGCCGCGTGCCGGCGCTGGTCACCGGGCGCGGCGTGCTGACCGAGACGCCGGCCATGCTGGCCTTCGTGGCGCAGTCGTACCCGGCGGCCGGGCTGGCGCCGTTCGACGATCCCTTCGCCTTCGGCGAGGTGCAGGCCTTCAACAGCTACCTGTGCTCGACGCTGCACATCGCCCACGCCCATCGCATGCGCGGGCCGCGCTGGGTCGACGCCGGCGACAGCGTGGCGATCGAGGCGATGAAGCGCCACGTGCCGGTCTCGGTCGGCGCGGCCTTCGACCTGGTCGAACGCGAGATGCTGCGCGGCCCGTGGGTGATGGGCGAGCGCTACACGATCTGCGACCCGTACCTGTTCACGCTGGCGCAGTGGCACGCCGCCGACGGCGTCGACCCGGCCCGGATCCCCGGCGTGATCGCGCACAGCCGGCGCGTCGCCGAACGCGCGGCGGTGCAGCGCGCGCTGGCGCAGGAGTTGGCGCCGGAACAGTCGCGGGCCTGAGAACAACCGGCGTCATGGCCACCAGTTGGCCACAGGGTCCCGGCACGCAGCGGCGTAACGTTCGGGTGTCACCACGCTGTTACCCATCCCACACCAGGGTGCAGCCCCGCACGGCCCCAACGTGCGGGCGGCGGGGGTTCCCACCCCAAGCACTCGCCTCCGCCGGGGTGACCTTTTTCCCTCCCGCTTTTCTCTCCCGATCGCGTCGACTAGGTCTGGTGCCGCTTGCGGACAGGACCGACTCGATCTTGTGGATGGATCGCGCAAACAATTGAATCAATTGTAAATTCTTGACCGGGACTCGGTGGATGACTCATCTTCCGTGAATGCCCCAGGAAAACATCGACCGCGTTCTCGTCGGCGACTGCATCGAGCTCATGCAGGGCATGCCGGCCGGTTCGGTCGACATGGTCTTCGCCGACCCGCCCTATAACCTGCAGCTCGGCGGCGACCTGCTCCGCCCCGACAACAGCAAGGTCGACGCGGTCGACGACGACTGGGACAAGTTCGAGACCTTCGCGCGCTACGACGCCTTCACCCGGGCCTGGCTGGCCGCCGCCAAGCGCGTGCTCAAGCCCGAGGGCACGCTGTGGGTGATCGGCAGCTACCACAACATCTTCCGCATCGGCACGGCGCTGCAGGACCACGGGTTCTGGATCCTGAACGACATCGTGTGGCGCAAGTCGAACCCGATGCCGAACTTCAAGGGCAAGCGCTTCACCAACGCGCACGAGACGCTGATCTGGGCGGCGCGCGACCAGCGCGCCAAGCGCTACACGTTCAACTACGACTCGATGAAGGAGCTGAACGAGGGCGTCCAGATGCGCTCCGACTGGCTGTTGCCGCTGTGCACCGGCAACGAGCGGCTGAAGGGCGACGACGGCAAGAAGGCGCACCCGACGCAGAAGCCCGAGGCGCTGCTGTTCCGCTGCCTGATGGCCGCGTCGAACCCGGGTGACGTCATCCTCGACCCGTTCTTCGGCACCGGCACGACCGGCGCGGTGGCGCGCCGGCTCGGCCGCCGCTTCATCGGTCTCGAGCGCGATCCCGACTACGCCGCGATCGCCCGCAAGCGCATCGCCTCGATCGAGCCGCTGGCCGTCGAGGACGTGTCGCCCAAGCCGAGCAAGCGCGCCGAGCCGCGCATCCCGTTCGGCGTGCTGATCGAGGCTGGCCTGCTGCAGCCCGGCGCGATGCTGAGCGACCCCAGCGGCCGCCTGCAGGCGCGGGTGCGCGCCGACGGCACGCTGTCGGCCGCCAACGCGCGCGGCGAGCATCGCGGCTCGATCCACCAGGTCGGCGCGGCCCTGCAGGGCGCCCCGGCGTGCAACGGCTGGACCTTCTGGCATTACGAGCAGTCCGGTGCCCGCCTGCCGATCGACCACCTGCGCCAGCAGGTACGGGCGGGGCTCTAGTTCCGGCGAAAGTGAAGGGTCCCTCGCTGCGCTCGGGATGACAAAGGGCTGTCATCCCGAGCGCAGCGAGGGACCCTTCCTCAGCCCTTGATCGCGTGCGCGATCACCTTGCGCATGACCGTCGGCAGCGCGCGCGCGTCCATCTGGTCGAGCGTGCACCAGGTCGCGCCGGGCGCCGCGCGTTCGGCCAGCCGGCCGGTCGTTGCCACCGCG
>Ga0102832_1001926_pt1 | contig 13959 bp, 9 predicted proteins | sample EBPBio282013_DNA_FD_88942 | JGI IMG/M metagenome (GOLD analysis project Ga0102832, IMG submission 88942) | Wastewater treatment Type I Accumulibacter community from EBPR Bioreactor in Madison, WI, USA - Reactor 2_5/28/2013_ DNA (Illumina Assembly) | ecosystem: Engineered > Bioreactor > EBPR >...
CCGTTTGAGGGGCTACCTGCATGGAAATGCCTTCTTTCATGAAACGGGCATCTTTGGCGCCTACCATATCTAGCAAAACGGAGGAGTACGGCATATATCCCGCTTTGTGCAGGTGCTTGGCCCAGTACTGTGAGCCGAGGCACCAGGTTTCAGGTTCGCCATTGTCGTCGCCCTGATCTTCCACATCGAACAAAATCAGATCGACCCCCTGATCGATCGGGTGTGCAGCCAGTGTACGGGCAATTTCGAGCAGGACTGCTGCGCCGCTTCCGCCATCGTCGGCGCCATCGATGGGGGCGGTTTTGTTTTTATCGTCCTTGTCTGCTTGAAAACGGCTGTCCCAATGCGCAGCCAGCAAGATACGGCGAGGCAATTCGGGGCGGTATTGAGCGATGATGTTGACAGCATTGAATTGTGTGCCCTTGAAATGGGTTGCCTCAAATTTTTGGGAAATGACACTAAGCCCGTATCGTTTAAACTCATTGGCAAACCAGGCAGAACATTTTTGATGTGCCGGCGTATTGGGCACCCTCGGGCCGAAAGCCACTTGTTTTTGGACAAAAACAAACGCTGAATCGGCATTGAAAGGCGGTGCCTCCACTTTTACGATTGGCTCCGTCGGTGGTGGGGGTGTTGGCTTCGGCCCGCCTATCGACATCAAAAATGGTTGAATGACCGCAAAAACAGTCGATACGAGCAACGCTCCAATCAGCACATAGGCCATTATTCGGGAGCGGGATGTTCTTTTACTCATGAGAGTGATAATGGTTTTAATATGCGTGGTATTCCGGAATTGCTCTTTTTATCATGTCATTTATTGCCGGGCGGCCACGAGGGTCGCCCCTACGAATGCCTCTTGCCCCTTGTTTTTTGCCCTTTTCTCACCGCTCACCTCTCTTACTTCTGCGCTCTACTCACCAGCCACACCGCCACCGCTGCAAAAATCATATTGGGTATCCACATACCCACGATCACCGGCACGGTGCCACTGATGGCAAACGACACTGCAAATTTGGAAAGCAGGATAAATGCTGCACCAATACTCATGCCCAACGCCAGGTGCAGCCCCATGCCGCCCCGCACTTTTCTGCCAGCCACGGCCAGCCCAATGATGGTAAGGATAATATTGGTGAATGCATCGGCTGTCCGTCGCTGCATTTCTATCGCATAACTCCTGTTGGCGATGCCCCGGCTTTCGTCGCGTTCGATGGCAGAAAGCAATTCGCCAGTAGTCATGGCCTGGTTTTGGTTCTGGTAATAAATAAAATCCTGGGGCCCCAGGTTAATGACGGTGTCGATGGGCGTCGTGTAACGCTTGAATGATTCATGCAGGCCGCTGAAAGTTCGAACGGTGTAGTTGTTCAGTTCCCAGCGTTGCCGGTCAGGTTTCCACTTCATGTTTTCCGCTTCCAGGATACTGGCGATGCGATTGCCTTCAAATTTTTCGAGGCGAAGGCCATTGCCCGACTGGTTGGCTTTGTTGTAGCCGCGTATGTACACCTTTGTATCGGGCGCTACCAGAAAATGCACATTGGAGGAGCGTCCTTTTTCCTGGTCGGTCCAAACGAAGGTGTTTTCAAAATACAATTTCCATTCGTTGGTATAGGGAATAATCAGGTGGTTGAGCTGCAAATGCAGGGCAACTACCAGCCCTCCGGCCATCAGGTAGGGTTTCAACAAACGGCCGAAACTCACCCCTGCATTCAGCACCGACAGAATTTCGGAGTTAAATGCCAGCCGCGAGGTAAAAAACACGACGGCAATAAGGGTGTACAGAGGCATCAGGAGGCCGGCCATGTGTAGCATAAATCCGACGTAATACGCCAGTACATCCTTCCAGGTACAAGGTTTTTCAATGATGGATTGCACCTTGTCGCTGAAATCGATCGCTACTGTGATCAGCGTACAGATCAGCAGCGAAAAAAGCATCGTGTTCAGGTATTGCCGGATCAAATATTTGTCCAGCACCTTTAATTTCAGCATGAAATACTACTTAAACTTGTTCACAGACTGACGACTGTTGACTGAAAACTGTCGACTGTTGACTATTACCTCGCCCAAAGATTGTATTTCAAAATACAATAGATAGCCCTGAAACCGTCTCTGGCCCCAATTTTTTTGCCTTCTGCATACGAGCGGCCATAGTAGGAAATGCCCACTTCGTAAATCCGGATATCCGGAATACGGCTGATGCGGGCGGTTACTTCCGGCTCGAATCCGAAGCGCTTTTCACGCAACTTCAACCCTTTCAACATATCGGACTTGAACAGTTTGTAGCAAGTCTCCATATCTGTCAGGTTGAGGTTGGTAAACATATTGGAGATAAACGTCAGAAACTTGTTTCCGATGCTATGCCAGAAAAATAAAATGCGATGCGGCCGGCCGCCCATAAAGCGCGAACCATACACGATGTCGGCATAACCATCGAGCACAGGACGCAGCAAAATATTGTATTCAGCCGGGTCATATTCAAGGTCAGCATCTTGAATAACGATGTAATCTCCATTGGCATACTGAATACCGGTATGCAAAGCAGCGCCTTTTCCCTGGTTTACTTCGTGTTTTCTGTATTGGATATTGAGTTCGGGATTGGCAGCCATGTAACGTTTGATGGCGCCTTCCGTGTCGTCTTTGGAGCAATCATTGGTGATAATGATCTCCTTTTGCATACCACCAATCAGTTCCACTGCCTTGATTTTATCGAGGATGCGGTGGATAGTACGTTCTTCATTGTAGGCAGGAATAACAATCGACAAGGTTTCGCTCATAGCGTTGATGTTCAGGTGACAGGAGATGTAAGAAACTGTTTTAAAACAGTTTCTAAGGGCGCAAAGGTAAGCCGGGTTTTAGAAATTGTTGTTTTTGCCTGATTTGCGACATTTGAAAAGTTTAACTAAAAAATGTTTTGCATTCAGAAACTTAAGGCATGTAAATTGCGTTAACCTGTTTGTAATCAATAAATTAATCCACTTCCCAAACATCACAAAAACTACTCTATCCATGGCTCGTCGTATCCAAAAATTCCGCCGTTTGTGGCGCATTTCGCCACTCCTTGCCATCGCCTACCTCCGCCGCAAAATGACGCGGCAGGCAAAGCGCATCATCACCGTCGATGAGTGGAACATCAATTGGCTGGGCGAAGAAATGCGCCCGTTCAACAGTTTGCGCCACTAAGCCGCGCGCATGCCATCCTTCTTTTTCTATTTCTAAACCACCTTGTCTGTTTCGTGTTAATGTTCTAATCTTGCAGTTCCTGCGCACACAGAACATTACACATGAAACACTTCCCCTTTCTGTTTTCTCTATTACTCCTTGCCTCTTGCCACAAAACCGAAAAACCGGCCGCCGGTCCGGCAGGGCCTGTTAGTGGCAACTTGAATGTAACGTCCGTAGAAGGTTACAAGGTCAAAACAAGTATTTTGACAGAAAACGTAACCACGAGCGGTACGCTGCTTCCATCTGAAGAAACCGAACTGCATCCGGAGGCTTCCGGCCGTGTGGTAGGCCTGCACCTGCCCGAAGGCCGCTCTGTGAGAAAAGGAGAATTATTGCTGAAAATTTTTGACGAAGACCTGACCTCACAACTGCACAAACTGGAAACGCAGATCAAGCAGGCGGAAATTACCGAACAACGACTGGCCGATCTGATCAAGGTAAAAGGCGTCAGCCAGCAGGAGTACGACCTGGCCATTTTGCAAACGCAAACCCTGCGCAGCGAACTTCAACTGGTAAAAATCAACATCAGCAAAACAGAACTGCGGGCCCCGTACGACGGCATTGTCGGATTGCGCAATATCAGCCTGGGCGCCTATGTCACACCTTCCACGGCGGTCACTACCCTGCGCTCGGCGGCAGCATTGAAACTTGATTTTTCCGTTCCTGAAAAATACAGCCACCTGATCAAAACCAGCCAAACCGTCAGTTTCAAGGTGGAAGGCAGTGAAACGCCGCATACGGCCGTCGTGCAGGCCACCGAGCAAAGCATCGAAGCCAATTCGCGCAACCTGCGCGTGAGGGCTCTGGTGCGCGACAGCAAGGGCCTGCTTCCCGGCGCATTTGCCGAAGTGACCCTGGCGCTGGGCAACAACCAGCAGGCGATGCTCATTCCCAACCAGGCCGTGATTCCGCAAGCCCGCGATAAAAAAGTCATCATTAGCAAAAATGGCAAGGCAAAATTTGTGACCGTAAAAACCGGTATCCGCCAAACCAGCATGATCGAAATCACAGAAGGGCTTGAAGCAGGCGATACCGTTTGCACCACCGGTATCCTTTTCCTGCGCCCTGATGCGCCTGTCAATTTTTCCAAAGTAGAATAAAGCAGGTGGGCATATTTACCAACTTTTCCAACAACCGGACGGCAAGAGCCATCGGGCTCATTTTCACGGCAACCGGCCTGCTGTATGGCACCTGGTCGGCGCTCATTCCCTATATCAAGGAAAAATTCGGCCTCGATGAAGCACAACTGGGGCTATTGCTGCTCTCGCTGCCTGCCGGGGTAACGCTGATGAACCCATTTGCCGTGCCTATTTTGCACCGTTTCGGGGCTGCTCCCATGGCGCGCGCTTCCCTCGCACTGGCTTCTACTTTGTTCATTGCGCCGCTGTTTGCGCCGTCCGTTTGGCTGCTGGCCCTGTCGCTTTTTCTGGCAGGCGCGGCCTTTTCCGCTACCAATGTAGCCATGAATACCTGCTCTACCATGCTGGAAGAACAGGCCAATATTCGCATCATGTCTACCTGTCACGGCTTGTGGTCTGCCGGCGCCATGTCGGGCTCGGCCCTGGCCAGCCTGATTACCGGAATGGGTGCCTGGCCACCGGTGTATAGTATGTCGGTTTCCATCATTTTGATCTTGATGGCATTTTCTACTGTCCGCACCATGAACGGGTTGCAGGAAAGAGAACCGCATTCGGAGGAGCCGACTGGAAAGAAATTTGCCTTCCCCAATGCCATGCTGTGGAGCCTGATTACGATCAGCCTGTGCACCAATTTGTCGGAGGGTACTATGGCCGACTGGTCGGCAGTTTACATGAAAGAGGTGCTTTCTTCTCCGGCCTACATGATTGGCTGGGGTTTTTCGGCTTATGCGTTTTTTATGGCCAGCGGGCGGTTTTTCGGCGATGTGTTGCTGGTGCGTTTTGGCGAAAGAAGGGTGCTGATGGGCGGCGGGCTGGTGGCCGCAGCGGGTCTGTTGTTGTCAGTGCTGGTTCAGCATCCCGTGACGGCGCTACTGGGCTTTGCCATGGTCGGCGCAGGCGTATCTTTGGGTGCGCCGATTTTGTACGGCGCTTCAGCACGCGTGCCGGGAATGGCGCCAGGGGCCGGATTGGCTACCATGAACACATTTGCCATGGTTGGTTTTCTGGGTGGCCCTGCCGTCATCGGGTTTATTGCCAAATCGTGGAGCCTGCCCATGGCATTTGTACTCGTAGCCATTGCGGCCATGTTCTGGGCCTGGCGGGCCTATCAAACCAATGCAATCAAGTAACATCCTATGTCTTTTTTGAAAGATTCCGCGCTGCTGCGCCATCAGGCTTTTATCGGAAATGAATGGATCACTGCCGATTCCGGCAAAACCTTCCCCGTGACCAACCCGGCCAATGGCGAGGTGCTGGCACAGGTGGCCGATTGCGGGGCTGCGGAAACGCAACGGGCCATTGCTGCTGCCGAAGCGGCACTCCCTGCCTGGCGATCCAAAACGGCTACGGTGCGCGCAGGCATCCTGCGCCGCTGGCACGACCTGATCCTCGCGCACGCCGAAGACCTCGGCTTGCTCATGACCCTCGAACAGGGCAAACCGCTGGCAGAAGCGCGTGGCGAAGTGCGCTACGGCGCTACTTTCATCGAGTGGTTTGCAGAAGAAGGCAAACGCGCTTATGGCGACGTCATCCCGCCGCACCAGCCGGGCCTGCACCTGCTGGTGACCAAGCAGCCCGTAGGCGTGGTGGCGGCCATCACGCCCTGGAACTTTCCCAATGCCATGATTACACGCAAAGTAGCGCCTGCCCTGGCAGCAGGTTGTACCGTAGTAATCAAACCTTCAGAAGAAACGCCGCTCTCTGCTCTTGCACTGGCCGAACTGGCGCTGCAAGCCGGGTTTCCTGCGGGCGTCATCAATATCGTCACCGGAATGGATGCCCCGACCATCGGAAAAACGCTGACCGATAGCCCCACGGTGCGCAAACTATCTTTTACCGGAAGTACCGAAATCGGCAAACTCCTCATGCGCCAGTGTGCCGATACCGTGAAAAAAATATCGCTCGAACTGGGCGGGAATGCACCTTTCATCGTATTCGACGATGCCGACCTGGATGCTGCCGTGGATGGCGCCATCGCCTCCAAATACCGCAATGCCGGACAAACCTGCGTGTGCGCCAACCGAATTCTGGTACAAGGCAGCGTGTATGACGCTTTTCTGGAAAAATTCAGCCAGGCCGTGCAGCGCCAAAAAATTGGTCCCGGCACCGAACAAGGTGTGCAAATTGGACCACTCATCAATACGGAAGCGCTCGACAAGGTGCAGCGCCTCGTGGGCGATGCCACTCAAAAAGGTGCAAGGCTGCTGACGGGCGGGCATGCCCTGACGGGTACTTTTTACGAAGCCACTGTACTGGCCGATGTCGACAGCAGCATGCAGATCATGCAGGAAGAGATTTTTGGCCCTGTGGCGCCTGTCACGCGCTTTGAAACGGAAGAAGAAGCCATTCGTATCGCCAACGATACGCCCTACGGCCTGGCCGCTTACTTTTATGGGCGAGACGTGGGCCGTGTGTTTCGCGTATCCGAAGCGCTCGACTACGGCATGATCGGCGTGAATACCGGTTTAATTGCTACCACCGTTGCGCCCTTTGGCGGCATGAAAGAAAGTGGTATCGGGCGCGAAGGCTCCAAATACGGGCTGGAAGAGTTTTTGGAGGTGAAGTATGTGTGTATTGGGTAGTTAGAGGTGAGAAGCGAGAGGTGAGAATCAGGATTTTTGAGATTAAAAGGATTAGAAGGATACCTGCCATAGGGTTGACAATTGTATAATTTGCCTCCATTGTATTGCAAGTGAAGGTACTGCCTCCCAATGTCGCCCGAACGTGGTAGGTTTGCACACTTCAACCATGTCAACTGCCACGCACCATGTTTATTCAAAAAACAAGTCTCCTGAGCCTGCTGTTGCTCGCAGTAGCAGGCCTTTTTGCCCAGCCCGCTGCGCCGTCCCTGCGTAGTATTCAAAATTTCGACGACGGCTGGAAATTTCACCTGGGCCATGCGGCCGATGTGAAAAAGGATTTCAACTACGGTATTCCCAATGTTTTCGCCAAGTCGAGCAAGTCGGAAGGCAATACGCCGATGACCGAAAAATTTGACGACAGCGACTGGCAAAACGTGCAATTGCCACACGACTGGGCCGTAGCACTGCCTTTCGTTCAATCGGCCGACGGCGATGTGATGGGGCACGGCTACAAGCCTGTGGGAGGTTTGTTCCCTGAAACAAGCATCGGCTGGTACCGCAAAAAATTCGAAGTAGCCCGCAGCGATTCGAGCAGTCGCTTTGTGCTGCGTTTCGATGGCGTGTACCGCAACAGCCAGGCCTGGGTAAACGGTTTTTACCTCGGCACGAATGAAAGCGGCTACATCGGCGTGTCGTACGACATCACTGATTACCTGTATTTCGACAAACCCAATATCGTGACGGTGCGCGTGGACGCCACGCAGTACGAAGGCTGGTTTTACGAGGGCGCAGGCATTTACCGGCACGTTTGGCTGGAACAGTTCAACAACGTACACATTGCCGAAGGCGGGCTGTTTGTGCATACCAGTGTGCAACAAAATATGGCAATGGTAAAAGTGGAAACCACGGTTCGGAACCGCCACCTGAAACCCGCTTCGGCCATCTTGTCGTTTTACGTCACCGATCGCAATGGCAAAAAAGTAGCCAAGAGCATACCCCGCCCCATTCGTATTCCTGCATTTGGCGAAAAGGACGTGCAACAGGAGGCCATTCTTCTCAAGCCGCACCTGTGGTCGCTGGAAGACCCTTATTTGTACAACGTAGTGGCCGTAGTGCGCTCCGGTGGAAAAACGCTCGACAGCATGGTGACCCGGCTCGGGGTGCGCACCGTGACGATCAACAGCACACAAGGGCTGCTGCTCAATGGCAAACCCGTTAAAATTCAGGGCGTCAATTGCCACCAGGATCATGCCGGGGTGGGCAGCGCTTTGCCCGACTACCTGCAATACTACCGCATCCGATTGCTCAAGGAAATGGGCGTGAATGCCTACCGCACCAGCCACAACCCGCCCACGCCCGAACTGCTCGACGCTTGCGACAGCCTGGGCATGCTGGTGCTCGACGAAAACCGCCTGCTCAACAGCAGCCCGGAATACCTCGACCAACTGGAACGACTCATCCGCCGCGACCGCAACCACCCGTCGGTGTTTATGTGGTCGATCGGTAATGAAGAATTTTATGTGCAATGGAACTCCAACGGCCGCCGCGTGGCTCAAACTTTAATTGAAAAACAACGCCAACTCGACCCCACGCGCACTTGCACCTATGCCTCCGACCTCGCGAATGTTTTTCCCGGCATCAATGAAGTGATTCCGGTGCGCGGGTTCAATTACCGTGTAAATGCCATGGGGCCCTATCACAATGACCACCCTACACAACCCATCGTAGGCACAGAAATGGGCAGCACCGTGAGTACACGGGGTATTTTTGTACGCGACTCCATCATCGGCTACGTACCCGATCAGGACATCAGTTATCCCTGGTGGGCCAGCACCGCCGAACAATGGTGGACGGTCGTTGCCGATCAGCCCTGGAATATGGGCGGTTTTATCTGGACGGGTTTCGATTATCGTGGCGAACCTACACCGTTTCAGTGGCCGAATATCAATTCGCACTTTGGCATCCTCGACATGTGCGGTTTCCCGAAAAATATCTACTACTACTACCGGTCGTGGTGGACGGGCAAAGATGTGGTGCACATTTCACCACACTGGAACTGGAAAGGACGGGAAGGCCAGAACATCGATGTGTGGGTAAATTCCAATATGGAAACCGTCGAACTTTTCCTCAACGGCGCCAGTCTCGGTAAAAAGACCATGCCCCGCAACGGTCACCTCAACTGGTCGGTGCCCTACGCCCCTGGCAAACTCGAAGCCGTGGGTGAGAAAGGTGGCCGCAAAACCACTTATGCTGTAGAAACCACGGGGGCACCTGTAGAAATCGTACTCTCCACCGACCGTAAAAGTATCCTTGCAGATGGCCGCGACGCGACCGTAATCAATGTAAGCGCCAAAGACAGCCAGGGCCGTGAAGTGCCCGATGCCAATCTGCTTGTTCAATTTGACCTGTCGGGAAATGCGCACATTATCGGCGTCGGCAATGGCGACCCGAGTTGCCACGAACCGGATCAGTACCCGGCAGGACAAATCTGGAAACGCAGCCTGTTCAATGGCAAATGCCAGGTCATCGTGCAGTCGGACCGGAAAAAGGGAGCCTGCAAATTGAGTGCCTCAGCGCAGGGGCTGAAGATGGGGAGTGTGGAGGTGGAAGTGAAATGAGTCGGGAGTCCTAAGTCCTGAGTCCTAAGTCCTGAGTTTGTAGAGTACACCTGTTTACCCTTGGTTATTCTTCAAACTGAAGCCAATAGTAGACAGGTGTACTCTAAGGACTTAGGACTTAGGACTCAGGACTCAGGACTTTTATTGCTTGAAAACCTCCTCCATCACCACGCCTGTGGTACCGCTCGGCCGGGCGATACGCAGCATAGCCGACAGTGTAGGGGCAATATCGGTAATATTCCAGGGGGTATAACTCACGCCGTGTGGTACTTTCCAGCCATACCACAACAGCGGCACATGCGTGTCGTAGGCGTAAGGCGAGCCATGGGTGGCGCCGCCGAGTTTGAACAGGTTGTCATCGGAGTGCCAGCCCGGATCGAGTTGAAAGAGTACGTCGCCAGAGCGGCGGGGGTGCAGTCCGCGGCGTGTTTCGGAAGCATAAGGGAATTCGATGGGGTACGACATCACTTCATCGCGTGTGAAGGCGTCATACACCCCTTTTTGAGCGCGCAGGTATTCGATGATGTTGTGGGCCAGGTCTTCCGGATTGAGGTCGAGGTCGGCAATGGCTTCCCAATTGAGCCAGATTTGCTGATTGGACACATCGTGGATAAAATCGCCTGTGGAGCCTAATTGTACAGCCAGAAAATTTTCCAGGTTGGCTTCCAGTTTGCTTTCTTCAAAAACACCGGCCGGAATGCGCAGGTCGTTCATGTGTACCGGCGTTTCGCCGCCCCCATGATCGGCTGTGAGGAAAACCAGTACATTGTTTTTTCCGAATTTTTTATCCAGAAAATCCAGGATACGGGCCAGGTCGCGGTCGAGTTTGATATACACATCTTCGGTTTCTTCGCCGTGGATGCCAAACTGGTGCGCGCAGTAGTCGGTACTGGAATAACTCAGGCAAAGAAAATCGGGGTAGGCATCCAGGCCGAGTCCCATTTTTTCGATCGCTTCGATGGCAAAGTCCGTGGTGAGGGTACTGCCCATGGGGGTGAACCGAATCACGCCGAATCCCTGTGTTTTGTACATTTCAGGCAGATTGTAGGGCATAGACCCTGAAAATTTGCCGTATTTGCCTTTGTTGTAGCGGTCCCAGCCGGCAAAACTTTCGTTGTACTGAAGGCTCGAATCGGTGGCCCAGGGTTGAGAAAGATATTTTGCCGGTAAACGACGGGCGTTGAATGACTGTACCCATTCTGGCAGGCCCAACGAATCGGGGTAATAGGAAGATGTTATCCAATTGCCCGTGGAGTCGTCGAACCAGTAACAGGCATTGGGAATATGACCGGCAGGCAGGATACTGGCCCGGTCTTTCAGGCAAACGCCTACAACTTTCGACTGGAAATTATTGGACAGGCGCAATTCGTCGGTAATGGTAGTGGAGAGCAATACCGACGGTGAATGCTGCCCTGCCTTGTTGTTGTTGGTTCCAACCGGGCGGTACCGTTTGTCGGTCGTCACGTATCGGTGTTCGCCCCATTCCGGGTCCCACCAGTCGTTGCCGATAATTCCATTTACCGAAGGTGTAGCACCACTGTAAATAGCGCTGTGCCCGGGTGCTGTGTAGGTAGGCACATAATTATAGCGGACGTCTTCGCAAGTGAAACCTTCTGACAGCAGGCGTTTGAAGCCGCCGGGGGAATATTTTGCCTGATAGCGATACAGAAAATCATAGCGCATCTGATCGACTACGATGCCAACTATCAGTTTGGGTTGAGCAGGCTGCGTTTGCTGGGCAGGAAGCATCCTGGACATGAATACAAGACAGAGCGGGAAAAATACTTTTCGAAGCATTCTGGAATATTGACAGTAAGAAGAAGGCGCAAATGTACGGGCGAAGCCGAACGGGTTGTCTTGAATTATACTATTTCCATGCAGGAAAGTATGCCGGAAAATAAAATTCTGTACTTTTGCCGCCGTTTTGGCCGCATACAGTTATTAAATGGCCATTTCGGATATTCTAACTTTTCACGTCAAAACAAAACTTAACGGATGAGTTCCTTAATTTACGTACTTCCGTTTTTTGGGGTAGCGGGCCTCTTGTATATGTTCCTGTTGCAGGGCTGGGTCAGCAAACAGGATGCCGGTGATGAAAAAATGCAGGGCATTGCCAAAAATATTGCTGATGGCGCCATGGCATTCCTCAAAGCGGAATACCGCGTACTGGCCATTTTCGTACTGATTGCTGCCGCGCTGCTGGGCTGGCTGGGCACACAGGTAACGACCAGTCACCCACTGATCGTATTTGCATTTGTAATTGGTGCATCATTTTCCGTACTGGCAGGTTTTATGGGCATGCGTATTGCTACCAAAGCCAATGTGCGCACCACGCAGGCTGCTCGCACCAGCCTCGCACAGGCACTGAAAGTGTCGTTCAACGGCGGTTCAGTGATGGGCCTCGGTGTAGCCGGTCTGGCTGTACTGGGCTTGAGCCTGCTTTTTGCACTGTTCTATAACTTCTTCATGGGCGGTTCCTATGGCGTAGATGGCTACGAGCAAATGTCGCGCGTATTGGAAGTACTCGCCGGTTTCTCGCTGGGCGCTGAATCGATCGCACTGTTCGCACGCGTAGGCGGTGGTATTTACACCAAGGCTGCCGACGTAGGCGCCGACCTCGTAGGCAAGGTAGAAGCCGGTATTCCGGAAGACGATCCGCGCAACCCTGCTACCATCGCCGACAACGTGGGCGACAACGTAGGCGACGTGGCAGGTATGGGCGCCGACCTTTTCGGTTCCTATGTGGCTACCGTACTGGCTACCATGGTACTGGGTAACTCGGTCATCCGCGATTCCGCAGGCATTCAGGATGCATTCGGTGGTATCGGCCCAATTCTGCTGCCGATTATGATTGCCGGTCTGGGCATTCTTTTCTCCATCATTGGTATGCTGCTCGTGCGCGTAAACGCTGACAAAGAAGTAGACTCCGATGCTGTACAGGCTGCTTTGAACCGTGGCAACTGGGTGAGTATCATCATCACCGGTGTGGCTTGTTATCCGTTGATTCAGTGGATGCTGCCCGAGACCATGACTATGAGCCTCGTGGGTGGTGCTGTGATTGTGAGCAATATAAATGTATTTGGCGCCGTAGTGGTGGGCCTCGTGGTAGGCGCACTGATTTCCGCCATCACAGAATATTACACGGGCCTCGGTAAAAAACCGATCCTCAACATCGTACGCCAGTCGGCTACGGGCCATGCTACCAACGTCATCGCCGGTCTTGCTACGGGCATGCTGAGCACCTGGATGCCGATCGTGCTGTTTGCCGGTGCGATCTGGGGTACATACTCGCTGGCAGGTTTCTACGGTGTAGCCATTGCCGCTTCGGCAATGATGGCTACCACAGCCATGCAGTTGGCTATCGACGCTTTCGGCCCGATTGCCGACAATGCTGGTGGTATTGCTGAAATGAGCGAATTGCCCAAAGAAGTACGCGGCCGTACGGATATTCTCGACTCTGTGGGCAACACCACGGCTGCTATCGGTAAAGGTTTTGCCATCGCTTCTGCTGCACTCACGGCCCTGGGCCTGTTTGCTGCATATGTGAATTTTACCGGCATCGAAGGTATCAATATTTTTAAAGCCAATGTGCTGGCAGCCCTGTTCCTGGGCGGCATGATTCCGGTGGTATTCTCCGCCTTCGCCATGCAGAGTGTAGGCCGTGCTGCCATGGACATGGTGCAGGAAGTACGCCGTCAGTTCCGCGAAATTCCGGGGCTGCTGGAAGGTACCGGCAAAGCCGACTACCAGCGCTGTGTGGAGATTTCTACGCGCGCTGCCCTGCGCGAAATGATGCCTCCGGGCCTTATCACCATCATTACCCCGATCGTGGTAGGTTTTATCATGGGCCCTGAAGCACTCGGTGGATACATGGCCGGTGTAACCGTCAGCGGCGTTATGTGGGCTATCTTCCAGTCGAATGCAGGTGGCGCATGGGACAATGCGAAAAAATCCTTTGAAAAAGGCGTCGACATCAATGGCCAGACGTATTACAAAGGCTCCGATCCACACAAGGCTGCCGTAACCGGCGACACAGTGGGCGACCCGTTCAAAGACACTTCTGGTCCGTCTATGAATATCCTGATCAAACTGACCTGCCTGGTAGGCCTGGCCATCGCTCCGATCCTGGGCGGCCACACTTCAGGCGATCACTCTTCGATCATGAAGCAGCCGGAATCTAAAATGCAGATGACACAAGCACCTGCTACGACGCAGGAGGCTGCGCCGATCAAGTAAGGCGAGCGAGAAAATAAAAAATGGAAAGAGCCTGTCCTGAAACTCAGGGCAGGCTCTTTTTTTTCAGGAAGTTGATGGCTTAACCTTTTTTTCTGCTTGTATCAACCTGTTTTTTTTATTCCCCTTCAAAGCATCTTTTTGAGTTTCTGAAGGAAGGCGTATCTGGCT